>Ga0302251_1000172_pt1 | contig 74463 bp, 60 predicted proteins | sample AAG_RA_Gln_MG_FD_193534 | JGI IMG/M metagenome (GOLD analysis project Ga0302251, IMG submission 193534) | Enriched activated sludge microbial communities from anaerobic digester in WTTP, New Holstein, Wisconsin, United States - AAG_RA_Gln | ecosystem: Engineered > Bioreactor > Anaerobic >... | reverse complement strand
CTGTCGTTGACCCCGCCAAGCAGCACGTACTCTATCGTTATCCTGTCATTTGTCTTTCTCTGATATTCCTGCATAGCGCCGCGCAGCTCATCAAGCGGGAACGTCCGGTTGACGGGCATAAGCATATCCCTTAGTTCATCGTTTGCCGCATGGAGGGAGACCGCGAGCCTGACCCCAAGGCCTGACTGCGCGAGCTCAAGTATGCCGGGTACGACCCCCGAAGTGGATATAGTCATATGCCGTATGCCAAGGTTCCTCATCTTGGGGCTGTTGAGCATTCGCACGGATTTCAGCACGTTTTCCGTGTTGAGAAAAGGCTCACCCATGCCCATGTAGACTATATTATTTATGTCGTGTCCAATAGCCGCCTCCATGGCAATGAACTGACCCGCTATCTCTCCTGCGGTCAGATTTCTGACATATCCCGATATCCCTGTCGCGCAGAAAGCGCACTGAAGCGGACACCCGACCTGGGTGGACACACAGGCCGTCAACCTATCGTCCTGGCGCAGCAGGACGGACTCGACACTGTTCCCGTCGCGCAGCTGCCACAGATATTTCCTTGTGCCGTCTATCTTAGAACGCTGTTCCTTAAGCACGGAAGGAGGACTGAAATCAACGCGCTCAGATAACTCCTCCCGCAGCTGCATCGAGAGGTTGGTCATCTGTTCGGCATTGAAGACGCGCTTCTGCCATACCCACTGACATATCTGGTCCGCGCGGAACCTTGGCTGATTGAGCTCCTTTAAGAGCCACTCAGTCCACTCTTCGCTATTTAGATCCAAAGCGCAGATTTTTTCAGCCATCAATTAGCCCAGGGCCGCACAAGGTCGGGATACAAAGGAAATTCCTCGGTCAGAGCAGCCATGCTGTCCTTCACCTCTTTCTTTATGGCGCCGCTGTCGGGGTTTGAAAGAACCTTGTCCATAGCATCGGCGATTATTTCCATCTGTGCTTCCTTCATCCCGCGCGTGGTGACGGCGGCGGTCCCCAGCCGCACGCCGCTTGTTACCATCGGTTTAGCCGGGTCGAACGGTATCATGTTTTTGTTGCACGTGATCCCAACCTCCCCGAGGACCACCTCCGCATCCTTGCCCGATATGTTATGCGAGCGCAGGTCAAGGAGTATGAGGTGGTTGTCGGTGCCGCCAGAAACGAGCCTGAATCCTCTGTCTGAAAGCGCTTTTGCAAGAGCGGCAGCGTTGCGTACGACCTGAGCCGAGTATTCCTTGAACTCGTCGGTGCCCGCAAGCATGAAAGTCACGGCCTTGCCCGCGATGGAGTGTACCAGCGGGCCTCCCTGTATCCCAGGGAAGACCGTCTTGTCGAGAAGTTTCGCGTACTTTTCCTTGCACAAGACGAATGCGCCCCTTGTGCCGCGAAGCGTCTTGTGGGAGGTCGAGCTTACGAAATCGGAAAAAGGCGTTGGGTTGGGGTGAACGCCGCCGGCGATGAGCCCAGCGATATGGGCCATATCTACAAGCAGCACCGCGCCCACCTCGTCGGCAATAGCGCGGAAACGAGCGAAATCTATAAAGCGCGGATATGCGCTTGCGCCTGCCACTATCAGCTTAGGCCTGCTTTCCTTAGCGAGACGCTCGACCTCGTCGTAATCTATCGTCTCTGTTTCCCTGCTTACGCCGTATCCGACTATGTTGTAGAAACGGCCTGAAAAGTTCACCGGATGGCCGTGCGAAAGGTGTCCGCCGTGGTCGAGCTTCATTGAAAGCACAGTGTCTTTCGGGTTAACCGTTGCGAAGAATACCGCCTGGTTAGCGCTTGCGCCGGCGTGAGGCTGCACGTTCGCGTGGTCGGCGCCGAAGAGCGCGCACGCGCGCCGGATAGCTATCTCCTCTATCGCCTCCACATACTCGCAGCCGCCGTAGTACTTATGGTGGGGATAGCCCTCTGCGTATTTGTTAGTGAGTATAGAGCCCTGTATCTCCAGCAGGGCGCGCGGCACAAAGTTCTCCGAAGCTATGAGCTCCACGTGGACGCGCTGCCTGTTCAGCTCGTCCTCGGTAAGTTTGTAGATGTCCGGATCAAGTGCCTTCAATGTCTGTGTCATTATTTGGTTCATAAGCTGGTCCCCTTTCGGCGCAAGAGATTAAAAATTATAACTTCCGCTAATTTGAATTATAACCGAATTATATCAGTTCAAGAACGGATTGCAGAAGAACGTTGCAACCGTTTGCCGCGTCCTCAAAATCCGTCCACTCCTCAGGGCAATGGCTGCGCCCGCCGCGAGATGGAACGAATATCATGGCCGACGGGCAGACAGGGCAGAGGAACTGCGCGTCGTGCGCCGCCCCGCTGTACATGCGTCTTACGGAAAACCCAAGCCGAATTGCTTTAGTCTCTATAAGGGAGACCATGTCTTTGTCGAAAACCACGGGATCGACGTCCACTATCCTCTCAAAGCCGCACTTAAGCCCGCGCGCAGCCGCGCAAGATACGAACAGTTCCTCGACCCTGCGCTTGCCCTCCTCAAGCAGCGCCGGCTTATACTGGCGGAAATCGACGGTGAAGAAGCACTTGCCCGGCACTATGTTTATTATGTCAGGCTCGGGGCGTATCCTCCCCATGGTCGCGACGCTGCCGCTTCCAACGCCGTATGCAAGCTTTTCAAGCTCCGTGGCAAGCGCAGCCGCGCCAAGCAGCGCATCCTTGCGCATCTCCATCGGGGTTGACCCGGCGTGGTTAGACTCCCCCGCATACTCGCCCTTCCACCATGCGAGCCCTTGAATCCCCTCAACGGCTCCTATCTGGATTCCCTGCGCATCAAGCCTGGGCCCCTGTTCTATGTGCAGCTCTATATAATTTCCGGCTTTTACAGTCCTGTCCCCGCGATAGCCTATGCGCAGCAGTTCATCACCTACGCTGCGTCCGCTGTCGTCCTTTACGGCGTAAAGCTCCTCAAGCGGCTTGACGTGAGTGTAGAAAATACTCCCCATCATGTCGAGCTGAAACCGCGCCCCCTCCTCATTGGTGAAGGCGGCAAGAGCTATTGGCCTTTCCGTAGATATGAGGTTGTCGTTGAGTGTGCGTATCACCTCAAGCCCCCCCAATACCCCGTACACGCCGTCGAACATCCCTGCGTCGCGCACCGTGTCGATGTGAGAGCCCATCATAACGGCGGGCGCGTCGGGATCCCGCGCGGCCCTTACCCCGAAGATATTGCCTATCTCGTCTATGCGCACATCAAGGCCGGCGTCCCTCATCCAGCCGCATAACATGTCGCGCGCGGCCTTGTCCTCATCCGTCAGGGCCAGCCGCGTTCGTCCGCCTGTTGCGGCGTCGAAGCCTATCTGCCCAATCGTCCTGATGGACGATTCAAGGCGGTTTGGGTCAATCCTGAGCGAAGAAAAATCGTCTGGCATCGAACATGCCCCCCTAAAGATTTGTTATATGCTGTGCGCTTACTGTCTGACACCGTATCCCTCCTCAAACATGAGAACCGCGTACGGTATCGGGCGCTCTTGGTCCCCGCTGTTGCTGGGCTTTGTGAAAGTCATGCCGCGCCACCAAAGGGAGCTCGAGCCGCCCCCGTCTAAGTTCAATGCGGTCTTAATCCCCAGCCAGCCGCAGAACTTGCGCGTTTCCTCTATTGTGGCCCCAACGCTGTGCATATTGTCCCTGCCGTCTATCACGGCCCACAAAACGCGCTTGCCGTCCGTCCCCACGAGTGTGCGCGGATGGCGTTTATTCAGGACATTATCTTGTATATTCTCCGTATTGTCGACAACGGCGCCGTTTTTGACTAAAAGAGGCCCCGCCTGCAGCATTTCGGTGTATTTGTCGAAGCGGCTGTCGTTTGCTATGTCGGCGACATCCCTGCCGTCTATAAAGATCGTCTCCCCCTTGTCGTTCCATCCGAAGGCCGACCTCCCCGGCCAGAATTTCGCGTTATCCATGTGCCCCTGGCGGCGCAGCACACCTATCGGCTTGGCTCCCGCGAAATAACCGCCGTTTATGCCTCCTATGACCCCGTAATTCTCCGCAGCGATAAAAGCCAGCGGCGCTTTATTGGCTCCTACCATCACGGCCGTCGCTATCTGACAAGGCACCTTCGCCATGTCAACGGCAAGCACAGCCGCATAAAGAGGCTCGTTCACGCCTTTCTCGATATCCCCGTTCGCGGGGCCGGCGGGGTCGCCTATTCCATGCTTGATTATGATGAGCTCCGTCGCGCCCTCCTTAAAAGACGCTTTCCACGAGACGCCCTTTGCGCACTGCTTTAGCCAGCCTGCGAGCGTCTCTGCTCCGTTCTCGGTGATGGGCTCCGCAAAAGCGGAGCGTATCTCAATGGGAACGGCGGGAGTCATATTTGCGGCTATCTCGGTCAGAGGGTCTCTCTCGCTCCACTTTGGCAGCATAGTCACCTGGTCGTATGCGGATATCACGAAACCCCAGCCCATCGCCTCCAAAGCAAGCCTTACCGCAAACGCGTTCGTAACAGCGCCGCCTTCGTCCTCAGAAAAATACTTATCCGGCACGCTATGTCCCAGAGCGCCGGATATTAAAGGCAAAAGCTCCGCCTTTGTCATGGCGCAACATGGTGCCGCGTACGGCGTTACGGACAAGAGAGCGGCCAAAAACAGCGCGGGCAGACGTTTTTTGATTTTTACTGATACGGCAAGTATTCTCATGGTCCTTATAATAGTATTGACACCGCCATGGCTAATCAGTATAATTGCCCATGTTCGGCTGAAAAGGCCGCTTACGAGGGGATATAGCTCAGTTGGGAGAGCGCTTGAATGGCATTCAAGAGGTCAGGGGTTCAAATCCCCTTATCTCCACCAGGAATAACGATGGAGCCCGCACGGCGGGCTCCATTTTTTTAGGCTGCGCCCGACATGCGCGCAGGCTTATATCCGGTCCGGCGCCCTTGTTCAGTTTGAGTTTGGTTTGATTTGATCGGGCCTGTTTTTTTTACCCCACTCGCACATGGCTTCCATTATCGGTATCAGAGAGATCCCTTTTGGGGTGAGCGAATACTCGACTTTGGGCGGGATCTGCGGATATTCGCGGCGTATGATAAGATCGTCGGCTTCCAGCTCTTTAAGCGCCTGGCTGAGAGATTTGTAAGAAATATTTTTTATCATTTTATGCAGCTCGTTAAAGCGTAAAACGTTGTCGCACTGAGCGATGCAGTAAATGATTATCATTTTGTGTTTGCCGCCAATAATTGAGAGGGTATAACCGAAACCCGTGTCGCTTATCGCGGCTCCGGACGGAAGGCAGTCCTTACTTAAATTCAGTAACGGCATAAACAATCACCCTATCCCCTATGTTTACGGAACTGTTAAATTTTTATAGTCCAAGCCATTTCACGCCACCTGCTCGGTCAAGGCCGTAAACCGGCAGAAAGAAAAATCCTCTCGGTTTGGACTGCAGGATGCGCAAGAAGTTTTCCTTAAAATTCTGTGCTTCTTTTTTTGCAGCCGCGAGCAGCCAAGGCCGGCTGCGTCTTTATTATACAGCCGTTATTTGTTTCATAAAATCCTGATATTCGTTGATAACTCATGAGTCGTTAGCGTCCGGCAACAGATCGGCCCTTTCTGTCACGCAATACTCACCTTTAGGAAAGTATCTAAACAAAAAGTAAGTACTTGTTTATTTTTTGCTTCGTTGATAACATAACGTAAAAACTTGAAGCTGTCAGCACAACAGAAAAAGAGGAGGAGATTTTATGATTAAAGTATTCGTATCGGGAGCATCGGGCAACGTCGGAAGCACTGTAGTCAGGACTATACAGAACACTGAGGGATTTGAACTCGTAGGAGGCTGGTGTTTAGAGGCGGGCGAAGACCTTGGCGTACTTGCTAAAATCAAACCGCTCGGTATTCTGGCGTCAGGTGATTTGGACAAAGGGCTCGCAGAGGCAAAACCCGATGTTGTTATAGATTTTACCGCGACTCCGCTCCTTGAGGGTAATATGAGACTATACCTGAAGCATGGTTTGAATGCCGTTGTCGGGACTACGGGTCTTACGGACGAGCAACTGGAACCGTTCAAGAAAGAAGTCGCCGCAAAGGGCCTGCGCTGGGCGGTGATACCGAACTACGGCTTAGGGATCAGCTTGGTCTCTGAGTTTATCAAGAAAGCCCGTGAATTCTATCCGTTCGTTACAGTTATGGATCAGCACACCAACGAAATGGCGAACGCGCCGAGCGGGACGGCACAGGCGCTTGCTCAGGCGGCTTCCGCCGGCCCGAAGGGGGAGGTCAAGAGCAAAGAAGTTTATCCGGGGGTCCTTGGGGGCAAGATAAACGGCGTCCCTGTTTTTTCAGAGCGCCTGCCTTGGCCGGGTCCCTATTCGGCACATATTATCACGCTTGCGCGCAAGGACGAACTTATCAAGATAGCCGTCGAGGACCACACGAGCGACATATATATGGACGGGGTATTCCTTACGGCAAAAAAAATAGGAGGCGCGCCCGCAGGCACATTTTACAGAAGCCTTGCCGAGGTGATGTCACAGCAATAAAGTAACGCGCTTATTTAAAGGGGAGGATAAAATGAAAAAAGTAAAAATTACAGTACTGTAAAGCCCTCATGCTTGCCTCAAAGTCCGCGGCTCCCACGGGACTTATTACCTGTCCCACCGTGTGGGAGCCGTCATGCGCGTACAGGCCTCGGCCGTATTTTGCCTTGTTGTCAGCTATTTTGTGGTTCATGGACCTGGCGGATGCGTCGATAGCCGCAAGCATTCCATGTGCGAAACTGACTAATGCCAACGCGTGCGGGCTTGTGTTTTTAGCAAAACGCCTTTACCAGAGCAGCAAAGAAACTGTATATGCCATCCCCTGCTATTAGTCCGGATTCCCTAAGCTCCATTCTCCCGCTGCCGAATATTGCGCGGTAAATCACTGCCGCTACAACACCAATGCCGTACATAGGGCTGTTTATAAGAAGTCCTGTGGCAAGCAGCACCCCAACCGTCTTCTTGATGCCGAACGCAAATTGTATCAGTGCGCCGAATGTGCCCCACTTTATAAGCTGGCCCAAGATCTTGGGATTTTGTCCGGCTTCTATCGTTGCAGCGAAGACTTTCGAAACAGGCGCAAGCGTTCCAAGCTTAAAGTACATACTGACAAAGCCGGCTACTACGGCAAACCCTATCACTGCGCCTACCATTTCAGCAATCAGCTGCTGTTTTCGCCCGTCCAGCTCATAAGCCGTGTCATTGCTCTTGCCGCGTAATATCCACCCCGTTTTTAAGTCGTACCCCATATCGGCGAAGCATGGTCCGGTGCAGGCAATATAGCCGGTTAGTATGACGAGCGGCATCGTCGGGAATCCAAAAAGAAGCCCAAGAGACAGAAATATCGTGGTTATCGCAAACGCGGGGAACCACCCGGACCTCATCGCGCAGATGCCGACAAGCATAGGAGCTGTCACTGAGGAAACGGCCACCCACAGAATCCATGCAATAATCTGCGGTACGCTCATCTGCGCCATCATTCCCGTGAAAAACGCTAACGCAGCACCGACTGCCGCATTCAGCATGAATGCCTGTAAAACTGCTTTTTGCACCCCGCCGTGCGATACGGTGCAGGAATATATTTTGCCGTCCTCCTCTATGGAATCTGAAGTGTCCCGCGAACTTTTACGCAGCATCGCTGCTACCTGTATTAAAGACATTACGCCTGCGCCCACCATCATCCCCTGCGGGATATATGTAGATCCTATATCGAAATCAAAAAACACCGGGGCATACGCCCTTATGAGCAAACCAACAGCAAGTGCCGACATAGACCAAATATTTGCGAGAAAGACGATTCCTATTCCAGCCATCGGCAGTCCAAAAGAGGCTGTGCCCGGTATGCCTATCCATGCCGCAGGAATTTTTATCATATTGCCCACAATGCCCGCAGCGATTCCCTGCAGCAGTCTTTTTATCTTTTCCCCGCCTTTATCGCCCGCCTCAATAGTCTGGGCAGTCGCTATCCCCGGAGGCCAGGAAGCGGCTGCGGGGTAGACCTTTGAATCATAAAGCCGGTAGACAAAATAGATGCTTATCACAGTAGCGGCGAAAGAGCCTATGAACATCGCCGGGACGTATGATATCGCACCTTTGACGTAATAGAGGATTCCTATGGCGAGTATCCCGCAGTTCGAAGCGGCAAAGGCCGCACCTGAGCACATCGTCTGAACTAAGTTCTGTCTGTCAATTGATCGGAAGCGGTCCATCATTGCAAGTGGAACGCGCGAAAGGGACATAGCGATTATCGCGCCCAAGATGGATGTATTGGCGCCAAATCCAGTCTTGACGAGTACCTGCATTGAAATCACAGCAGATACTACGGAAACTAAGCTGCTTAAAAGCAGTGTCGCAGGTTCCAGTGCTTTCACATGAGATGCAGATGTTCCGTTTTTCAAAGGCGACCCTCCTTCTCCAACCGTTATTGCCGGTTTTATCCATATCCGCACATCGCTGTTAGCCACGGGCCATGCGCGGATCGTCAGTTAGGCGGCTGAGCTTAATAACCGGTTATGCCGAGTTGTTTGCAAAACTCTCTCACTTCGGGATGGCGATATACTCCGTCCTCTTCAAAGACCCGGCCGTCCAGGAGAATGGTCGGATTGAGCACAATGCCGTCGGTATGGCCCGCAGCGGCCCACTCTTTGCCGAGAATCGACTTCCCTTGGCTCCCTATGCCAAACTCTATGCATCCGAAAACTCGCTCGTCTTCCACTATGCGTCCTGTGATAGCCTTGACGCCGGGATTGAATCCAAGCGAGTAATGAGCTAGCCGGTACATGTTTTCAGGGTCGTTAAGGCTCTCCATCCATTGGCTGAAAACTTTCGCCTCGCGTCCGCCGCGGATGTCGCTCACGCGCCCTTCTTGCAGCGTCATAGCTACGGGTTCGCTGAGCTTTCCCAGGGACATTGGGGGAAACAGCGCCCCGTCGAAAACCAGAACACCTTCGATCGTCTCTTCAATGGGACACCAAGATACCTGTCCTGCAAGCATTATGGGATATCCCTTTTCCGTGGCCAGTTTACCCGAAAGGCGGACCCTGCGGCCACGGTTGTACCCCTTAAGGTTCGTGCCCGCCGGGCTCTTTACGATCACCTCGTCACTTTCCTGGATTATACGCTGGATGGCCTCGCCCATTTTTACCACCAACGGGTAGTCTATGTTGCTTATAGTTCGAACCATCATCATCGCGTCCATGCCGGTAAGATTGATATATCTTACGCCTGCGGCGAGAGACGCTCTGAAGCAATCAGAGTGCATTATGGAAGAATACGTGAACTCTATCCAGACGTCGCAGTGCTCCACGGCTGACGCTATTGGAGCATATGGTTCAAGACACGTCTCTGGTGCCGTCGGGTAATAGATTATGGCTGGATGCCCTCCTATCGAGAAGACCGCTTTCGCAGTCTCTTCGACAACCCTGCGGTCTGTGCAGGAATCTCCTGTTATGACGACGCTCTCTTTTGGTTTGATAAGCATCACGTCCCTGGCCAAAGTCATTGCGCCTTTGGCCAGCTCAAAACTCATATACTCATCCCTTGGCTCCATTCCTATTGTAAACATTTAAGACGGCCCCTTTCAAAAAATTTTATGACATTTAATATAAAAAAGTTTAACCTCAGTCTGATATATAGTCATTGTTTTATAAAACGAACAATATTTATGATTGCTTTAACAATCAACAAACTCTTTCTCGCTATCCTCAGTGCTTTGTATTTTAGATATAAAAATAGTGGCTTTTTTTAGTAAAAAATATAAATTTTTAGGGCTTATTTAGTGCGTTGTGCTTTTTATCTGTTTTTAGCTGTATTTCAGGTATAATAAAAAACCGAAAGCGCTATGTTTTATAACAAAAATATCTCCATCCAGAGGTGACGATATGCGCCTGACGGTCAAGCAGATGATTGAGCAGGGGGGATTTTCTGATTTTCGCGTCCTTGCCGGCGAAAGCGGTATAGAGACTAGAGAGGTGAAGACCGTCTGTGTGGTGGATGTGCCCGATATTGAAGGATGGGTTTACGGCGGTGAATTCCTGCTCACATCGGGCTATATTTTCAGGGATGACCCTGAGCTTCTGATCCAGCTTATTGAGACCGCCAACAGATATAACGCGGCTGCTTTGGGCGTAAAGCTCGAAAGATATATAGAGCGCATCCCGCAGAATGTACTGTGCGCCGCAAACGCCATGTCTTTTCCGCTTATAGGTATTCCGCGCCACTATGCGCATACTGACATAATAAATCCGGTCCTCATAGCCATGTCTGACAAGGCCATAAAGATGATGCAGACTTCAGACGAGATCCATGAAAAGTTTTTCAATCTGATGCTTTCCGACGGTACGGTCGATTCTTTGCTGTCGCTGCTGAACAAATATATCTCGAGGGAGATTCTGTTCGTCGATATTGTGACCGGAGAACGGCACGCTTTCACAACGTCTCTAGAATTCAATCAGATGATAGAAGACGTCCCGCTCGCGTCTTTGACGGCGCATTTTCCTTATGAAAAGATAATACTAAACGGAAAGGTGCGAGGATATCTGTTCACAGACAGGCCTGTTGGCGATATGGAAGCTGAGGTTGCGTTGAACCATGCTAAGGAAGCGCTGCAGATGTCGCTTAAATGGGAGCATGAGAGGTGGAAAATAGAACGGGGCAGGGAGACACAGTTTGTGCAGGACATTCTTTACAAAAGATTCAGGCAGGATTCAGAGATTTTGAGCAGAGGACGGCTTTTGAACTGGGATCTTACAGGGGCTAAAGTCGTTGTTCTGGTGGGGATCGACAGGGTCCGCTCGTTGCTGTGCAATCCGTGTGAGCCGTATATACGGGCTTTTGAGTCTACTCGTTCTCTCTTGAGTGAGCTTCAGGACAACATCCCCTATTCGCCTCTGGAAAACGAAATGGCATTTATAGTCAGCGTCCCTGACGGAGGATGGCGGAGCTTTAAGGAGAATATTTCCCGGGTGTTCCAAGCGGCCTGCAGAAGCGTAAGGGTGCAGACAGGGCTGCAACTCATCATGGGGATTGGTTCACAAGTTGAGAATATAACGCTGTCCAGCAAAAGTTTTCGTGAAGCGTCGAAGGTCCTGGCTATGGCGCAGCAGACTGATTCGGGAGGAGAACCTCTTTTCTGGGAAGATATGGGCGCTTATAAATTTTTATCACAGATACAGGATACGCCGGAGGCACATGATTTTATAAAAGAGTATCTCGGTAAGCTAATGGGAGATGGTAGCGAATACGAAAGCGACTCGCTTTTGGATACGCTATTTCGCATAATCGACAATAACTGGCAGCTGAAACCTGCGGCTGACCAGATGAACCTTCACTATAACACCGTCAAATATCGCTACAGGAAGATACAAGAGATCCTTAAAGCGGACATCGACAAGCCATCAGTGAGAATCAATCTTGCTTTCGCAAAGGAACTTTACAAAATTAATAAAAGCCGAAAGGAGCGACAAACATGGGAATGACTGGTTCCGGTATACATGAGTTGGTGGAGAGAGATTTTAGCAAGCAGCTTGCAGAAACGCGGCGCATAATAGGTATTAAAAGCGTGCTCAACGAACGGGAATGTTCCGAAAAACATCCATTTGGCCCCGACATGTCTTGCGTTTTGAGCCATTTTTTGGGTACGGCGGCGCAGATGGGGTTTAAGACAAAGAATCTGGATAATTATGTCGGTTATGTTGAGATTGGGGATGAAGGCCTTCCTCTTATAGGTATTCTCGCGCATCTCGATGTAATGCCCGAGGGCAAGCTGGAGGAGTGGATGTTTTCGCCATATGCGGCAGAGATTTCTGACGGAGTCTTATACGGAAGAGGCAGCGTCGATGACAAGGGACCCGCAATGGCGGTGCTCTTCGCGATGGCGGCTTTGCGTGACTCTCAAACTGCCTTGCGCCGCAGGTTTAGGCTTATAGTGGGTCTTGACGAGGAGAGCGGATCAAGGTGTATAAAATATTACAGGGAGCATGCGGAATTGCCCGAATTTAGCTTTTCGCCGGATGCGTCTTTCCCAGTGGTTAACGCTGAAAAGGGCATTCTCAGAATCATAGTTACAGTGGCATCGCAGAAGGTTCCCGCGGATGCGCTTAACAGAGTGATTTCCATAAACGGGGGGGACCGCTTCAACGTTGTCCCGGACAGAGCGGAGATTAAGTTTTTAAAAGATGGGCAAATGTGTGTGATTACGGCCCAAGGCAGGTCAGCGCATGCGATGGAGCCTTATAAAGGCTTAAACGCAGTGCAGAATCTTATATGCGCCATACAGGAAAATGTGTTTCAGGAAGAGGACATGTGCGTACTGAACAAAGCGTTCGCGCTTGCGGGAACAGGTTGTTACGGGGAGTCGCTGTCGATAAAATGCCGCGACGATGTCTCAGGGGATCTTACGTGCAACTGTGCCGCGGTGGAATCGAATATCTCTGACGGTCTTTTGTCTTTGAGCCTAAAGTTCGATATACGGTATCCGGTAACGATCGACCCGGATGGATTGATCGCAAATATAAAAAAACATACGGAGGAAATGGGAGCTAAACTATCTTTGCACACGCATAAAGCGCCTTTGTACGTAAGAGAGGATCATCCTGCGGTTCAAACGCTGCTTGATGCCTATGAAGAGATAACTAATACGCGTCCCGCTCCCATAAGTATGGGAGGCGGAACCTATTGCCGTTTCATGCCGAACGCGGTGTCAGCGGGGCCTCTTTTCCCAGGCGAAGAAGAAACGGCGCACCAGCCTAATGAAAACATCTCGCTCGACGATCTGAAAAAATGCACGCACATATATGCCGAAGCGCTTCTTAGGTTTAATGGCATGTAAAACGAGAAATAATTTTAATTACTTTCTTGATTAAGCAAGTTTTGAAATTGCGCGGCAATGGCAACATTTGACATGAAGATCAAAAAACTTGACGCGGGCAATTTCGTTTCGCCGCAAGAAAACCTAAATAGACACGCGCTTTCGGGAGTAGCTTGTTTTAGCTGATACTTGTCGTTTTAACGTCATAAAAACTGAAAATTCTCGGCAAAAAATGGAAACGGTGTCTTTTTTTATAAAAAAATGGTATCATCGCAATATGGATATAGATCTGCTCCGAGCCGCGCATTAGATGACGCGCGGTGGATTTGCAGCGTTGCGCGCACGTATTTTATGAGTTCTATTTTCTATGGCTGCGGTGCCATTTGGAGGTGGTTTTCTTGCGCAAAGCCGCAATGTTGTTTCTGTCCGTTATGTTTCTGTTGGCTTTAGCGTGCGACCCAGCGTGTGCTGCGGGACAGCGGCTTTTTGGCGCGGTAACAAGAGATGGCAAGGACGCGGCGGCAGGGGTCAGGGTCTCGGTATGGGATGGAAGCCGTGCGCATAATGCGGTATCGGACTTAAACGGACGGTTTGCCATTGACGGCATGCCTGCGGGTGCGCTGTTTGCCGTGCGGTTTTCATGGGGGCGCGGCTGTTTTGTGCGCATGGATGGCTTACGTTTTCCTGCAAACGGAGATCTTTTTGTCTTCGCAGACCGCGGCGAGGTTCAAAATGGCGCGGTTTACCGCGTGCGCGTGCCGTCAAATCCCTCGACGGGGTATTCGTGGGCTTTGGCCGGGCTTTTTCCCAAAGAAGCGCTTTCGTTCTGCGGTAAAGAGGAGGAGCCTGCCTGCGGGTCTGATACGGCGAGGCCGATGGTGGGTTTGGGCGGTTTTGAAGCGTGGCTTTTCAGGGCGGAGCGCCCGGGGAGAGCGACGCTTTTGATGACCCACAGCCGCCCATGGGAGAAGGGAGGCTCGCCGGACAAGTACTGTATCTGCGCTATAAAAGTGAGATGAGCCAGCCCTGACGTGTTGATGAGCTTTTGTTTTAGCTTTGGGCGAGAGGTGCAATTTAAAAACCTAAACAAAGGATGGATGCGCCATGAGAAAAGCAAGACTGAGCCTGACGTTGGCAGCGGCAGTTTTTCTGATGTTTGTTTTTACGGCGGAGGCTCTTGCCGGAGGGGTTGGGTGCGCGCCTTTAAACGAGGCGTTTGCCTCGTATTTGCGTGACAAAAACAGCGGCGCCAAGGCCTCCTCTGAAGATACGCTTCCACGATGCGGCTATATTCCGTCCCCGCTTGACCTTTCGCATGTCAAGCCGCCTGCGGCGGGTATATTTATGCGGGGAACCGGGGCGGCGCTGCCGTCCAAGTACGACTTAAGGGATCACGCCGGAATGACCGCGGTGCGCGATCAGGGTCAGTACGGCACATGCTGGGCGTTTGGGGCGATGGCATCGCTTGAATCGTCGTTTCTCGCATCCGGCGCGCCGGAGCACGAAGATTTCTCGGAGTGGCACCTGTCATATTTTGCCCGTGTGGACGAAAGCCCCGAAAAGCCGGCTTTTACGCAGTCAGCCCCAGCATACGGAGACGACCCTATTTTTGATCAGGGAGGCAACGCATGGATGGCCTCCGCTATTTTGGCCCGGTGGACCGGCGCGGTCAACGAGGCGGACCGGCCTTATCCGGACACAAAACCTTGGCCTGAGTCGTCTAGACCTCTTGCTTCAGACCCGGTTTCAAGGCATCTTGAAAACGTCTATTACTTAGGCGGCGTTTTTGACGCCGACACGGTCAAAAACGCGGTTATGACTGACGGCGCCGTCACGATAAGGATGCAGTGGGCGAGCGACTCATATTTCAACTCTACTTATAACTCTTTTTACTGTCCCAGCATAAGTTCGAGCGGGGGGCATGCGGTCGCGATAGCGGGTTGGGACGATGATTTTCCTAAAGAGAATTTTTCTGGCGCGACTAAACCCGCCACAAACGGAGCGTGGCTTATCAAGAACAGCTGGGGAAGCTCGTGGGGCGACAACGGATATTTCTGGCTCTCTTACTGCGACCCTAACATCGGCGACCCGGCGCTGTTCATAGGCGGCGATAAGACGGATTTTGACGGGGTATATCAGTATGACCAGTTGGGCTGGATAAACTCCTTAGGCTACGGCGTTGAGACCGCGTGGTTTGCCAACGTCTTTACCGCGCGTGAAATCTCCCCCGGCTCAAACGCCGAGGTGCTTAAGGCCGTATCTTTCTATGCCGGTGCCTCAAACTCGTCTTACTTGATAGAGATACGCAAGGGTGTAAGCGCGGATAACCCCAGAAACGGCGACCTCATGACATCTGATGCCGGGGTTCTTCAATCGGCCGGATACCACACGGTCGTCCTGAGAGAGGCTGTGCCTCTGTCAGCCGGCAAGAGGTTCTCTGTTGTAGTCAGGCTTAAGACGCCCGGCTACAACTCTCCAATACCTGCAGAGTATCCGGTGGCATCCTACAGCGATAAGGCTGTCGCGTCAACGGGGCAGAGCTTTATAAGCAAAGACGGCGCGTCTTGGGAGGATTTTACCGAGGAAAAGACGAACGGCAACGTATGTCTTAAGGCCTTCATCTCAAACGGGGAACCCGTTGCCGAAAAGCCGGCGCTCGTTTCGCCCGAGGACGGGGCCGCTGTAGACAGCCTGACGCCCACGCTTACGGCCGGAGCGTTCCAATCTTCTGATCCTTCCGTTACTCATAAGGCCACCAGATGGCAAGTAGGAACAGTTGAGGATTTCAGCCAAGGTGTAGTGATCGACGTTGAGAGTGAAGAATTCCTCACCTCTATTGACATAGCGGAGGGTAAGCTTAGAAGCGGGACGCGGTACTACTGGAGGGTACGTTTTAAAGGCTCTAACGGCGTCTTAACGGACTGGTCGGACACATGGTCCTTCACGACACCATCCTCTTCAGGCGGCGGAGGCGGGTGCAACTTTGGTTTTGGAGGGCTCGTGTTTTTGGCCGCTGCACCGGCGGTGATGTTTTTCAGGAAAAAGCGCTTTTAGTCCTGAGGTCTTAAATAAGCGACGGGGGGCGTAAAAGGGGGGCCACTTGCGCCCCCCGTCACTTTTACCGGTGTTTCTCAGACAGAAGGACTCCGCCGCTTGCTATGTTGTCCAAGCTGTTTTCTCTCATCACCACAAGAAAGGCTTCCTCGGGCAGCCCAAGCACTTCCTTTGACGCCAGGGTAAGCCTCGCCGCAAGCTCCGCCTTTTTCTCCTTTGAAAGAGCCGGCCCGTCAAACTGTATGATCGGCATTTTTATGACCTCCTTTTCAGAGTTTTTATTATTTCATTTTACAATGCTTTTGATGCTTATAGTATGTTTGCTTCATCTGTCTCAATCGTTTTTTTGATTCGAGCCCCGCTTGCCGTCTTTGCCTTTGAGGCCCGTTTTCTCCGGCACATGGCGCTTACGCAAAAGAGCTGTGAAAAAATCGGACGGCAAGATGATAAAATCTATTAGGCCGTTTTATGTCTTGATGGACAAAACGCACGCGACGGTTGCCAGTGAGGTGGTTCTGTTTGATTTCTTCCGATGGCGGCATCAACACGAATAAAAGGATATTTACGGCGGCCGCCGTGCTGGCCTGCGTCGTCTTTCTCGTGCTTTGGCTGCTTACGCGCGCGGACTTTTTGGGTGATATGGTGCTGACACAAATGGACAACGCAGTCTCAAAACAGCTTAATGCCGGCGTTGGCGTATCTTCGCTTGAAGGGAACCCGATCGTTGGTTTTAAGGGCGCGGACCTTGAGCTTAAGCGATCCGGCAAAAGTCTGCTAAGGGTAAAAAAATTTGAGATCCGCCTTTCCATCCCAAGCCTTATCAAAAGATCGCCGCGCATAGGCACTCTCGTGGTAGACGGGCTTTCAAGCGACGTCGATTCCTTGAGGTCTCTGATGCCTGAGAGAAAAGAGGAGGGCTCCGGTCCCAAGGATATCCCGATCGACAAGATAGAATTCCTGAACACAGAGATTTCAACGAAAATAGGTATGCTTAAGCTTGACAAAAGTTATCTGGAACTGAGAGGAAGCGAGTGGTTTGCCCCGTCCATCAAAGGGTCGATAAAAGGTATCCCGTTTACCATGGAAGGTATCTGCGCGAAGGAGCGCGGGAACTGGACGATGAACGGTTTTATCTGTACTCTTGGCGGTGGCAGGATAAAACTTTCCGGCCCATTTCTGCCTTCGGCCGACATAAACGTGGAGGCCGGCTCCGTGGATCTAAAGACCGTGGCGTATTTGATCCCCTCTGTCTCAAAGTACGGCGTGAGCGGCACCCTGTCGTGCAAAGCTAGGATTAGACGCGCCGCAGGTGACTTGAGCGTCGGCGGAAGCGGCGTGCTCAAAGAGGCTATGGTGAAGGGCGTTCCGTTGCATGAGGTAAGCGCGGTCTGGGATTACAGCAAAGGGCATATCGAAGTCGAGGTGGCACAGGGGAAAGTGTTTGACTCGTCCATGTCCGGGAGGCTGAGGCTTGATACTAAGAGTGGCGTAAAATACCTCGACCTTGTGATGAGAGCGAAGAATCTGCGTTTTGCGGACTGGGCCGATGCCATTAAATCTAACGGCAAGGATAACGCGATGTCGCTCCGAGGGGGTATATCCTCGATGTCGGCAGACCTTAAGGGCCCGCTTGACGGACTTGTCGGCAGTGTGGTCATAAGCCCTTCGACAGTCGGTTTTCGCGGACTCAGGCTGACGGACCTGCGCGGCTTGGTATCTTTTAACGGCAGCCAGGCCGGCACTGTTGATTTTTCGGCTTTATATCAAGGAAAGAAGATGATCCTAAAGGGGAAGTGCGCTCTCTTCGGCAAAGCTCGGAACGACCTCAAATTCAGCGCCGGCGGCATACCGCTTGAGAACTTAAGCGCCGTTTTCCCGTCCCTGAAGCAGAGCGGGCTCAAAGGATCTCTCGCGGCAAGCATGACAATAGAGGGGCCTGCTTCCGATCTGCTGCTGCGCGGTGTCCTTTCATCCGCATCGGTCGAGTTAAAGAAGATAGGCGCCGTTAAAAACATAACGGCGATGCCTGAATATCGCTTAAAGGACAGATCCCTCTCGTTGAAGCGAATGTCGTGTGTCTGGAACGGAGCTCTCGTGACGGCATCAGGCGGATCGGGAGCCGCCAAGGAGGGCATGAGCCTTGGCTTTGGCGGTACATTCAAGAACGTGCGGGCGGACAAACTTTATCCGCTTATCCCGTTCCTTGAAAAAATGACCGTTGAGGCTGTCGCGTCAGGACAGTGGGAGCTCTCGGGCACCACGAAGGCCCCGAAGGCCACAGTTCAGATGAGAGCATCGCACGGCAGATTCAGGGCGCTTGAGGTAGATAAGTTCTCCGCGAAAATGACCTACAGCGCGAACACTCTTACGTTCTCGCCGATGTACGTCTTTGCGGCTGAGGGCACGGGAGTCTTAAAATGCGTCGTGAATTTGCCCAAGAAGCTGCCGGACGGAAGAGGCAGGACCCGCACCACGTGGGATCTTACGGCGAAGATAAAAGACGCAGATCTTTCCGTGCTCAACGGGCTTCTCAGGATGGACGAGGACATAGGCGGAGCTTGTACCGGTGATGTGCGAGTTTTCAACGACGGCTCCGGGATGCGCTGGAGCGCTGACATTGCGGGCGGGAAGCCAAGGTGGAAGACTTTTTGCGCTGACGGCGTACACGGGCTTATAACCGGGTCTGGCGGCGACATAAAGAGCGACGGGCTCTTCGTGTCTTTCTTGAAGGGCGACAACGTGGTGAGGGGACGGGTTGCGCTTGCGCATCGCGGGGAATCCGCTAAGGACGCGCGGCTTGCAATCTCCGTCTCCTCCAATAAGATAAATATATATGAGCTGTTGAGGAAATATCTGCCGTTTTTGAGAGGAGTCCAGGGCTTCATAAAAGCTGACATCGATGTAACGGGCACTCTCGGCGTTCCTAAAATCAAGGGCAGCGGAACTTTGTCGCCGTTCCGATACAGGGGGTTTTTGCTGCCTGTAGTAGACGTTGATTTCAACGGAGGCCTTCAGGAGGTCAGCATACCGCGAGCAAGCGCAAAGCTTAACGGGGGGGCTGTTGTAGGGAGCGGTAGATTATATCTGAAGGATAAAGAGTGGAACGCGGAGCTCAGGGTGGAGGGCAGGAACGTCGCGCTCAGACAATTTGGGGCATACCTGCCGGGGATGCTGAGATCCGGACTTGGCGGCAAAGCTGACTTTGACGTAAGCGGCAGCGGGAAAATCAATGCCTTTTCGGGAAGCGGAAGCTTCTCATCCGATTCAATGCGGTTTTTAGGCGTAAGGTTCACCGACGTTAAAGCGCCTTTCTTTGTCTCGGAGGGCTATGCCGTAATGGAGGACGTCAAAGCCAAAACAAACGGGGGAACAGTTTCCGGAGGAGCCGCCATGGACATAAAAAATAGCCTCTGGGGCGGACATATAACGGCTATCGGCGTAGACGTGGAGCCGCTGTTGAAACAGGCGTTCCCCAAGCTTAAGGGCTCTGTAAGGGGAAAAGGCGAGATAAGGATGCGAATGGGCGGAGAGGTCGGAAGGAGGAGCACAGTTAAGGGCGGGGGGCTCATGCTGCTGCGAGGCGGCGATGTCTCAGGCTTTGACGCTGTAGAGGCCGTGCGCAAATTTACAAACAACAAACCGCTGCGTTTCGACACGGTCCAGATAACGGCCACTTACGACGGCGGAAACATCACTGTGCTTCCGGGCACGCAAGCCGTAGCGCCGGCGGGAGACCCTGTATACCGCAATGTTATGCTCGACGGCCTTATCACCAAAGACAGGAAAATCAGCATGTTCGCCATGGGAAAGGTAAATATCCGCGCGCTGAACGTCTTTTTGGGAGCGCTGCAGGGGATAATAGACACGGGGATGGATTTTTCAGAAGGTTTCGACAAATCAGAGCTACTGCAGAACTTTCTTGGCGGGATACTATCAGGATTTGCTAAGAACGATTTCCGCTTCGTCACGATGAACATAAAAGGGGATTTGTCCTCCCTAAGTTTCAGCAACGTCAAAGTGGACAAGACAATACAGAAAGGCGGCGGGAGGGATATGATACCTATTTCGGCAAGCGACCCCGACGAAAAATTCTTGGATAAAGACACGAAGTTCAGGCTTACCTTTGAGATCCCGATAGGCCCCGGAAGCGTTAAGACCCCGAGCAGCATGGAGGGCCAGTTCATAGAACAGACGCTGGAGAACCTGTTGAAGCACATCAATTTCGGAAGCTGAGAACGCGATGATAACCTTGATTCTTGGCGGAGCTAGGAGCGGTAAGAGCACGTTTGCGGAGCGTTTGGCCAAGGAGGCGCGTGACACCGTCACATATCTTGCGACAGCGGAGGCCGGGGACCCCGAAATGGCCGAGCGTATCATGATACACAAGAGCAGGCGGCCAAAGCGGTGGAGTACATGGGAGGGCAGGCCCGAAGATCTGCCCGATGTGATATCATCCCTTTCGGGGACGCTGTTGCTGGACTGTCTTACGCTTTGGCTGACGCGGCTCTTTCTTGAAGACAGCAGCGCTGAGACTGCCGGCGAGGCGGAGTGGAACGCGCGTGAGATATACCTGCGCTCTCAGGTGGAGCGCGTCTGCAATGCTCCATCGCAAAGCGCGCATCTTATAATCGTTAGCAATGAGGTCGGCTTTGGTCTGGTGCCTCCGTACCTGATGGGAAGGAGATTCCGGGATCTTCAGGGAAGGGCGAATCAACTGTGTGCATCTAAGGCAGACAGAGTGGCGCTGGTTGTGGCCGGGTGCCCGCTGTGGATAAAAGGATCTCTGTAAGGATGTGGTGTGCGTGAAATGGAAAGTTGAAGAGTACGCGAAAAGGCTTGAAAGAGATATACGCAAGGAGAATTTTCGCTTTGATTTTTTCGCGCGTTTCGTCGTCATTTGGACCCTAATAACGCGAATCCCTCTTCCAAGGCAATGGTGGCCCGACAAAAGCCCGTCGGGCAACAGCGCGCTTGCCCTCTCTCCGTTGGCCGGAGGCCTGCTTGGTGTTCTGACCGGGCTCGTAATAGACGCTGCTTGCGTTATGGGGGCCCGGCAATCAGCGTCAGTCTGGATAGGAGTGCTGTTTTATTCTTTGGCCGGATGGTCGCTTCACTTGGACGGCTGGGGTGATATGTGGGACGGCTTAGGTTCCGGAAGACGCGGAGAAGATCTGCGATCCGTAATGAAAGACAGCAGACTTGGTGCTTATGGAGCGATAGGGCTCATCCTGGCCTTTGGCCTTTGGACCTCCCTGCTCGGCTCAATCAGCCCCGAGCGGACCGCGGCTGCATGTGCCGCATCCGCGGCTGTCGGACGTTATGCCATGTGCTGGTCCGCCCTGTTCGGGCGATATCCCTGGGAGATTGGCATGGCGAAGGGCTGGGTTGACTCTTTTGAAGGTTATGACATATTTGTCGCGTCTATTTGCGTCCTTCTGTTCTTACCGCTTGCCCCTGTCAGATGGTTCTTCTCCGTTTTATTGTCGATCGTTGCCGGATATGCCGCGGCCTTGTGGATGAATGACCGTTTGGGAGGCGTGAGCGGAGACGTGCTGGGTTCCGTCGCGGTGGCCGGAGAGCTCTTATCACTGGCGGCATTCGCGCTGTGACGGTATTTAGGCCAAAACTCATCGCCGTTGACCTGGACGGGACTCTGTTAAACGGCGAAGGCATGGTGACGGAACGGACGGCTTTGGCGCTCAGGCGGGCGATGGAACAGGGCATAAATGTCATCATAGCCACAGGACGGATGTACTCTTCCGCCCTGCCGACGATACGTAAACTAGGGATTCAGTCGCCTTGTGTTTTTTACAATGGCGCGCTGGTGAGGGATCCTGCCGCAGGCAGGGTATATTACGAGAAGGGGCTGGGAGCGGAGCTAACGGCGGAAGTGATGGATTTTTACCATAGCCGCGGCTGGTACATACAGGTATATTCCGACGACAGGCTTTATGTATTGGACGACAATGACCCTCGCTGCAAATTCTACGAGAACATAGCCAAGATAGACGCGCTTGCGCTTAAAGATAAATTCTGGGATTTTCGGGTCGATTCGATCAAGCTTTTGGGCATTGCCGAATGTAAAGAAGATTTTAAAGAAATGTTCAATGAGACGAAGGCGCGTTTTACAGGTAAACTCTACACCACTACGTCGTGGGGCGCGTTTGTCGAGATGGTACACCCCGATGTGAATAAAGCGCGTGGGCTTGAGATCGCGGCACGCCAAATGGGCATTCCGAGATCTGCCATAGCGGCGGTGGGCGATTCCCTTAACGACAAGGAGATGATTTCCTGGGCGGGCGTAGGGGTAGCTATGGGCAACGCCTTGGACGAAGTCAAAGCCGCAGCCGATGAGATAGTGTCTGACAACGACCACGACGGAGTCGCGGAGGCGATAGAAAAATTTTTGACCCAAGCGTAAATCAGGCAGTGATGTTATCATAAACCATTGTTTGCCGCTCTGACGGCAAAAAGACCGTCAATCGGCGAAAAAGCATGACAGCAAACGAGAAGGTGATGCCACGATGAAAGATTTTTCTGATGTCAGCAAGCCCACGCTGAGTTTTGAGATCTTCCCGCCGAAGCGCGATGGGGACCTGGACTCGATATTTTCGACCGTTGACGCTCTTGCCAGCCTGGAGCCGGATCTAATCAGCGTAACGTACGGCGCTGGCGGCACAAGCAGGGACAATACGGTTTACATCGCGTCGGAGATACAGAACAGCTACGGCATCCCGGCGCTTGCGCATCTGACGTGCGCCGGCAGCACCGAGGAGGAGCTGGACGCCATTCTGTCCGAGCTGCGGGAGCGGGGTATCAAGAACGTGCTCGCGCTTCGCGGAGATCGCGCGGATGGGCCGGTGACAGACTTCAGGCACGCGGCCGACCTTATAACGTTCATAAAATCCAGATACAATTTCAGGGTCTTCGCGGCGTGTTACCCTGAAAAACATGTCGAGGCGTTTTCAGTGGAGGAAGACCTGGATTACCTTAAGGAGAAGGTCGAGTGCGGGGTCGATGTCCTTATAAGCCAGCTCTTTTTCGACAACGGTTTTTTTTATGATTTTCGCAGGATGGCGCGCGAACGCGGCATCCTCGTTCCCATAGTAGCCGGCATAATGCCGATAACGTCGGCATCGCAAATTAGCAGGATGGTTTCGATGTGCGGGGCGTCGGTGCCGGAGAGCGTGCAGAAGATTATCCGCGCATACGGGCATAACAGCATGGCTATGAAAGAGGCCGGCATTGCTTACGCAACGGCACAGATCGTGGACCTGCTCGCGACCGGTGCCGACGGTATTCACATTTACACTATGAACCAGCCGGACATAGCAAAGAGGATATCCGAGAGCATACGCGGCATACTGTACTCCCTGAGGGTAAAACGTGGCTGATAGCGGTATCCCGCTTCAGGTCAGAAATGAAGCGCTGCGGCTGCTCGGGATTGACGTAAAACGGGCGGATAGCGAACTTTTGGAGAAGATGGAGGCCGCTTACCGAGTCATCGTCTCCACCGCGGCGCATAAGAAGATATACAGGATTTTTGATTTGGACGTAAAACCCGATAAGGTGGTAGTTGGAAGCACATTCCCCATACGCGGCAGGGATGTGGCGGAGCTTTGCCGAGGCTGCCGCCGCGCAGCGCTTCTTGCCGTGACTTTGGGGCCCGATATAGACAGGCTTATCCGAAAAGAGCAGGCGCGCGACATGTACAAAGCCCTCCTGCTGGATGTCTGTGCATCCGCCGAGGTTGAGAGGTTGTGCGATACGTCGGTGTGCGCGATAAAGGAAGGGCTGCTCTGCGGCGAATTTTTTTTGACCGCGCGTTTTAGCCCAGGCTACGGCGACGTCCCAATCGAGGATTCGAAGAACATCATAGACGCTCTTGACGCGACCAGAGCCATAGGCCTCTCCCTTACAAAGGCCAAGATGCTTGTCCCGATGAAATCGGTGACCGCGATAATGGGCGTAACCGACAGCCCCATGCCGCGCGCGGCTCAGAACTGTGAGCCGTGCGCGATAAAGGAGTCATGCGAATACAGAAGGAGAGGTGAATTCTGTGGCGTTTTCGATAAATACAAAAGCCGCGATGCTTTTTGACGGAGCTATGGGCACGATGCTTCAGAAAATAGGGCTTAAAGCGGACGAGATACCGGAAGAGCTCAATCTGACGCACCCTGATACTATCGCCTCGATACACCGCGAATATCTTGATGCCGGCGCGGACGCCGTGCTGGCGAACACTTTTGGGGCGAACAGATATAAAGCGGCTAAAACCGCTTATTCGGTCAAGGATCTTGTCCTGGCGGGGGTATCGGTGGCAAAAAAAGCCGCTTTGGGCAGGGGGTATGTAGCGCTCGATGTCGGTCCCACAGGCAGGGTGATGCAGCCGGTGGGGGATATGGCCTTCGAGGAGGCTGTGGACGCATTTGCCGAGACAGTGAGGGCGGGCGACGAAGCGGGAGCGGACTTTATCCTGCTTGAGACGTTCACTGACCTCTATGAACTCAAGGCCGCGGTCATCGCAGCGAAAGAGAACTCGTCGCTGCCGTTGCTTGCCACCATGAGCTTCGAAGAGAGCGGCAGGACGTTCTTTGGCGCAACGGTCGAGTCGATGGTGCTGACCCTCGAGGCTCTCGGGGTGGACGCGCTTGGAGTCAACTGCTCGCTCGGGCCCAGGCAGCTTGCCCCGGTAGTCGAGCGTATTTTGAACGCAAGCTCTATTCCGGTCATCGTCCAGCCGAACGCAGGGCTTCCTGTGTTCGAGGAAGACGGCGCGCGCTATGACGTGACGCCGAAGGAGTTTGCCGAATACCTGAGAAACTTCGTCGAAGCCGGTGCTTCTATCGTAGGCGGCTGCTGCGGCACAACGCCGGAACATATCAGGATTGCGAGGGAGCGCATAGCCGGACTTGATCTTAAACGAAGGCCGGTCGCCAGAAAGACGGGAGTATGCTCTCCTTCGAGGGCGGTTTTCTTTGGCGATGACGTGGTAATAATAGGTGAAAGACTTAACCCCACAGGGAAAAAGGAGCTTCAGGCAGCGCTGCGCGCCGGAGATATGGGCTTCATTCTTCGCGAAGCCATCCGCCAGCAGGAACAAGGAGCCTGCGTTCTCGACGTGAACGTGGGACTGCCGGATATAGATGAGCCCGCGCTGCTGGAAAGGGCTGTGTTTGAGATACAGGCGGTGGTTGATATCCCGCTGCAGCTTGACTCGTCCGACTGCTTGGCTCTTGAGCGCGCATCACGTATTTACAACGGCAAGCCGCTGATAAACTCAGTAAATGGAAAAAAAGAGTCTCTTGAGCGTGTGCTTCCGATAGCCAAAAAGTACGGTGCCGCCGTGCTCGGACTCACTCTGGACGATGGGGGGATACCTAAAACGGCCGCCGGGCGGCTTGCGATAGCGCGGAAAATAATAGAAAGGGCGAAGGAGCATGGGATCCCCTCGGAGGACGTACTGATAGATTGCCTTACGATGACGGTTTCAGCACAGCAGGATCAGGCATCTGAGACTCTTGAGGCTGTCAGGCTCGTTAAATCAGAGCTTGGGGCAAAGACGGTGCTTGGGGTCAGCAATGTCTCTTACGGCCTGCCTGCACGTCAGATAATAAACAGAACGATGCTCGCCATGGCTCTTACGAGCGGGCTTGACGCTCCTATAATGAACCCCGGCGACGCAGGCATGGCGGAGACTGTGGCCGCTTTCAGAGTGTTATCGGGGAAAGACGCGCATGCCGCCGCTTATATAGAAAGGTTCTCATCCCAAGTCGCAATCGGCGATGCTTGCCAAAAATCTGAAGAAGCGCGTTCGCTGCCATATGCCGTTTCCCGCGGACTTAGGAACGAGGCCGAAGCCGCTGTGGCCGATCTGCTTAAGATAAAGTCCCCGCTTGCGATAATAGAGGAGGATCTCATCCCTGCGCTAGACGAGGTAGGAAAGGATTATGAGGCCGGAAAGATATTTCTGCCGCAGCTCATAAAATCCGCTGAAGCCGCAAGGGCTTCGTTCGAGCGCCTGCGCACCGCTCTTGCGAAGGAAGGGCAGCCATTGGGCGAGCAGCGCAGGAAAATAGTAATGGCTACCGTTCATGGCGACATCCACGACATCGGCAAGAACATAGTGAAGATAGTAATGGAAAATTATAATTTCGAGGTCGTCGATCTGGGAAAGGATGTGCCGCCTGAAAAAGTCGTAGAAGCGGTGAATAAGAGCGGGGCCAGGCTGGTCGGCCTCAGCGCGCTTATGACGACGACTGTGGCCAGCATGAAGAAGACCATAGAGATGCTGAGGCGCGAATGCCCCGAAGTCAGGGTCATGGTAGGCGGCGCCGTGCTCACCCCAGAGCTTGCAAAGTACGTGGGGGCGGACTGCTACGCGCGCGACGCGATGGATGGCGTCAGACAGGCCATGTCCGAAGATTTTTAAGCTAAGCTGGGCACGCTTAATAAGCGCCCGCAGGAGAGTCTTATGGTCAATGTGCGCAGAGTCAGAGTGAGAAGCTTGGTCTCAAAGACGCTGATAGGGGGCGACTACGTCATAAACCCCTACGTCGGCTGTCCTCATAAGTGCATATACTGTTATGCCTCCTGCATAAACAGAAACGGTAAGGCAAGAAGCGAAGAGTGGGGGGATTTCCTTGATGTGAAAGTACCGACCACGCAGATCGATCTTGCCAAGATATTCCGTAAACGCATACTCTTCAGCTCGATGACCGACGCCTATAACCCGTATGAAAAGAAGGCCCAAGTCACGCGCGAAATCATCAGGTATTTAATACCGTCGGAGGCCAAACTTCTCATAATCACGAAATCATCGCTTGTAACGAGGGATATAGACCTGTTCAAAAAATTTCCATATGTCAAGGTGGTATTCTCGTTCAGCTCCCTTGACGACGGTTTCAGGAGGGAAGCCGAGCCTTATGCATCCTCGCCTGCCGATAAGATTCGCGCCCTTCGGGAGCTTAAAGGCGCGGGGCTGGCGACGGGCGTGTTCGTAGCGCCGATTTTTCCCGGGATAACCGATACGGCAGCAATAATCGACGCCACGTCATCAGCCGTTAACCGCATAACGTTCGACACCTTAAACCTACGTCCCCAAAACATAGACGCCGTGCTCGGCTTCATTCGAAATACCAGGCCTCATCTTTCCGGCATGTACGACGACATTTACCTGAATAAGAACCGTGCGTACTGGGCCCGCCTGCGCAGAGAGATAAGGGAGCGGTGCGAAAAGGCCGGAGTGCGTTACGGTATATTCTTTTAGGGGCAGCGCTACTTGAACAGGTCAAAGATGCCAAACCCCACGATATTGCTGAGAAGGGAATCAGCCTTGTGGACGCGGAGTTTCTTGTACTTTGCGTCTGTCCCGTCGCTTGTAAGGCCTGAAGCATAAAAAGTAAGCCCTCCTCCTTTTATCGTACAGATGACGGCGCCATTTTTGGTCGTTTCGCGAGATTCGAACTTACGCGCGTTTTTCGCAAGCAGGAAGTTGGACAGTCCCAGACCGTCCTCGGTCTTGTACGCAGAGGAACTGCTCACGACCTCTCTTGCTTTGCCGCCTATGAAGATTATGCTCAGCCCGCGTTTCGGCATGCTTTTATCGTAGATCCAGATCTCAGCGGCGGCGCCTTGAGTATCGGATCCGTCGCTAACTTGAGTGAACCTCTTTATGTCGGGGCGGCCCAAAACCGCTTTCACATCTTCTTTGGATGCTCCAAGCCTGACTTTGCCTATGGATTTGCCAGGGACAACTATAAGGTTTGTATCAGTGGGATAACCGAGCATGGCCTTAGCCGCGTTTGCTCCGTGGATGCCGCGTCTGTCGTCAGGCGCTATTTTCGTGACGCGGTTGTAGCCTACGAGCGCTTCTTCCCATGCTTTAAGATCCATGAGAGACTTTGAGGCGGCCAACACTTTTTCCGGGTCTTTGAAAAGCTCGGCCTGCTTAACGAGGGCTTCGACGGCGAGATCCCTGTTGCCCGCCTTAAGCGCGGCATTGCAGAGCTCTTGCCATACTTCGGGGTCCTTCGTCCTCTCGGCAGCTTTCTTCAGCAAGGGAAGGCCTTTTTCATAGTCCCTCTTCGCGGTGTATAACAGCCCGGCGCGCATCATGGCCTTCCCGTCGCTTGGCATTATCGCCAAGTGCTCCTCGTAGCGCGAGATTGCTTCGTCAATCCTGCCTGTCTTTTCAAGACAGAATGCGATCTGGTATAAAACGCCCTTGCGCTCTGGGCGCAGCTTGAGGACTTTCTCGTAAAGAGGCAGCGCTTCAGCGTACCGTTCCTGTTTGAATAGCGACGACGCATCCTTGTAATATTCCTCCGGCAGGACGTTTTTTCTGTAATACCAGAAGCCGCCTCCAACGAAAGCGATCAAAACCGCCAAGGCTGCCAGCGCGAAGACAAAGCGCGGCACGGGCGGACGAGGTTCCTTTTTAAGCGCCCACATCCGCTCCTCTTCGGTGACGCCCGTCTGCTCTTCGGGAACGACCTCGGGACAGAGAGGCGTTTTATCGTCGTTATTTTCGTTTTGCAGCATGGAGAATCAACCCTTTCGCATATGGCCGGCTGAGTGGCGGGTTTAAACCGGCATGCTTCCGCTCTGCGTCACGCCCTATCTCAACAGTCTATGTCATGCATATAATATTCTTTCAAGGGCCGCTTCGCAACAATTTAAAAAACAGATACAGCGAGCGCTGTATATACGTTCGCACTTTTGAAGGACGGCCCTTAAGGGTGAGGCTGTGATATATAGGCTTGGCAAGCTGCCAGGTCAACAACATTAAAGGATTCTAACAGAAATACGCCCTTTTGCTATAGTAAATTATCCTAAAAGAGCTTAATATCTCAAAACATGTACGGAATAAAACGGAGGTATCTGTTTGCGACTAGACTTTAAAGATATAGAACTTAAGGACGCGGCATTATTTATGAACTATTGGGAGCTTACTGACCAGCGCGCGTCGGATTACAGCTTCCCTATACTGTGGGGCTGGGCCTTTGACTATGGCTATCAAGCCGCGGCGGACGAATCGGCGCGCCTTTTCTGGATCAGACAGACGACTCCCGCGCTTTACAATTTAGCGCCGATAGGCAGCTGGCGCCATGACGATTGGCAATCTATAATTCGCGAGCGCTACGGAAATGAGTCTGAATTTTGGCTGGTGCCGGAGCGGTTGCTCCTGATATGGCAGGAGCAGTTCAAAGATCGCATAGAGGTCGAAGGAGACAGAGGCAACTGGGAATACCTTTACGACATCAGAGAACTTGCGACGCTTGCGGGCAATCGCTACATGAGGAAGCGCAACCGGGTAAATAAGTTTTGCCGGACCTATAACTATACTTACAGGCCGATAACGCGTGAGATAATCCCCGCCGTGATGGATTTTCAGGACACATGGTGCAGGGCGAACATATCCGGGCACGTGCCGGGGCTTGTCCAGGAAAACCACGGAATCCAAAGGATATTGCGGCACTGGGACGAGATACCGAACCTGCGCGGCGGTGTCATAGAGATAAAGGGGCGCATCGTGGCTTATACTATCGGCGAACTGGCGTACGATATGATAGTCGTGCACTTTGAAAAAGCGAGCCTGGAATACAAGGCGGCATATCAGGCCATAAACAAGGAATTCCTGTCGCACATGCTTGAGGAAAACCCAGGCCTGGTAACGGTCAACAGGGAAGAGGACATGAACGATCCCGGCCTGCGCGAAGCAAAGATGTCCTACCTGCCAAAGGGGTTTATAAAAAAATTCCACGTAAAAATAAGATTCTGATGCGAGGTTTCAATAAAGACTCTCGTTTTTGAGAGAGACTGTGATAAAATGTCCTAATTTGCGCCATATCGGGGCGAACGAAAAATGGAGGGGAAACAGATGACAATAATTACGGCGGCGGCAATAGCGGCTTTACTGTGGGTCTGTGCGCCTATGTTTGCGGCAAGCCGTGCGCAGGCATCAGAGAAGCGTCAGACGGCGGTCTTCAAGACCAACATGGGGACTTTCAAAATAGAACTTTACAACGACCTGGCTTTCAACACCGTCAAAAACTTCACGACCCTTGCGGAAAAGAAGTTCTATGACGGGATAATATTCCACAGGGTCATCGACGGCTTCATGATCCAGGGGGGCTGCCCGCGCGGCGACGGCACAGGGGGTCCGGGATACGAAATCCCCGATGAGTTCGGCAAGGGGCTGAAGCATGACGGGCCAGGCGTTTTATCGATGGCCAACGCTGGTCCCAACACAGGCGGATCTCAGTTTTTCATCACGCTTGTGCCGTGCCCTTGGCTGGACGGCAAACATGCTATCTTCGGGCACGTGACAGATGGCATGGAAGTAGTTGAGGCGATCGGCAAGGTCCCTACTGACTCAAGTGACAGACCGCTTAAAAAAGTCGTCATAGAGAGCGTCATCATAGAGTAATTCGAAATTGCGCAGCGAGCCTTTCTTAGATTAGATCGGCGAGCTTAGAGATATCGCGGGGTGTTTCCGGAAATAAACGGATCCCCGTGATTTTTTTACAGTGTGCGATTGCGCTTGCCTATATTTTTATTTGCCCAGGTTGCCCTTTGTGCTAAAATGATGCGATGGGGTCATTTGTTCTAAGTTTGTTAAAAATAGGCCGTATGTTTTTTTAGACGATTGCGTCATTTAATGGGAAGGGGCTTTTTCATGGGTATAACTGTCACATTCCGGGATCTTCCAGAGATCAGGAGCGATTTCCCCTTGACGGCGCGTGAAATATTGGCGAGGGTTGATTTTTCAAAGAAAGACTGCGTTGTCGCGTGCCGCGTCAACAGGGTGCAGCGCCCGCTTTCGTGGTGTGTCAACATGGATTCGTACATAGAGTTTATAACGACCGACAGCGTGGAGGGCATAGAGGTGTATACTTACACCATTTCATTCATGCTCACTTCGGCGGCGACCAGGGTCTGCGGCATAAGGCTTCATATAAGGCAGTCAATGAACTACTCATATTTCTATGAATCTCCGGACGGGCCCATCACGGAGGAACAGCGCGAAAAGATAGAGAAAGAGATGCGTCGCATGGTGAGAGACGGCGTCCCGTTCGTGAGGGAGGAGGTGCCGATCGACAGAGCGCGTGCCATAATGAAGGCACAGGGTTATGACGACAAAGAACAGCTTCTGCGCTGGACGAACAATGACCCCATAGTCCTTTACAGGTGCGAGGGCATATATGACTTTTTCGGAGGAGCGCTTGCGGACACAGCCGCCATAGTGCCGACGTTCAGCCTGCACCTTTATAAAGGGGGCCTTTTCCTCTCCGGGCCCACTCTTGCGATGCCAACGAAGACGATGGACCTTAACATATCGTCTAAAACATTCAAGCTTTTCCAGAGCTACGGCAAATGGCTCGATCACATTTCGGTCGGCACGATGGATTCTATTCATAAACTTGTCGCTGACGGAAAGTCAAGGGACCTCATAATGGTATGCGAGGCTCTGCACACTAAAATTCTAAGCGATATCTCAACGGCCATAGAATCACACGCATCTGTGCGGCTTCTCTGTCTTGCGGGGCCGTCGAGCTCCGGGAAAACGACGTCATCGCGCAGACTTCGGGTCCAGCTGTTAACAGCCGGCATAAACTCCGAGACGATAGAACTTGACAACTATTTCATAGACAGAGATAAAACACCCAGGGACAAGGACGGGAACCCCGATTTTGACGCTTTGGAGGCGCTTGATCTCGCGCTGATAAACGAACATTTAGCCGACCTTTTTGCCGGAAAAGAGGCGGAGATACCCAGGTTCGATTTCATAACCGGAAAGAGAATGCCGGGGCGCAGGCTTAAGCTTGAGGCGAATCAGCTGCTCGTGATAGAGGGCATACACGGCCTTAATGACAAAGTGACAGAAAGCGTCCCCGCGGAGAATAAATACGGCATTTTCATATGCCCTCTGACCGGTACCAACCTCGACCTGCACAACAGGATCGGGACGACTGACACAAGGCTGCTGCGCCGCATGGTGCGCGACTATCGCACAAGAGGACACTCGCCCGAATCAACGCTCCTGCAGTGGCCTTCCGTTGTCCGCGGCTCCCACCGATACATCTTCCCGTACCAGGACAGCGCCGACATCCTTTTCAACACCGCGCTGGCCTATGAGCTGCCTGTGATAAAGGGTTACGTGCAGCCCATGCTGAAATCAGTGCCTGAGGATTCGCCGGCCTATGGCGAAGCTCAGAGGCTTTTGGCCCTTCTGCGGTACGTTCCGGTCATACCGTCAGACGATATCCCGAACGTCTCAATAATCAGGGAATTCATAGGAGGAAGCTGCTTCGAATAGAGCCGCTGCAAGATTGTAAAATGTTGATAATACACACAGCATATACCGAACGCAAATTCTTTATATGGGGCGAGCGTTCGTTTGAGACAGATGAGGTAAAAGACGAAAAAGGCGCGGATTCATCCGCCAAGGCAGTAAAAAATACTTCGCATCCTTGGGACGCAGGCGTGCCTGTGTTGGAGGAGGCGCTGAGGCGCATTGGGGTTCGGGCTTCGCGCAGACGCGCGGCAAGCGATGACGGCATCGACGCTTTTGTCACGCTTCCGTCTCGCGGCAGTATCCCTATTCCGTCGTCGCCGCTATTGGGAGAGGTCCCCAAGGCGAAGGAAGGTGCCGGCTTAGCTGAATTTAAGGTCTCGGCGCTTCGCGTATCGCGCGAGGACCTGCTTTTGATGTCGCGTATGCTCGACCGGAATGAGGAGAAACTCATTGTACCGGGGCTGCTGTTTGCATATGACGCGGCTTTTGTTTCAAAGGCGTTGGAGTACGCTTCGCTGATGGCGCTTCGTGGCAACTTCATCCCGGACATGAGACAGACGGACAAAGGATATATCTCCGTGTGGAAGCCCCTGCACTTGGCAAAATATCAGGACGAGTACATCTCGTACATCAAAGGGATGCCGCCTGTGCTGCGCGGATTCTCGCTGAAACGGGGACAAGGGATTTTGGCGGCCGGCGAATCCATCGCGGAAGAGATATTGGAAACCCTGCTTGACGACATCGTCAGGACAGCGCAGACAACCGGCGGATCCAAAGGGAAAAAAGTGGACCCTGACAATCCTCACGAGATATGGCTTCGTTCCCTCGCATGGCCGTGCGGACTGCTTGACAAATGGAGCGACGCTATGGAAGCGCTCTATCCGCAGGTACGAGCTTGGGCCGATTCCCTCAAAACAATGACATTGCAGCCTTGGAGGCTTTTCATACGCCTTGAGGAACCCATACCGGCGGATGACGAGGGGCAAAACGGGAAAAGCTGGACATTATCGTGGCACCTCCGGTCGACAAGGGATCCCAGCCTGATAATACCGGCGTCTAAAGCGTGGAGCCCGGGGGCGGCGGAGCGCAGGCTGTTCGATTACACGGGCGCAAACCCAAGGCGCTACATGCTGCAGATACTGGGCCGCCTTGCGTCGATAGTGCCGGCGATAGCCAAAAGCCTTGACGGCCCCGCTCCTGTAGAATGCAGCCTTGAGCCTGATGAGCTTTTTGAATTTCTGAACGACCATGTGACCGGCATACTTGACCAAGGCATCCAGATACAGTTCCCCTCCTCTTGGGCAGCGTCCGGCCCCGACCGGACCAAGCTTGCCGTAAAGGGGCGGGTAATCGATGAACCGGCGTTTTCGCCTGGTGGCGGCATTGACATGAATGATCTGCTTGAGGTGGATTGGTCGGTCTCATTGGATGGGGATGAATTGACAGAGGACGAACTTGAGCTTTTGACCAACCTCAAGGCGCCGCTTGTCAAAATACGCGGCAAATGGGTGCTGCTTCGCCGCGAAGATATCGACGCCATCCTGTCAGGCATGAAAAAACTCCCGGAGCGGATAGGCCGCAGGGAGGCCCTTTTATACTCCGTCAGCGAAAGCCGAGGGGACGTGCCGTTGGCGGGCATCGCGGGTTCGGCTTGGCTTGATGCCGTAAGATCTGTGCTGACTGGAAGGGACAGGATAGAGGATATCGCTCAGCCTGAGGAGTTTAAAGGGAACCTCAGGCCGTACCAGGCTAAAGGGTTTTCATGGCTTGTGTGGCTTGCTAAACTTGGACTGGGCGGCTGCCTTGCGGACGACATGGGGCTTGGCAAGACGGTGCAGACACTGGCCCTCTTGCAGCACCTCATGCTTTCGGGCGAAAGACGTCCCGTTCTACTTATATGTCCGACATCAGTCATCGAAAACTGGCGCCGGGAAGCGGAACGTTTTGTGCCCGGGCTTCCGGTCATGGTGCATTATGGGAGCGGAAGGCTCAAAGGAGATAAGTTTGCCGAAACGGCCGCCAAAAACGCTATGGTCATATCCTCATATGCGCTTTTACAGAGGGATTGCGCGGTTTTTTCCAGGATGGACTGGGCCGGTGTCGTCCTGGACGAGGCTCAGAATATAAAGAACCCCGAAACATACCAAGCGCGCGCCGCGCGCTCCATTAAAGCGGATTGGCGCATAGCCCTTACGGGAACGCCGGTAGAGAATCACGCGGGCGATATGTGGGCGATAATGGAATTTCTGATGCCGGGCCTTTTACCCAACAGAGCCAAGTTTATACGCGAATTCCTGTACCCGATTCAGGCCGGTGAACAGCATGCGATGGACAGACTGAGACGCATCACCGGCCCGTTTATACTTCGCAGGCTGAAGACGGACAAGTCCATAATAAACGACCTGCCTGAAAAAATTGAGTCGGAAGTATTCTGTCCTTTGAGCCGTGAACAGGCGAGCCTCTACAGCGCGGTCCTCAGAAGCCTTGACGAAGGCATGAACGGTGCGGAGGGCATCAGGCGCAAAGGCATTATCCTTGCCGCTATCACATCGCTTAAGCAGATATGCGACCATCCCGCGCTTTATCTGAAGGACGGCTCTAATCTCAGCGGCAGGTCGGGCAAGCTTGCGCGCCTCTCTGATCTTGCGGAAGAAATGCTCTCCGCCAAAGACAAGATGCTGATCTTCACGCAATATGCCGAGATGGGATCACTTCTTAAAAGGTTCCTTCAGGAAAATTTCGGCAGAGAAGTCCTTTTCCTGCACGGAGGGGTGCCTCGCGAGAAACGCGACGAGATGGTGGCTCGTTTTCAAGGAGAAGCGGGATCCCCCCCATTCTTTGTGTTGTCGCTGAAAGCGGGTGGTACCGGTTTGAACCTGACATCGGCAAATCAGGTGATAATGTTTGACCGCTGGTGGAATCCGGCCGTGGAGCAGCAAGCCGTTGACAGAGCTTACAGGATAGGGCAGAAAAACAGCGTTCACGTCCACTATTTTTGCTGCAAAGGCACCTTTGAGGAAAAAATAGAGAGGTTGATAGAATCAAAGAAGCAGATCGCGGACGCGCTTGTGGGAACAGGCGATAATTGGCTGTCGGAGCTTTCGGAGGACGAGCTCCGAGAACTGTTCGCGCTGGATTATGAGTCTGTGGAGGACATTAAATGACGTCTGACGGATGGCACAGATGGGACTATAAAAAACCTGTCGCGATAAGCGGCGGGATAAAATCAAGGTATGCGCGCGGCAGGACGAACTGTTCAAACTGGTGGTCATGCCGTTGGATGGAGATACTCGAAGAATCCATAGACACCGGCCGCTTATCGCGCGGCAAAGGATACGCCCGCAAGGGACAAGTCGTGGATATTGAGATAGAACCCGGCCTTGTCTCAGCTTCCGTTCAGGGGACGAGAAAGAAACCTTATAAGATAAAACTTGGGTTCGAGACGATTTCCGACGAAGCCAGAGAGATGCTTCTGCTGCGCTTTCAGGAGAGGGCCTCTTTCGCGGCTGGCCTCCTTGCCGGCGAAATGCCTGCAGAGATGGAAAAAGTGTTCAAAGAGGCGGGTATCCCTCTCTTCCCTGACAAAAGCTCCTTCAAACGGTTCAAATGCACCTGCCCCGACGAGGCTACGCCATGCAAACACATAGTGGCGGTGCTTTTCCTTCTCGGCGAAGTGTTCGACGATGATCCGTTCCTGCTGCTAAGGCTGCGCGGAGTTGAAAAAAACGAGCTGATCAATCTGCTGACAGCGGAGTCGGACGAAGATGGCGACGATTTAGATTTTTACGAAGACGCTGCGGAATGCGCTTATGGCCTGCCTGTCGTAAGCGGCGGTGCTTTTGCGGACGCATCCGCATACAGCGATGCGGCAAGGGGCGATGCTCCATTGGACGAAAATTGGTACAGAGCGAATCTTCCGGCCCTCTCTTACTCGAAGGGGGAGGAGATGCGCAGGACGGCGTCTCCTGATCTGCTAAACGAGTTCCCGTTCTGGCGCGGCACGCTTCCGTTTCGGGAATCTCTTAAGCAGTACTATGAACGCGCGTATGCCCTTGCGTCAGAGATACTCACAGGCGAAAGGCGCAAGCCGGTGGGGCGCCCTAAAAAGTCTTCATAGCGCCGTAAGCGCATGCGGAATATAAAAAGCCCGCTTCCACGTGCGCTATAGAGCAATCTTTTGAAAAGTTAAGATCATGACTTAAGGTTGCGCGTTGAAGGAGATTTATTCATCTATTTCAGCGCCATAAACGCAACTTTTTAATATAAATTTAATAAAAAGTAAACCTATGCGCTGTACAACCGGTGCGGCATGTGTTATTTTGTGCATGTAAAAAGAAGCGGCGATGGCTTTTTCATTAAAATTGTTCTTTTGACTTCTTGCGGTGGCCGGCGTATTTTAAGGGAAGGGCGGGTCTATGTGTGCCAGGTTGCATCGGGCATGTTCCAATGACGCGAAAAACATTGCGGCGCATTTTTAATTTGTGTCAGCGAAACCGAGGGCACGCTGAGCTTTTTCTTTGTACGGTGCCCTAAGCCGTATTTGCGGGGAAAGACGAACGGTGGTTTATTATGACGGCCTTGAACGGGAAGAAGATCAGCTTCATAGGGGCGGGAAAGGCGGGAGTCTCCTTAGGCGCATACTTTGCCAGCAAAAGCCTTGTGATCGGCGGCTACTTGAGCAGGAGTGCCGCCTCCGCGCAGTCGGCAGCAAAGATAACTTCTTCAGAGGTTTTTACGGATGTGGCGCGGCTTGTGGAACATAGCGCGATAATTTTCATAACGACGCCGGACGGCAGTATAAAAGAAGTGTGGGACGATATGGCCGGTTGCGATATAAAGGGCAGGGTCATATGCCATGCAAGCGGATCTCTGACATCGGCCGTATTTAGCGGCATAGCAGAGCGCGGCGCATGCGGCTGTTCAGTGCACCCGATGTACGCTTTCGCGTCAAGGGACGGCGACTTTCAAGGGCTTGAAAACGCATGCTTCACATTGGAAGGCGATGCCTGCGCGCTTGAGCGCATAAAAGATATTTTTCTTACGACAGGCAACAGGACCATGGTCATAAGCCAAGACGCCAAAACTCTGTACCATGCGGCCAACGTGGCTGTCTCCAATCTTGTTCTGGCGCTTGTAAGCATAGGCTGCGACTGCCTTGCGGCATGCGGCGCCGAAGGGGCGGAACCGCTGGACGCGCTTATGCCTCTTGTCAAAGGCAACATCGATAATATCGCGCGCATGGGATTGATACGTTCTCTTACTGGGCCGGCTGAGCGGAACGACATTGCTACCGTGGCAGGGCATATTGAAGCCTTGCCCGCGGAATATAGGATTCTGTATAAAATTTTGACTAAGAGGCTTGTGATGTTGTCACAAAAAGCGCATCCAAAGCGCGATTATTCAGACATGCTTGAGATCCTTGAATAGAAAACTTCCAAGCTATAATTACGTTTTACAGAAATGGGAGGATAGGGTTGTGAAAAAGACTGTAGCTACATTCTTGGAGGCCAGGGCGGAAAAGAGGAAGCTCGTGATGCTTACGGCTTATGACTACTCCATGGCGAGGTTGGCCGATTCCTGCGGTATCGACGGAATACTGGTCGGCGACTCCCTCGGTATGGTTTGCCTGGGATATAAAGACACTCTCAGCGTGACGGTTGAGGATATGGTCCATCACACTAGTGCCGTGTCAAGGGGCACTAAGGAAGCCCTATTGATAAGCGATATGCCGTTTATGTCATACCACGCCTCGCTCTACGACGCTGTCAAAAACGCCGGCAGGCTTGTTCAGGAAGGGCATGCGGAGGCGGTCAAACTTGAAGGCGGAGCGTCCGTTGTAAGACAGGTGCGCGCCATAGTTAAAGCGCAGATACCCGTAATGGGGCACATAGGGCTTACGCCGCAGTCGGTCAACGTGTTTGGCGGCTTCAAAGTGCAGGGGAGACGGCTTGATGCCGCAAGGAGACTGATAGACGACGCGAAACGTCTTGAGGACGCCGGCGCTTTTGCCATAACGCTCGAATGTATACCGGCCGCGCTTTCGGAGAAGATAACCGAAGCCATATCCATACCTACGATAGGGATAGGCGCCGGGCCTAAGTGCGACGGGCAGGTCCTCGTTTATCATGATATGCTTGGCATGTTCCCCGACTTTAAGCCAAAATTTGTGAAAACCTATTCAAATACGGGCGATATGATAAAGGACGCCATAAAAAGGTACGCGGAAGAAGTGCAAAGCGGAACTTTCCCCGCGCAGGAGCATTCTTTTTCCATCGAAACGGACGTTCTTGAAAATCTTTAGCCATAAAATAATGCCTGTGACGCAGACAGGATGCTTTAGCCTTGGGAGGGTGCGGTGCAATTGAAGGTAGTCAAGAAAATAAAGGATTTACGGGAAATAACTGAAATCGCGGGCAAAAAGGGCCTCTCTATAGGATTGGTCCCGACGATGGGCTTTCTGCATGCCGGGCATATTAGCCTTATAGAGAGGGCGAAAAGGGAGAATGACCTGGTTGTCGTAAGCGTGTTTGTAAACCCGATACAATTCTGTCCGGGCGAAGATTTCGAAAAATATCCGCGCGATATGGACCATGACGCGCAAGCGTGCGAAAGAGCCGGCGCAGACGTTGTTTTCGCCCCTGAAACCGGCGAGATGTATTCGGTGCAGAACCTTGCCTACGTCGATATCAGCAAGCTTAGTGACGGGCTATGCGGCGCAAGACGCCCCGGGCATTTCCGCGGCGTATGCACGGTAGTCTCGAAGTTGTTTAACATCGTCTCGCCAAACAGGGCTTATTTCGGAGAAAAGGACGCCCAGCAGCTTGCGGTTATCAAGCGCATGGTCATGGATCTGAACTTCAAAACGCAGATCGTCGCCTGTCCCATAGTGAGAGACCAGGACGGCCTTGCCATAAGCTCGAGAAACGTCTATCTTTCGCCTGAGGAAAGGGCATCGGCCCTTGTGATATCAAAAAGCCTGAGGCATGCGCAGGAGAGTGTTATGAACGGGGAGAGGGACGCCGCCAAGCTCAGGAAGTCGATAATTGACGAAATATCGTCAGAACCTCTGGCGCGGATAGACTATGTTGAGATCGTTGACGCAGAGACGCTCGAGCCCGTGTCGGAGATCAAAGGGCCCGTGCTGGTGGCTGCCGCCGTATATATAGGCGCTACCCGGCTGATAGATAACTTCACATTCAAAGGGGAATAAGCGCATGCTCCTTACGATGCTTAAAGCGAAGATACACAGGGCAACAGTGACTGAGTCCAACCTGCATTACGTAGGCAGCGTCACCATAGACAGGGACCTGATGGCTGCGGCAGGCATATATGAGTACGAGCAGGTCAGCGTCGTGGATATAGACAACGGCAGCAGGCTTGAGACGTATGTAATAGAAGGGGCTGCCGGAAGCGGCGTCATCTGCCTTAACGGAGCCGCCGCCAGGCTTGTGCACAAGGGGGACAAGGTCATCATAATGTCGTACTGCCATGTCGATGAGAAAGAGATTGGCTCCTACAGCCCCCGTATCGTATTCGTCGATTCTGAGAACAGAATAGCCGAGGTCAAGCGTATCGAAAGACACGGCGAAATAAAATAGTGCGGGCCTCTCGGCTCATACGTGAGCCGAGAGGCCTATGTCAGCCCATGAAGTCGTCCGCGTGGCATAACTGCATCCCCCGACGCGCCATCTCCTCCACAAAATCCTTTGCCGCCCCCTCAAAACCAGCAACGGGGCTTGTTGTGTCTGTCAGCAGCACTATCTTTTGAAGTATGTCGTCTTTAAGCTCAGATGCGATGTCGCGTATGGTGTTTGCCACGCAGTGAGAGAGAGCCTGCCCTGATACCGCCGTTATGTCCGCGCTTTGGACAGCGCGTATCAGTTCCGCATTGATCTTTGTTCTCGGATCGTCAGGGTCCTCCACTTCGGCTTTCACCGCTGAATAGTGCTCCGTCCATATGTTTGTGCCTTTTACCATGTAATTGACAATTTTAAATCCGCTTTCCCATTCGATCAGCGCGTCGTAAACGGGCTTCACGACGTTGCTGCCCCACGAGCCTATAAGACAGTGAGGCGGCCATATGCACAGGCTGTATCTGCCGTTTGTCCGCAAGGCCTCTACATAATCCGCGGCCCTTTGCATATGGCGGGGATCAGTTGTCCTCCATGTTCCGTTTTTTAAATCATCGCCTGTGATGACGGTAAAAGCTGACGGATGGCAGCCGCTTGAGTCGATCCAAAATATCGGATGCGCAATGTCTACCAAATGGTGGGTATCCAGCGTAACGTAGATATTGTCTATCTTGTCCTTAAGCCGAAGGATCGTCCCGCTGAGTTTTGCGGAGTCCTTGTCAGCGCCATGGACGAACAGGCTGCCGCGAGGGTCGCAAAAATCATTCTGCGGATCGATTATCAGAAAATTCAATCTGGCTGTCCTCACTGTAAAACCACTCCCTTGCCATGCTTTCATGGTGAATTGCACGCCTGTATTATAAGCCTGCGATCAGTTTTTTTACTGAAATAATTTTATCGATATAAAACTTTTGTTCCCATATTCCATTTATAATGCCGTCATTTTAGAAATTTGTGTTAAATCTCTTTGCCCAAAGCCGCGCTTGCCTTATGCAAAAAAGCGGCCTTCGCGGGACAATATTTCGTTTTTCAATTATAATTATCGAGATATAAACATAACAGGCGCGCGGATAGTTTTGAGCATTTATCGTGAGCTATGCTCGTTGTTGCAGAGTAAGGAGATGAAGGCGCTTGTTTCGCATTGGCGCAAGGTTTAGGTTTCTTCCTTATGTCTTGCTGATTTCTCTGTTTATATTCCAGATATGCGCCATAGCCTTGGCGGAGCAGAACATAAGGATGCGATTCGGCCAGGAGTCGACGAAAGCTATGCTGGATGCTTTCAGTACCTCGTCCGGCGGAGTTTTCGCCACGCTGCGCTTTACGCTGGCGCGGTTTAGTCGGGCGTCGCATTTTGGAAACACGCTGGCAACATATATCCTGCCGAAAAACTTTTGTGATTGTACTCCTAAGATCCTTTCTTGCCTGTCTGCCTTCGACAGATGGATAGCCTTGATAGGAGCGGAGCAGAAAGCCGTTCCTCACTCCGATATGGTCCTTCTGATTTAAAAACAGGTCCCGGCTCTCTCTTAAATTAAATACGATCTTATGGAAACGGCTGTCTTTGCGCAGCCATTGTTCTGTTATACATAAGAGGGGGAGAAATAACATGCAGCTGCTGCATGTGGGGCTTGACATAGGTTCTACGACGGCAAAGGCGGTCATTTTGGACGGGGATGATTCCTTAATCCATAGCCGTTATTACAGGCATTTCTCGGATATAAGGACGACGGTGACTAAACTCATGAGCGAGATAAAGGCAAGCTGCGGAAGTTCTGACGTGACACTTGCCGCAGCCGGGTCGGGCGCCATTGCTCTTGCCGAGGAGATGGAAATTCCATTTGCTCAGGAGCTGATAGCCTGTTCCGCGTCGGTGGAAAGATATATACCTACAGCGGACGTGTGCATCGAACTTGGGGGCGAGGACGCAAAACTGACTTTTTTCGGCAAAAACGGTGCGGACCAGCGCATGAATGAAACTTGCGCCGGCGGGACAGGAGCGTTTCTCGACCACATGGCGACGCTGCTTGGCACCGATGTGTCCGGGCTCAACGAGCTTGCCAAAGGGTACAAGACGATATACCCCATAGCTTCGCGCTGCGGGGTATTTGCAAAAACCGACGTTCAGTCGCTGATGAAGGACGGCGCGGCAAGAGAGGATATAGCGGCCTCCGTGTTTCAGGCTGTTGTGAACCAGACTATAAGCGGGCTTGCATGCGGCAGGAAGATCAGAGGCAACGTGGCCTTTTTGGGCGGACCGCTATATTTTCTGTCCGAGCTCAGAAAACGCTTCACCGAGACGCTTGGCCTGACGCAGGAACAGTGTATATCGCCGCAGAACTCTCATCTTTTTGTCGCCATCGGGGCTGCCATAATAGGCAAAAAGAGCGAGACCGTAGATATGACGCAGCTTCGCAGAAGGGCGGCTAAATTTTTCTCTTTAGGCAGGATCTCGAATTTGGAGACGCTGCCGCCGCTGTTTTCGGACGATCTTTCAAAGACGGAGTTTAAGGAACGCCACTTAAAGCAAGTTGTGAAGAAAAAAGAGATCGCGGACTGCCGCAAAGACGCGTATCTTGGAATAGACGTCGGTTCGACCACCACAAAGATAGTGCTTATAAACAGCGACGGCGATATTTTGTTTTCGGATTACAGGGCTGTCGGCGGAAGCGAACCGGTCCAGACCGTCAGAGAGATGCTGAAGAGGCTTTACTCGCTGCTTCCGAGCGGACTTGGCATAAAGAACAGCTGTGTGACAGGCTACGGCGAAAAGCTCATTCAGGCCGCTTTCGGTGTGGATATCGGAGAGATAGAAACTGTGGCGCACGCGAGGGCCGCGGAGTTCATTGATCCAAGCGTCGATTTCATAATAGATATCGGCGGCCAGGACATGAAATGCCTCAGGATTGAAAACGGCGTCATCCGTCAGGTGTTTCTCAACGAGGCCTGCTCCTCCGGATGCGGTTCTTTTCTACAGACTTTCGCTGAATCCCTTGGAATGACGATGCCGGAGTTCGTCGCCTCAGCGCTTAACGCAAGGAAGCCTGTCGACCTCGGTTCGCGCTGCACGGTTTTCATGAACTCAAGGGTACGGCAGGCCCAAAAGGACGGCGCGAGCGTAAGCGACATCGCCGCCGGACTCGCCTATTCAGTTGTGCGCAACGCTCTTTACAAGGTGCTTAAGATGCGCAACGCCGATAAAATAGGCGACCACATCGTCGTTCAGGGAGGAGCTTTTAAAAACGACGCGCTGCTGCGTGCTTTTGAGCTTGTGACCGAAAGAGATGTCATCCGGCCCGAGATATCGGAGCTGATGGGAGCTTTTGGAGCCGCGCTCTTGGCAAGGGACAGGTATTGCGGACAAAAAAGTGCGCTAGCGGACAACAGCTCGTTGCTATCGTTCAGCGCAGATACGAGGACTGTGAGGTGCGGCGGGTGCGGCAACAAGTGCATACTCACGCATACGATGTTTGGCGCCGGACATAGCTATACGACGGGCAATATGTGCGAGAACGGCAACATGAACAGGAAAGACAAGCAAGAACTGCCTCCCAACCTCTATGCGATCAAATATAAAAGGCTGTTCGGACATTATGAGCCACTCCCCACGCACAGCGCGGCACGCGGTGTCATAAGCATACCGCGCGTTATGAACATGTACGAGAACTATCCTTTCTGGTTCACGCTTTTCACAGCGTTGAAATTCAGGGTGGAGCTTTCCTCTTCGCATCCCGATGAAACGCTTGGCATAGACACAGTCCCCTCGCAGACCGTCTGTTTCCCAGCAAAGCTGGTGCATAGGCATATAGCGGAACTTTTGGCCGGAGGGGCCAATTTAATATTCTATCCCGGCGTGCAGAAAGAGACGGATGAGTTCGCATGTTCCGACAATCACTATAATTGTCCGGTGATAGCCGGATATCCCGACGTTGCGTGGCTTAACATAGACGGGCTGCGTCACCCCCGGGTGCGCTTCGTTCGCAGGTTTTTCCCGATAGACTCCCCCGAGAGGATGGCCGACGTTTTGAAGGAAGAGTTTAAGGGCTACGGTGTTGGGACTGACGAGGTGAAAACGGCCCTTAATGCCGCCTATGACGAGCAGAGGCGGTTCAGGCTCGATATTGAGTCGTACGGCGCTGACGTCGTTGAATATGTCAGAAGGCACGACATAACCGGCATTGTCCTGGCGGGGCATCCGTATCACCTGGACCCAGCGGTTAACCATGGGATACCGGAACTCATCAACGGGTACGGGATAGCTGTGTTCACCGAGGATTCTCTCTGCGGCATGGCTGACGACAGGCTTGTGGCCGAGGAGATGTCGGTGGTCGACCAATGGGTCTATCACTCGAGGATTTACAGGGCGGCTTCTGCAATAGCGTGTGACCCTGCTTTAAAAAACATCCATATGGTGCAGCTGAACTCCTTCGGCTGCGGGCTGGATGCCATAAGCGCGGACCAAGCGGCCTCGCTGCTTCAGCGTCACGGGCGCCTCCACACGCTTCTGAAAATAGACGAGAGCAAAAACAACGGCGCAGTAAGGATAAGGATACGCTCGCTGCTGGCCGCGATAGAGCGTTCGCAGCCTGCGCGGGATAGTAAGCCGCTGCTTCTTGCAAAGCAGGCTGCGCGCACGCCCTGTAATAAGGAGAGGACGATACTCTGTCCGCCGCTTTCAGAATATCACTTTCAGTTCATAGAGGCGATAATGCGCGCTGAAGGTTTCGATTTCCGTGTCTTGCCCGAGGGAGGGCGCGAATCTGTGGAGCTTGGGCTTGGCTATGTAAACAACGACGCATGCTACCCGGCTATGGTCGTCGTTGGGCAGTTCCTTAAAGCGCTGAAGAGCGGAGAGTTCGACCCTGAAAGGACGGACTGTTTCTATGTGCAGACAGGAGGAGCTTGCAGGGCGAGCAACTATGTATCGCTTTTGAGGATGGCGCTGGATGAGGCAGGATTTGAAAAAGCCCGCATATTGGCTATAAACGCCCAGGGGAGGAACGCGGAAAAATTCAAGCTGTCGCCAAGAGCCACGTTTCGTGCGGCGTTAGGGCTTCTTTACGGCGATCTGCTTATGCGGCTGCTTTTGCGCACGCGCCCATACGAGCTTCGCAAGGGTTCTGCGCAAGCCCTTTACGAAAAGCGTTCGCGGATGTTCAGGGACAGCATAACCGCAAACGGGTGGAGGGGCTTTAAAGAGCAGCTGTTTGACACTGCGGCGGAGTTCGCTGCATTGCCCGTCTCTCAAACAACGAAGCCCAAAGTTGGGATAGTCGGTGAAATACTTGTAAAGTACCATTCAGGGGCAAACGAGCGGCTGATCGACATAATTGAAAGCGAGGGAGGGGAGGCCGTATTGACCGACCTGGCCTCGTTCCTTCTCTACTGCCTCTACGACCCGATATATTCGCACAAAGAGCTTTCGGGGGGCCTTATTGCTAAGTTCGCGGGCCAAATCGGCGTCTCTGCGCTCGAATTTTTGCGAAGGCCCGTTAAGCAGGCCCTGTCGCGTTTCGGTTTCGGCGGTATCCATGACATATATTCCCTCGCCGGTAAGGCGTCGGACGTTGTTTCATGCGCCAACCAGGCAGGCGAAGGGTGGCTTTTGACGGCGGAGATGATGTCCCTTCTGGAGAGCGGAATAAAAAATATAATATGCATACAGCCGTTCGCATGCCTGCCTAACCACATAACCGGCAAAGGCGTGGCAAAAGAGCTCAAACTGCGTTATGACGGCGCTAACATACTGGCGCTTGATTATGATTCAAGCGCCAGCTCCGTGAACCAGATGAACAGGATAAGGCTTTTAATGGCTACTGCAAGGGGGTAATCGTCCGCCTCGGATTCAACCGCTTTACGCAAGGAGCCTCCTCACGCTCTCAAGCTTGGGCGCTCTTGCGTAAAGCGGCGTGTCGTCGCCGTCCGCATATGGCGGCTGAAGCTCCTCGAAGGAAGCCCTTCCTGGGCGCTCGTAGAAGACGCCTAAAAGATATGGGTCTGTACGCATGGCAAGATCCATGGCCGTGAGCTTATCGGACGCGTCTCTGTCCTTGTCCAGCCATTTTGTGTTGCCCATCAGCCACTGCCAGGTGTTCACCTTGTTGAAAGACACGCAGGGCTGAAATATATCGACTAACGCATAGCCCTTGTGCCTTATCGCGCGGACCAGTATGTCTTTTGTGCGCGCTGCGTCGGCGGCAGAGGCCCTAGCCACAAAGTCCGCGCCGCACGACAGCGCTACAAGCAGCGGGTTCAACGGCTGGCTTGTCACGCCGAACGGCTGTGTCGGTGTTTTCATGCCAAGCGGGGTCGTCGGCGACCCCTGCCCTTTTGTGAGCCCATATATCATGTTATTGCACACTATGTTGGTTATGTCAGGGTTGCGCCTTATGGCGTGCATGAAATGGTTGCCGCCTTCCCCGTACATATCGCCGTCGCCGCCCACGGCAATTACGGTAAGGCCTCTGTTGGAGGCCTTGATTCCCGTGGCTAGCGGCAGAGCCCTGCCGTGCAGCCCGTTTACGGAATGACATTTGAGATAGTGCGGCATCTTAGCCGCTTGGCCTATTCCGGATACGACCACCACGTTGGCGGGAGCAAGTCCGATCTCCTCAAGCGCCGCCTTGAGCGACTCCAAAATTTTATAGTCGCCACAGCCTGGACACCAGGATATTTCCCCGTTGTAATCAAAAGCAGTCTGAGCCATTGAAATATGTCTCCTTTCAGGTTGGCGCCTATAGCAGCCTGCCGATTTTTTCAGCGAGCTCATCCACGGTGAATTGAAAACCGTTGTATTTAAGCACAAGTTCGTCCGCCTTTGCGCCCGTAAACGACCGGACGAGCCTGGCAAATTGCCCCGTTGCGTTTCCCTCGACGAATATTTTTCTCGCTGGTCCTGACATAAGATCGCAAAATTCAGAGGAAAGAGGATAGACCTGTTCGCACGCGACAATAGCGGTATCGCTTGGGTTAAGCGAGTCAATAGCCTCTTTCAAGGGTTCGAAGGTGGAGCCCCAGCAGACGATAAGGGTGCCGCGCCCGCCGTATTCCGTTATTTTAGGAGGGATTGCTTCCGCTTTGATATGATCTGCTTTGCCGAGCCGCTTCTCCACCATCCTCCTGCGGAGCTCTCTATCCTCCGTGATGTGCGCATCCTCGGTGTGTTCGTGGCTGTCAAACGATACGAATCCATCGCCTAGTCCGGGTACCGAGAACGGAGAAGTAACCTCGCCCTCTTTTGGAAAAGCGTAGCGTTTATAACCGGCGTCTGCGACAACGGGCCGCATAGGGGCAGGAATGCCGCCTAAGTCAGGTATTTCCACGTCATATCCGCTGTCCAGGAAATACTGGTCGGTAAGTATTATCGACGGGATCTGAAATTTCCAGGCCGTATGAAACGCCAGCCCCGTTACTCGAAAAGCGCTTTCTACGTTGATCGGAGCGTATATGGCTCTTGGAAATTCTCCATGCCCGGCATGCAGGGCCAGTTCAAGGTCAGCCTGCTCGGTCCTTGTGGCAAGCCCGGTAGCGGGCCCGGGCCTCTGCGCCAGATGTATTACGATCGGCGTCTCCGTAATGCCGGCGAGGCTCAACCCCTCCGTCATCAGAGCGAACCCTCCGCCGGAAGTCGTCGTCATAGCCCGCGCGCCGGCGTATGCGGCGCCTATAGCCATATTTACGGCGGATATTTCGTCCTCCACCTGTTCCGCAACGCAAGAGAAATCTTTAGCGTGCTTTGCGAAGAAAGTGAAAACCCCCGTGCCCGGCGACATCGGATATGCGGTTATATAGTTGCACCCCGCAGCCGCTGCCCCAAGCGCCACTGATGTGACCCCGTCAAGGAATATTTCCTTTGCGCCGTCTTTTTTAGGAACGTCAAGTATTGCTTTGCCGCCAGTGTGGTAAAGCCCCAGCGCATGTCCATCCCTGAATGCGAGCTTGTTTGCCGCCGCAGTGTCCCGTTCCTTAAAACGCATGTCTATGAGGTCGTCTGCAGTGTCTTCCGGCAGCGCGAATATCCCGGCAATGAAGCCGGCCACGATCATAGAGGAATATTTGGGGCTGCCGAGCTTTGCGGCTCTGTTTGCAAGATCCATATCTATCAGCCTGTACCCGAGCGCTGATATCTCTTCCTCAATCACGGACGCGTCTCCGGCGATATTTGTTTGGTCGGAGATGTTCTCCGTTATATTTGCGTGAAGGCCCGAAGACAGCGCGAACAGCCAATCGATCCTGTCGATTTGTGCCCGCACGGGCCTTGTCGCCACCCTTATCTGGGTGGAGTTGTTTCCGCCTCGGACGCGCGACATGTATTCCCTTGACGAGAACACATAAAACCCGGCCCGGGATAAAAACTGCCTTGAAAGGTCTTCAGCTGTCTGCAGACCGAGCCCTGCGGCCGCACAAAACGAGATAGCGACATCGGATACGGACGAACTTTTAATATTCACGCTGCCCCCTCCTAAATGTTCTTAAAAAATCTATTGGTTTAACGAGAACTATATAAAGATGGCACAAGAGTTTATTTGAAATTTTTTTAAATTATATCCCACGGCGTTCCGTTTATCTAGTCTACGATGAAAAGTTTAGCGCCCGTCTCAGTGTGCGAGCGGTGAGGGTTAGCCTCGTCGTCTGAAGCGACGTAGCCCTCTCCCTTGGACAGGACGCGGCTGCCGCCGTCTTTTAGCTCCGAAACAAGCGAGCCCTCAAGCACAAACAGGACATGCCCCCGCGAACACCAGTGGTCGGCGCGGTATCCGGGAGAATATTCCACGACACGGGCCCTAACGTTCCCGCTTTCAAAAGTCCGCCATTTGGCTATCCCTGTCTCTCCTTTATGTATTTCCTCAGGCATAGAGTTCCAGTCAACGTTTATATAAGGAATCCCCTCGATCTTCAACGAATGCTCCCCCCTCAAATAATATTTAATACTGATGGCAATCAGACATAAAAAGCGCAGCTGCTGTGTTAAAGAGAATACCACACATGTGAGCGCTTATCCATGTGATCGTACGCTCTTTGGATGATAACTCTGTGTCTTAATCCCGCGCAAAGAGGGCTATGATACCGGATAAGAGCCTTACTTGTTTTTGCTGTTTTTGCGCTTCAAGCCTTTTGTAAGATCGTTTGCGGCATTTGGCTGCGTCCCATGCCTACCTCATTATCCATAAAATGACCGATACGGCCGCCGACGCTATTCATTAGAATTTGCCAAGAACAGGAAAGCGAGGGAAATGTGATGAAAAAGAAAAAGTTAGTCGCAGCGGCATTGATAGCCACGTCGCTGTTTGTCTCGGTTCCTTTTGCGGTGGCGGATATCGGGGACGTCCTCAAAAAAGGGGCAATAATAGTAGGCGGCGGAGCGCTTGTACACGAGCTCGGACCACAGCTTAACGATTTCATCAATACCATAACCTTCAACAAAGGCGTCAAATACGAGGGCTATACCAAGGTTGTCCCCATACTTTCAATAGGCACAGGCACGCGTATAGGGATGGCTCAGGTCGGGGGCGTTACGCAGGCATCCGTAGACAAAACGAAGGCCGTCGCCCAGCTTGAAGGAGATTTCAACAGGGTCAGGGCCAAAGCGCTTATACCGATAGATTCCGAAAACCCAATAAAACAGTTCAAGCGCGTCCAGGGCGTAGGCGTGACGGCGATAATCGACGTCAAACTTTAGCCTTTGCCGATGTCTTTTAGATGGGGAAGAAGCGTATGACGCGTATTTTTGCGCCTTGCGAAGCGGAGGAGCAAGGCGGCTCTTGCGAACGAAAGACGGCTTCGGAAGAGAAGGATAATGCTATGACCCGCGAGGAAATAGATTTCTTCGGGGTCTGCGGCGAAGGATGAGGGAAAGGCCGCGGGCGGACTTATGCGTTCTGCCGGCGGCCATTTGTTTATAGCCGGCTGTCGGGCTTGAAGACGGGCAGCTTCTGCAGGTAGATGAGGTCGCCGCCAAAGTAGCCGCCCTCTTCAAGAAGCACTGCTACCTTGCTTACCACTCTGCACCCTGTTTTATGCAGCACGTTTTCAAGAGAATTGATGGACCCTCCGGTCGATACGACGTCGTCGACGATGCAGACATCCCTGCCGTTCAGTCGGGCGGCGTCCGGGCCGTCTATCACTATTATCTGTGGCTCTTTTGTAGTGATGGATTTAACCTCGGCGACTATGGGCCGGTCCATGTAGCTTTTTACTGACTTCCGCGCGACCACGTAGTCCACATCCAACCGTACGGCAAGCGCATGCGTGAGAGGTATCCCTTTGGCTTCGGGGCATACGAGCATGTCCGCCTTAACGGAATTTCTGATTTTTTCGTAAAGCGCGTCAGCGCATCGCTCGATGAGCTTCGTGTCTCCGAGCATTACGAAAGACGCTATCACAAGGTCAGGCGCCACCTGTATTTTCTTGAGCTCACGCTTGAGCCCGCAGATTTCAAGGGTATAAATCCCCTCCATTTTAAAGCCTCCTATAACGAGAATAAAATTTTAATCGCAACTCCGGCCAGCAGGCCAAAAAACGGATTCCATCTCGCAGATACGAGCACTGTAGCGCCTATGACCATTCCCCATGGGGAGAAACCGAAAGGTCCGGCAAATGCAGGTGCGGACGCTATTGCGGCCTGTATGTTGGATGTGAATGTGACGAAGGTGCCAAGCACGAATAGAAACCCAGCTATAGACGCGCTGTGGACATATCTGCCGATGGTCGGCAGCAGCCTTAAAAGCAGTATGGCGGCCATTAAAAGCATCATTATGACGGAAGAACGCACAGGGTTAGGTGCTGTGGCTGTACCCGATATTATAGCTTCCACCGGGCCTCCTCCGAAGAACGATGACACGAGGTCGGCCAGCGAGGAGTAGATGGCGAGGTGATCTATGTTCGTGTTGACGCCGGCGATGCTTCCTGTAATTTTCCCGAAGCTTATGTTTGCCCCTATGTTCAGGCATGCGATAGCCAGACCGTTTATGATTATGTTAGGATGCCGCCATATCTTCCATTCGATGTTTCCTAAAGTGAACCTCTCCCTTTCGAGGTCGTGCACGAGAGCGTGGTTTTCTGCCTTGCCGTATTTTTTAAGGATATTGTAGGCCGCAGTCGATAAGAGCACAGAGATGATTATCGTCTTTGCCAAATCCAGCGTCGTGAACCATACCGCAAGCCCTGTGACCATTGATACCGCGCCCGACAGCCTCTCCGAGTTGAAAAGCTCGATCGCTACGTAGGCCAGCATGATGCCGACCCCCGCCATCATTGAGCTCACCACAGTCGGGCCAATGAAAGACACTATTTTTTCATTGAGCCCTAGGATTGACGGGATCAGAAGAAAAAGCGCGCCCCAGAAGACGAGGCTAAGCCGTTCGCGGATGTTTTTGCCCATTTTACCGGCCAGCGTTATCGTCTCGGCCTGGAAGGATATGGTCGCTACCGAATTAAAGGCTATCGAGCCTGCCGCTCCGACCAAAAAGGCAATGCTTGTCGGGAACGCGGCGAACCCGAAGCTTAACGCCAGCAGGCCCTGCGGAATGCCGTTGACCACAACGGCGAGGGCGGTGAGGATATCTGTTAAAAGCGTTTCCATTTAAATGCCTCCAGTGCATATAAGCTTTTAAACAACACCGAAGTAAGTTACCGCAGTCTCATATATTTGTCAATTATGTGTTTGATATATCAAACAATATCTTAATATATGTAAATAAATTTTTATGGGAAACGCAATTATGTCGGGAGGTTTCTCGCTCTTTCAGTGCCCAATCATTTGGAAAGATATAGTATTACGTTAAGCAGTGTAGCTATAATATATAAAAACCATAAGGCTTGAAAAAACGTATAATGTGTGTTTCCTAGAGGGAAGGCGGGCTGACAAAGGGCGTAATCAAACGCCGGCTCTGTCTGCCCGCATAGATTAGGCTAATTTTGACTTGCTCTTGAAATTATATCGCGGATAATTTCGCAGCCCTTAGGAGTCATATTCACAATATCCTGAAGATCCTCATCGGTAAAAGAAGAAAAATCAAAATTGGCGCGCTTAAGAATAGCTGCTCCTATATGATGCACAGCCTCCTTATTCTTTTTGTAAATGCGGGCCTCTAGCTTCTTCATTTTTGAATCTAGCTCTTTCATGAGCACCTCCGGGCTTCTTCTTATCCTCTTTGTCGATTGCCCTTCTTTTTTTACTCTCACCATCAAATTCATTCCTTCCTGAATGTGCATTTAATATTATCTGTCTTTTTAGATTTATCTAACACATAGGAAGAGTGTATATCTATTTTTATTAAATGTAAAGATGTGCTCAATGACAAGCATCAAAATACGTATAAATGACTAGTTTTTGGGAACTCTCCACAGTAATGACGTTATATCAGGGGTTGTCCTTATCAATTTTTCTTTTTGGAGATATTTAATGGTTTTTTTAAGCTCGTTAACATCTTTTTGTGTAATATTTATATTAAAATCATACCAGCTCATCATTTCTCTTGCTTCGCTCTCGGACATTTGCGTCTCATTGGCTGCAATGGGTACGAATTTTTCAGGATGTTCTGCTATCTCTGTGCAAATTTTCATGCGCGCGTTTAAATATTTTCTTACCGCCTCGGGATGTTTTTCCAAAAATGCGGTGCGCGCCGCGATGACGCTCAGGCCGCTTAAACGTCCGCGTCCGTCGGCCAGGATTACGGCTCCCCCTTTTTGCGCACGCCTTATCTCTGTGCCTACGAGAAGGGCCGCGTCAACTCGTCCCGCAAGCAGCGCCGATGCCGCTGCTTGCGGCGGCATCGGGAAAAATTCTATGTCGTTTTGTCCAAGCCCGTTTGTCTCAAGCAGTTCGACCAAAAGCTGATGTACGACGGACCCCCTGAGCCCGGCCACTTTCCTGCCTTTGAGGTCTTTTATGCTCTTTATGGAGGGATCCGACGCCATTATCGCAAACGCTCGCGGAGATCTGCCGCTGGCTCCTATTATCGTCAATTCTACTCCGTTGGCCCTGCCAACTAAAGCTGCGGCTGCGCCTAGGCCTTCTGCGATATCGAGCTCCCCTGCGGCCATGGCTTCTATCTGCTTCGGGCCCGAAGGAAGGCGGATGTAACGCACGATATACTCTCCTGCGAAAATCTTCTCGTAAGTCTTATCATGGATCGCCGCCATCAGAGGAACGTTCATGGGCAACTTCCACAGCGCCATGTTGATCTTTTGTTCACCAGCCTGCGCGCAGCCTGACGCGGCTAGAAGCACGACCGCTAAAAGGGCGAAAAATCTCCTCACGCATATACCTCCAAAATATAATATCAAAAATTTTCGGGCAAAAAGACGGAAATTATGCCAAACGGTAAAATGTTCTGACACGTCCCCTTGCCCTAACGTTTATTTTTGCTTGCCGAGCGCCTCTTCCACGGCCACGGCGATCGCGACGGAGGCGCCCACCATGGGATTGTTGCCCATGCCGATGAAACCCATCATCTCCACGTGCGCCGGCACTGAGGATGAGCCTGCAAACTGCGCGTCGCTGTGCATACGTCCCATTGTGTCCGTCATGCCGTAGCTTGCGGGTCCGGCTGCCATGTTATCCGGGTGCAGCGTACGTCCGGTGCCGCCGCCGGATGCGACGGAAAAATATTTGTGGCCGTTCTCTGCCGCCCATTTTTTATATGTCCCCGCTACCGGGTGCTGGAAGCGCGTCGGGTTAGTAGAATTGCCTGTTATCGAGACATCGACGCGTTCGTGTATCATGATGGCCACGCCTTCGCTGACGTCGTCTGCGCCGTAGCAACGGACTTTCGCCTTCTCACCGTCGGAAAAAGGCCGTTCTTCTATGACATCCAGCCTGCAAAGGTCATGCTCATATTTTGTCTCTACAAACGTGAAACCGTTGATGCGCGAGATTATATAGGCCGCATCCTTACCGAGGCCGTTCAATATTACAGCAAGAGGGCTTTGGCGGGCTTTGTTCGCAGTGCGCGCTATTCCCATGGCGCCTTCCGCGGCCGCGAAAGATTCGTGCCCGGCGAGGAAACAGAAGCATTTGGTCTCTTCCCGAAGGAGCATTGCGGCAAGATTGCCATGTCCTATGCCGACTTTGCGCTGGTCCGCGACGGACCCGGGGATACAGAAGGCCTGAAGCCCGGCCCCCAATCTCTCGGCGGCCTCAGCGGCTGATGCTGCCTTTGACTTTATCGCGTATGCCGCGCCGAGAGTATACGCCCATACTGCGTCGTCGAACGCTATCGGCTGGACCCCGCGCACGATAGCCTCTATATCGATGCCAATTGAAGCGCAGATATTCTTTGCTTCCTCCAGGCTTTCCATCCCATGTTCATCAAGAAACGCCTCTATCTGTGCAGTCCTTCGTTCCATCCCTTCAAATACTGCCATGATCTGTCCCCCCAGCTACTGTTTCCGCGGGTCGATGACCCTGTCGGCTTCGGCAAACCTGCCGTAAGTGCCTATATTCTTCTCAAACGCCTCTTTAGGATCCGCCCCACTTCGTATGGCCTCCATCATTTTCCCTATTGAGACATACTTATAGCCTATAACCTCGCCGTTTTTGTCGAGGGCTTCCTCCAGCACATATCCTTCCGCCATCTCGAGGTAGCGTGCCCCTTTCAGCAGAGTGCTGTACATTGTGCCGACCTGTGAACGCAGCCCTTTGCCAAGATCCTCAAGTCCTGATCCGATCGGAAGGCCGCCCTCTGAGAAAGCGCTCTGGCTCCTGCCGTAAGCTATCTGCAGGAAGAGCTCGCGCATTGCGGTGTTGATAGCGTCGCACACCAAGTCGGTGTTCAGTGCTTCAAGGACTGTCCTGCCAGGCAATATCTCAGCGGCCATCGCGGCTGAGTGTGTCATGCCGGAGCAGCCGAGGGTCTCGATCAGCGCCTCCTGTATGACGCCCTCTTTTATGTTAAGAGTCAGTTTGCACGCTCCCTGCTGCGGCGCGCACCAGCCCACGCCGTGAGTGAAGCCGGATATGTCGCAGATGTGCCGCGATTCTACCCACTTCCCCTCCTCGGGTATCGCGGACGGGGAATGTCTTGCTCCTTTTGTCACGCATTCCATCTCTTTGACTTCTTTTGAGTACTCCATCTAGAATCTCCTCCCTATTGTCTTTTTTTAAAAATTTAAAATCGCTTGTCCTGCGTGCCTGAAACTGTGTTTCACCTAAACGCGCCATGTAGGGCGCCAAAGACTAATTTTTGTCTGTAAGGCATGCCTTCAGTACTCCCACTCAAACTCCGGGCTTCCAGCCTCAAGCAGGCGGCGCTTCATGTCGGCACAGATGCGGGCAAGAGCTTCTTTGGTCCGTCCCTCGCAGCGGGCTACGAGCACCGGCTGTGTATTGGATGCGCGCACGAGCCCCCACCCGTCATCGTAGACTATACGGACTCCGTCCACGGTTATCATCTCGAGCCCCTCTTTTTGTGCCTGTGCTTTGACGCGGTCTACGACACCGAATTTAACATCGTCGGGGCAGTCATAGCGTGTCTCTGCGGTGGATGGGTAGTCGGGTATGTCCGACATGACAAGAGAGAGCGGCCTGTCAGTATTTGAGAGTATTCGCGCCAGGCGTCCGGTTGCATAGAACGCGTCGTCATATCCGAAGTATTCGTCCGCAAAAAACATGTGCCCGGATACTTCCCCGGAAAAAAGTGCTTTTTCCTCCCTCATCTTAGCCTTTATAAGAGAGTGCCCCGCGTGCCACCATACAGGCCTGCCGCCTAGCTTTATGATTTCCTCAGGCAGCGCCATAGAGCTCTTTACCTCGCATATGGCCACGGCGCCAGGATGCTTCGGAAGTATCTCGCGCCAATAAAGCGCCATCAGCCTGTCTCCCCATATGACATTTCCCATGTCGTCGACCACACCGATCCTGTCCGCATCTCCGTCGAAGCCGACGCCAAAGTCAGCCTTTTCTTTAAGGACCGTATCGACCAGATAAGCGAGGTTTTCACGTTTCGTAGGATCGGGGTGGTGGTGCGGGAATCTGCCGTCGGGTTCGCTGAACAAATCGATGACGTCGCACCCTATGCGGCGGAGGAACCGCGGAGCGTAGAGCCCTCCCGTGCCGTTGCCTGAATCGCAGACGATTTTGAGTTTTCTTGTCCCTAGCGTTATTTTTGAGACAAGCATGTCTATATATTCGCTGTTTATGTCGGCGATGCTGACGGAACCCGGCACATCGGCAGCGGCATATCTGTCGTCGCGTATCATCCTCAGGAACTCCAATATGCCGTCTCCCCATAGCGTGGTTTTGTCATAAGCGATTTTAAGGCCGTTGAACTCTTTAGGGTTATGGCTTCCTGTCACCATGATCCCGCCGTTTACGCCAAGCCGGTACATGCTCCAGTAGAAAGTCGGCGTCGATACCATGCCGATGTCTGTTACATCTATGCCGGCCGCAGTCATCCCGGCCGCCGCCGCGGCTTTGATGCGCTTCGTAGATATGCGGGCGTCCCCTCCGAGCGTGACCTTGTTTGTCCCGCGCTCACACAGCCAAGTCCCGTACGCCATGCCTATAAGCCGCACCGTTTCATCAGTCAGCTCGGTTTCAGCAACGCCCCTTATGTCGTATTCGCGGAAAATATGTTCCGGTACAGTTGCCATATATAAATCCCCCGTTCTTTTTAAAAAAGAGAGTTTTTATAAAAATATCGTCTGTTTATTATAGTATAACGAAAAAATACATTTGCTAATTTTGAGCCGTAAAAATATTCAATATAAGTTTAATCCTTGATCGCCTCGCTTTATATGACACGAAAGCGAGGCGATATATGTATGCCATAAAAAGCGATATGTATATGCATAACTAGAGGCCTTGATCTGCGGTGCATACAAAATACACAGACGGCTTCATTGAGGTGTTCAAAAAAACGTGACCGGGACAGGGTTCGTTTTCTGATATGCCAGCGGCCTGGCCGTAAACGAGACGGTGCGATCGAGCGGCGCCGCCGACGGTTCGTTATAGGCTTCGGCCGGCTGCGGTCGTATCAGTAGCCATCTGGCAGACGTTCTTTTAATGCGAACGCCTTTTTGTCATACGCCAGCATCCTGTCGGCCGCGTCCTTGATTTGAGCCATAACCTGAGACGGTGCGGTACCTCCCGTGGTATTGCGCCGCTCCATTGACCTTCGCGGGGAAAGGAGCGGCAAAAGGTCTTCTTCTACCTCCGGTATCAGTGTCTGCCATTCGTCAATACCAAGAGATGTAAGTGGCTTTTTTTTCTCAATGCAGTAAAGGACGGCCTTCCCGACCTTTTCGTGAGCGTTTCTGAACGGCACTCCACGCAGCACGAGATACTCAGCCACGTCTGTTGCCAGTATCAGCCCATCGGCAAAACCACGCGCAGCCGCATCCTCGTTGACCTGAACCTCCCTGATCAGCGCGGGCAGGACGGAAAACACGCCGCTAAGACAGTCAATGGCGTCGAAAAGGCTGCGTTTGTCATCCTGAAGATCCCTGTTGTACGCAAGAGGTATTCCTTTGGTAATCACAAGCAGCGCGGTCAAGTCACCGTTAAGCTGCCCGGCCTTACCGCGCAGTATCTCGAGCACGTCCGGGTTCTTCTTTTGCGGCATGATGCTCGAACCTGTGCAGAAAGCGTCAGGGAGCTTTATCCAGCCGAATTCGTTTGAGAAATATATTATGAGGTCCTCGCACATACGGCTCACATGTCCTCCGAAGACGGCGGCAAAATAAAGGACATCCGCAAAATGGTCCCTGTGTGCGACTGTGTCCATGCTGTTTGCCGTAATTTTAGAAAAACCCAAGTCGCGACGCGTGAACTCCCTGTCCAGAGGGAGAGTGGAACCGGCCAGGGCGGCGCAGCCAAGAGGGCACTCGTCCACAGCTTCGTAGGCGTCGAAAAAGCGCTTCGCGTCGCGCAGGAAAGCCTGGGCGTGGGCCATCCAAAACTGTCCCATTGAGATTGGCTGCGCCTGCTGGAGATGTGTATAGCCGGGGACCACTTTATCGACGTCCTCACCGGCTTTTTGAAGGAGCGCGGATATAAGGTTGTGCAGCCCGTCCCATATCCCAAGAAGCTCTTTGCGAAGGTAGAGGCGCACCGTCGTGTTCACCTGGTCGTTCCTGCTGCGTCCCATATGAAGTTTGGCGCCGGTCGCGCCGCACCGTTCGATAAGCCTGGCTTCTATGTTCATGTGGACGTCCTCAAGCGATACTTTTGGAATCAGCCTGCCGTTTCGCACCTCGTCGGCAATTGCCAGAAGGTTTTCTTCGATCAGCCTGGCCTCGTCCTTGCTTAGAAGTCCCTTATGCCCAAGCATTCTGACGTGTGCGACGCTTCCTCTGATATCGGCAAGCGCCATCCTCCAATCCAGATCAAGCGACTGGGTAAATTTTATAACTGCTTCGTCTGTGTCCTGAGAAAAACGGCCTTTCCACATCTTTTATGACCTGACCTTCCTTGGTTTATTGTGTTCGCGGATAGTTTTTCTTTATCGCGGTATATTCGTGACATGGGCATTATAGCAGTACGTATGTTTGTGTATCAAACCGGCGTGATTTGCGCATTGCGCCGCGCCATTTGCAAAAAACGGTACGGGGAGCGTTTCCATGCAAAACGGTCATAAATCTTTTTAATCCCGCGGTTGGGCTGCTTCTTCCCTAACAATGTCGAACACGGCTATTTCGGGCGGAGCCATGATGCGCACCGGGGGGCCCACGAAACCGGCGCCGTTGCAAACGTAAAGCATGCCGCCGCACTTCAGTTTTTTTAGTCCGCGGGAGTGCCCTGCGACTCTGTGCCGCGACGATATAAGAGGGAATACCTGTCCGCCGTGGGTGTGCCCTGAAAGCTGAAGATCGAAATGCCCCTCTGTGCCGGCCTCGACTATCGGCCTGTGGCGAAGCAGGAGCAGAAATTTGTCTTTTTGCTCGCGCTCATAAGACAGGACGAGCGTCTCCGACCGGCTTAGATTCCATTTTTCCTTTATTAAGTGGTCTTTGTCGTCTACCCCCGCTATCAGTATGCCGCCGGCCTCCACGCATTCAGTTTGCAGCACTTTCATGCCGCACGCCTCCATAAATGCCACTGCGTCGTTTATGTCGTCGTAGTAGTCATGATTGCCCGTCACGGCATACATGCCGAACCTTGGTTTTATCCGTCTGAACATCGCTATCTCCCGTTTTCTCCCTTTGATCCGCCCGTCGGTAAGGTCCCCCGTTACTACGACGATGTCCGGTTCTGCGCGCCTGACTTTGCGCAGTATCTGCGCGAGCAGCGGTATTCCGGTAAAAGGGCCGAGATGAAGGTCAGTCAGCTGAACTATGCGAATGTGATCGCACCCCTCAGGCAGTTTTGAGGTTGGGACCTTTATGACAGTCGTTTGTACTGTATGAGCCTGCTTTATCCCAAGCGCGACCAGCACGGCGCTTAAAATAAACGACAGCAGCAGACACTCCCTCTCGGAAAGGCCTATCGCCGCGGTATGTTTGGCCAGGTCCAAAATTATGAGCACGACGAACGAGATGAGCACGAAGATCATCCATACGCCGCATACGCGGTCGACCAGCCTGCGCCTGCTGCCGCTCAATTTCACCTTTTTCTTGCGCAGCAAAAACTGGACGCACATCATAAAGAGGCTGAAAGAGAGCCAGGCCAGGCTTGGGGCCCATCCGCCGAATGCTGTTCTCAGCCTGAGATAGATGAACAGGTGTATGGCTGACAGGGTCAATCCCAACACAAGCCAGAAAACATATTGTTCGGAGAATCGTTTTTGATATGGTCTGTCGTTCATATCATATCTGCGCGGAGTAAAGCCTGCCGAACGCCTCAAGCACCTTCTGCCATAGAGGACGTCTCTCCCACTCGGTTATCTCGATTTCCTCCGAGTCCCGCAAGTCGATCAGGTACTGCTCCGCTAACCTTTCGTTTACTGAGTTATCGTAAATAAAAAGCTGATCCTCGAAGTTTATTTCAAGGCTTCTTACGTCCATGTTGCACGTGCCGACAGAGCAGATGTCGTCGTCCGCGAGCAGGGATTTAGCGTGGACGAATCCCTTTTTGTAGTGAAAGACGCGGACGCCGGCGCGCAGCAGCGGTTCTACGTTGCCCCTGCTTCCCCAGAATACAAGAAAATGGTCCTTTTTCGCCGGCATTATCACGCGCACATCGACCCCTGCCATCGCTGCGGCAGTCATTGCGTTCGTCAGAAAAAGCCCGGGCACAAGATAGGGGGTCGTTATCCAGACACGTTCCTGAGCGCGCGATATCATGGCGAAATAGCCCTGCAATATCGAATGCCAAGGATCATCGGCGCTGCTTGGCACGACTTGGACCGGTATAACCGGAAGGTCTGAGAAGTCCTGTGCGGTCTCCGGGCCGCAGTCGTCGCACACCACCTCGCGCTCCAAGTCCTCCGGTTTTTCGCCTGTCCGCATGCACCAGTCGCGAAGAAAGATCTTGTGAAGTTCGGCCACAGCCTCGCCCTCAACGCTCGCATGTGTGTCGCGCCAGAAACCCAGAGGCCCCTTTCCAAGGTACTCATCCCCGATGTTAAGCCCGCCTGTGAACGCTATTTTGCCGTCTACTACTACTATTTTCCTGTGGTTGCGAAAGTTCATCCTTCTGCGGAACATCGGAAACGAGACGGGCATAAATGAACGGCACTGTATTCCGGCGTCTATAAGACCTTGCACATAGCCGCGTTTCAGTTTCCAGCTGCCGACTGCGTCGTAGAGGACGCGCACTGAGACGCCGCGCTTTACCGCCTCAGCGAGGATGTCTCTTATCTCGTGGCCTAACTCGTCGTCCCTTATGATGTAATACTCCATATGTATATAGGTTTTTGCCATGCGCAGCGCCTCTTTTATGGCGTCAAATGTCTCTTCGCCGTCGTTCAATATACGGACCCTGTTGTGCTTGGTAAGGTTCGCGCCGCTGGATGCATGAAGCAGTCTGCCTATGAGGAAATCCTTGTCATCTGTGAACGGAGTGTTGTCTATATATTTTACCTTGGGCGGCCTAAAAAGCTTGCGGTTCTTAATGCTCTTGAAGTCTGGTCCCAGCAGCAGATAGAGGAGCACGCCGATCACGGGGACCAATATGAGCGTGACAAGCCATAGTATTGTCCTGTCCGGGTTCTGTCCTTCCATGAAGATGACGCAGCCTATGACGCACGCGTATATAAGCGTTATCTGCCAGGCATAGCCTTTGATAACTTGAAAGGCACGCAGCATACGGCCTAAGAAATCGGGATGCAGGTAAAAGCCTCTTTCCGCGGAATATACCACGATCCTGGAGAGAAAATCAATTATAGTCGGCATCAAGCCGGCTACGAACGCGGCCAAAATCAGCAGCAGGATTATTTTTGTCGCCTTCCACATATACGCCCCACGCCCTTTTGCATATTATATCTGATATAATTCAAAGGCGTAAACGAGATTTTCGCTGCATGACTGGAGATGTCCCAATGGTGCGTTTCAAACTGGAGCCACGCCTTGATAATCCTGCGTGGGTCAATGTAGTTATCCCGGCCGCCGCGGTGTCGTTTGGCCTGTTCGCCGGCGGTCTGCTTTTTGCCATGCTTGGGGTCGACCCATTTCAGGCGTACCTCGCGGTTTTGAGGGGCGCCTTCGGAAGCATTTACGGCATCGGCGAGACGGTTACGAAATCGATCCCCATAATGCTCACCGCTCTGGCCGGTCTCATATGTTACAAGATGCTGATATGGAACATCGGAGCCGAGGGGCAGCTGTGCGCAGGGGCCATAGCGACTGTTGCCGTAGTGCGCTATATTTTTGTGGATAACAGCGCCGTAATGTTTGTAATGATGTTTTCAGCCGCGGCGATATCGGGTGGATTACTTGGACTCGTCGCAGGCTTTCTCAAGGCTAAATGGAACGTCAGCGAGACTATAACGACGCTGATGCTCAACTATGTGGCCATCAATATCTCAGAATATTTTATATACGGCCCATGGAAAGACCCAACCAGCATGGGTTTCCCCTTCACGCCCAGCTTCCCGGATGCCGCGAGGCTTTGGGTGCTGGAAGGCACAAGGATACACTCAGGGCTTTTCATAGCGCTTGCTGTGGCCGCGGTATTTCACATACTTCTTAAACACAGCAAATGGGGCTACGAGATCAGGGTCATAGGCGAGAACCCGCGCGCCGCGAGGTATGCGGGAATGGATATAGCGAAGAATATCCTGCTCGTGACGTTTATAGGCGGAGCAGTGGCAGGTTTAGCCGGTATGGGCGAGATGGCGGGTCTGCATGGGCGGATGAGCCGCGGTTTCTCGATGGGGTATGGCTACACCGGGATAATCGTCGCCTGGCTTGCGCGGCTCTCCCCGATCTATGTCCCCGCAGTGGCTTTCCTGATGGGTATACTCCTAGTCGGCGGCGACACATTGCAGGTGGTCATGGGGCTCCCGTTGGCAAGCACGCAGATACTGCAGGGGCTTATACTGTTTTCGGTGCTTGGCGCTGAAACGCTTTCACGTTATCGTCTGCGCATAGTGAGATCAAATCGCGCGTTTTCTCATGAGGAGGCACAGTAGATGGAATTCCTGACGGCTATCTTGGCGTCGGCGGTGCGCAGCGGAACTCCGGTCCTTTACGCGACGCTCGGCGAAGTCCTTTCGGAGCGTGCCGGGATAATGAACCTTGGACTTGAAGGGGTCATGCTTACGGGGGCGTACGCGGGCTTCTCGGTTACGAGGGCTACTGGTGATCCGTGGCTTGGTATATTGGCTTCTTTTGCGGCTGGCGCCGCCATTACCGTGATCCACGCCTTTCTCTGCATCACTCTTATGTGCAACCAGGTTGTGAGCGGACTTGCGCTTGTCCTTACCGGATACGGGCTGAGCGCCCTCCTCGGACGGTCGGTCATAGGCGAGACCATAGCCGGCATGGCTCCCATGAAGCTCCCTCTGCTCTGTGACATCCCGTTTTTAGGGCCCGTGTTTTTCAGGCATAACGCCATGGTTTACCTTTCGTATCTTCTTGTGGCGTTTCTTTGCTGGTTTCTTTTCAGAACCCGCGCCGGGCTCAATCTCCGCGCCGTTGGCGAGAACCCCCGCGCAGCTGATGCGATGGGGCTTCCAGTGGCCGCTATCCGCTATTTTTACTGCATCGTCGGCGGCGGGCTTGCGGGAGCGGGAGGAGGCTACATGTCGGTAGTATACGCTCAGATGTGGATAGAGGGAATGACTGCGGGGCGCGGCTGGATAGCTGTGGCGCTGGTAATCTTTGGGCTTTGGAATCCGGCTCGGGTGGCGCTTGGCGCATACCTCTTCGGCGGCGTGGAGGCGTTGCAGCTTCGTATGCAGGCTATGGGCTCAAGCATCTCGGCCTCGCTTCTCCTGACCCTTCCATATCTGATGACAATAATAGTTTTGACCGTGGTGGCCATACGCAAAGGAGCCGGTATTTTGCTCGGAGCTCCTACGGCGCTGGGGGTTCCATTCCGCCGCGAGGACAGGGATTGAGCGTAAAAAATCTGTGAGATTGCATATGTGGAGTGTTGGGCGGCCATTTTAGATGAAATTAATGTTTCGCCTAAGGGCCAGCTAAACAGCCGTCTTTATGGCAGGAGCTATACTAGAGCCCCGCGAGGGCGTAACGGGGGTGGATAAGAAATATGATGAGACATAGCTGGGCAGTCCTTTTCGCTTCTCTTATTTTTATCCATCTGCTGACCCTTTCCGGTCAGGCCGCTGCAGCGATGCCTGATGAGATACGAAGCGGCCGAAGGCACAACGCCGAATGGGGGTTCCCGCATAAGGAGGGGATAGTGCTCGTCCTCTCGGGAGGCGGCACGAAGGGTTTTGCGCATGTAGGAGTCCTCAAGGTGCTGGAGCGCGAGAACATACCGATAGCCGCAATCGTAGGGACCAGCATGGGAGCCGTCATAGGAGGGCTTTACGCGGCAGGATATACATCATCCGAGATGGAGGACCTGCTTTCGAACGTGGATCTTATGGAAATACTCTCGGGGCGCTCCGGCGGCATTCTTCCTGATTTTAAATACAATCAGCCCCCGTCAAGCGGTTCTTCTATATTGTCTGTACAGATGGATGAAAACAGGAATATGCGCGGAAGGCTTGGCATACTGAAGGCCAAGGATCTTTACGCTTTCTTAAGCGAGCTGACGTCGCGCGTTACAGAGACGGATTTCAACAATTTGCCTATCCCCTTTGCGGCTGTAGCGACAAACCTTGAAAATGGCGATACCGTGGTGCTGCGCGACGGCAACCTGGCGTCTGCCCTGCGAGCGTCTATTTCGATACCCGGGATGTTCGAACCATGGAAGATAAACGGGAAACTGCTTGTCGACGGAGGGCTTAAGGCAAACCTGCCGGTGTTCGAGGCAAAGAAGATATTTCCCGGACATCCCATTGTCGCGGTTAACCTGACCCCAGACGATATCACTAAGCCTGCCGATAAACTGCGTTCCACTCTTGAAATAGCCTCCCAGACGCTTGACATACTTATGATCGACCAGATACGCGCAAACGCGGCTGCCGCCGATATAGTGATATATCCAAAAGTCAGTGATTTTGGAATACTTGCCACAGGAGGGTATGACAAGATAATAGCAAGGGGCGAGGAGGCGTCTGTACCTTACGCCTCGGATCTTCGAGCGCTTTTGGAAAAACATTTGAGGGATTATGCGCCAAGGGTCCACCGGGCACCGGTTCCCAAAGAGCCGCCCATCGTCGCTGAGGTGAGGATTGAGGGGGTGCCGCAAGGGGTGGCAGAAGAGCTGCATGAAAAATTCGCAAAATGGATAGGCCGTCCGCTGGATATGGCCAAAGTGGCCGGCGCGGTGAAGAAACTCTCCGAGAGCAAGGAGTTTTTATCTGTCGACGGCAGGACTGCCAGAGTGTCAAAGGACGAGGTGGCGGTCATATTTTCAATAGAACGCCCGATGAAATATGAGTTCGGCGTGGACGGCTACGCCGGCAACATACATCCGGACAGGTGGCTGTCGCTATCCGCGCAGGTTCGCGATATTTTCATGGACGGCGACGTAGGCTCTCTTGAGTACAGGCTTGGCACTAAGTGGGGGATAATGGCGCGCTATTTTACGCCGCTTGACGAAAGCGATACGCAGTTTGGTCTGGTGCTGGCCGGCCGTGAAGAGGGCGCAACCCCAAGCAACGCGCGCCGTTTTGATTTCGAGAGATACACCGGCCGAGTCTCATGGTATAAGACTTTCAATGAAAGAATGCGCGTGGGCATAGGCTATGGTGCAGAAAAGACTTCGTCATTTGGCGAAGGCACAGAGAGCGGTCCTTATTTAAGCCTGGCTTTCAACACGCTGGATGATCCCGTGATACCCACAAAAGGCACGTCGCTTTCGTCCGACATGTGGTTTCCAATAGGCGAGACGGCTGTCACACATACGGTGTTCCAAACGCACCTGCCGGTCTGGGAAAATTGGAAGGTCATACTTTCCGGCGGACTTAAGACGGGCGATATGGCGGATCCTGTTTACGCTGCGCTGCTTGGCAACAACGAAGAACTCTACAGCCTGGCGGAGCATCCTCTTATGGGAGACGAGGCGTATTGGCTGCACATAGGTGCCGCAAGGATCGTGATGAAGTCGTGGTGGGGCGGCGTAAACATAGAGTTCTTCGGAAACTACGGCGAGGTAATGCGCGAGTGGAGCAATATAGGCAGCTGGTGGGAGATGGGAGTCTCTCTATCCGTTCCGATGAATAACTTCGGCGGCAAGGCCGTCGTTGTCTATGACCAGGGCGGCGAGTTCACGTTCGGTTACTCGATAGGCATACCGCATTGGTGGGACGGTCCGCTGCCGTAGGGCATATAAAAGCGTAACCCGCAAAAAACGGCAGAACGGGCTTAAACCGCCCGTTCTGCCGAAAAGGCTTTTATTTGACTGAGGCCCCGTGACGCGTACGGGGCTAGATGATCAGCTTCCCGCCTTTAGTTCCGCCGATGCTGTCAAGCTGGCTTAAGACGTTGGCTCCGGCGACTTCGATCTTGGGTTTCTTGGTGGCTTCCTCGCGAGCATACTCTTGAAGCTTCTTCTCATACTCGGCCATCGATTTCTTGATGCCCTCGACGTCGCCCTTTATCCACTGGAGAATGCCGTCCGCGATGGCGGAGTACATCTCCTCAGTGGGTTCGCTCTGTATCATGCCGAGTTCTTTAAGCATACGGTACTCTTCTTTTACGGACTCAAGTATATCCTCTTCGGTTATGATCCCTTTTTTGTAGAGCACGCGATAGATGATATTTGACTTTGTCTTGTTGTTCTCGTCGTTTGCCGCAAGAGACTCCATGCGTGAGAGCAGCATTGTGATTATCTCTTCCAGGCTTATCTGCATTGGCGCTACCATAACGATATTCCCCCTGTATTGTACGTGTATTATATACGCAGTACATTTTAGCATAGCCGAACGATTACGACTTAAAAATCACAGGCGCGGCGTACCGATGAAAATACGTATTGATTAATCCGCGTATAAGGGCTATCTTTGTTCGAACTCATTGAATGGGGTTGTATTTATAGTGGACACGAAACACAAATTAACGCATATCATGGTCAAGTTCAAGATTGCTTTGCTCAGCGAGTGGTCGACGTTTGTCATATCCACGCTCGGCGTCACGATCTATGTCCTTGGCGTAATAGGCTTTACCCTCCCGTACCAGTTCCCTGACGCCGGGGTTATGGGGATAGCAGTGATACTGAAATATACGCTGGGAATTTCCCCCGGTCTCGTGACCCTGACAGCCAACGCGTTTCTGCTTGCATGGGGAGGACGGGAGCTTTCAAAGCGTTTTGTCATGTGGACGATATACAACGTGCTGCTCTTGTCGTTCCTTCTTGAAGCGCTGAAGTGGGTAAGTTTCCCGCATATAAACGACATGTTCCTTGTCGCAATAGCGGGCGGCATAATAAAAGGAATAGGGCTTGGAATGGTCTTCAGGACGGGCGCGTGCTCCGGAGGGCTTGATGTCATCGTGGCTGTGCTCCGCAACCGCCTTGGCATAGAGGTCGGAAAGTACAGCTTTTATATAAACACGTTTATCCTTGCGGCATCCGTTGGGATCGTAGGGCTCGAAAGGGTGCTGTTCGGTTTTGTCGCAAGTTATGTTGTTGGGCAGACGACCGACAACGTCCTGTCGTCATTCGACAAGCGGCGCATGGTATTCATAATCGTAAAAGATACAAAGGCAGTGGTCGACTATATAAGCGACGAACTCCACAGGGGATCCACGATCCTTTATGGCGAAGGCGGATTTACGGGTAAAGAGCAACCGACCATCATGTGCCTGCTGAGTCCGAGGCAGGTCATGATCCTCAAGCGATATCTCGCGCGCAATCATCCTCGCGCGTTCATGGCGGTCTCCGAGGCATCCGAGGTCCTGGGCAACGGCTTTAAGCAGTGGAAGTCGGTATGATGCTGCAATCCCTCACTGACGGCCTATAGGCATTATGCAGAGGATACGCTCAAGCGGACCCATCTGAAGCGTGTTAGCGAGAGTATCTCGGTTGAAGGACTGCACAAACCGGGTTTTGAGGCCGAATGCCTCCGCCGCGAGATATACGTTTTGAGACATAGCGCCCGCTGCTATCTCAGCCCATCTGTCAATGCGCGGGCCGCCGCCCTTTGTGGCCAACACGAACACTGCCGGCGCTGTAGCGATAAATTCCTGCCGCCCCGCGCGGCTGATCATGTTTCTGTCGCCGAGCATCTTCAGCATGTTCTTGTCTGGGTCATAGATATATGACCCATTTTCAAGCAGTACATATACGAAGACATACGGCGATGTCCCCATCGCGAACGGGACGGTCCAGCCTGTTCCGCCGCGGTTTTTCCCTGTGGCGGCCCACAGCAGTGTCGAAAGCTCTTTCGTTGAAAGCTCATATTCGGCGAAGCTCGACGCCTTTGCGGATCCCCTGCCTTCGATTGCGCCCAAAACAGTTGGGCCCCCGTTTTTATCTGGCGATGGCAAGGTTATGTCGGCGGCGTACGCCGATGATGAGGCAAGCAGGATTGCAGAAGCTGTTGCAAGGATAATTTTGCGAAAAATTTTCATGGCCGCTCCTCCTGTTTCAATGTTATTTTTATAGCTACCACGCTTTCTCATATATCTCCCTCACCGACTCCACATCGAGTGGGCGCGGGTTGTTCGAAATCAAACGTGTCTCTTCCATGGCGGCCTTTGCCATAGCGGCCGAGGCTTCTTTGGGTATGCCGAAATCACGCAGTCTTGTTTTGACGCCTATCTCCTCGCCGAGGTTGATCATCGCTTGAAGCGCCGCTTGCGCCGCTTCCCGTACGGACATCCCGGGCCGCTTGACGCCCATCGCCTCGGCTATAGGTTCAAATTTCTCCTCGCAGCCGTCGAGGTTATACTCCATGACCCAGCGAAGGAGCGCCGTGTTCGCCTCTCCGTGCGGCACGTGGAAGCGTCCGCCAAGCGGATAAGCCAGCGCGTGGACTCCGGCAGTGCCCGACATGGAAAACGCCATGCCGGCCAGCATGCTGCCGTACGCCTGTCCTTCCCTGGCCTCCAGATTGCATCCGTCCTTAACGCAGGCAGCTAGGCATGAGTTTATCTTCCTGATTGAGATAAGCGCCAGATCCTGTGTGAAGGCGTTTGTGCCCAATGACATATACGACTCAACCGCGTGTACGAGCGCATCCATACCGGACGAAGCCGTGATCCCGGCCGGCAGCTGAAGCGTCAGCGCAGGATCCACAAGGGCTATATCCGCAATCAGATGCGGGCTTGAAACGCCTTTCTTCATGCCGGCCTCCTCAAAAGAGAAGACGGCTACCGCGGACACCTCTGAGCCGCTGCCGGCCGTAGTGGGTATCATGATCGTCGGCAGCCCGCGCGACGGGATCTTATCGCTTCCCACGATATCAGCAATGTCGATGGCGGGGTGCTTGGCCAAGACGGCGGCCATTTTTGCAAAATCCATCGAACTGCCGCCGCCGAAACCTATCAGACAATCGTATCCTCCGGATATGATATATTCTACGGCCTCCCTAAGAAGCGCTACCGGGGGTTCTGGCTGTACGCCGTCCCAGAGCCCCGGCCTCATCCCCTTGTCCCTCATCGCGTCAAGCAAAGTCAGAAGGCGCGCGTTCTTGCCCATGCTCTTGCCGGTTATGAAAAGAGGGCTTTGGGCTTTGATCTCGGACACCCTTTCGATGACAAGTCCGCAACAGCCTGTGCCGAAGATAACCTCGCGAGGCATCCTGAAGCAAAATGGCGCCATTGTCCCGGAATATGGGCTCTCGATGACTAACATTTTTAAAGCATCTCCTTTTATCTTATCAGTTGATCCACGGCCAAGGCAATGAAAAACCGAACCATTCAAAGACAAGGCGCGCGGAAAATATCGCTGCCATGCTCCCTGCCGCAAGAAATGGGCCTAGCGGAACCGCATCCTTGCGCGAGACTTTTTTCATTAACAAAAGCGGCGTTGTCACCAGCCCTCCTATAATGAAGCCAAGGTAGAGGCATAGGATCGTCATCTTCCACCCAAAAATAAAACCTATCCCCAGCATCAGCATAGCATCCCCGAACCCCATGCCTCCGCGGCTTAATAAGACTATCAGAAGGATGGTGACAAAACCGAGCGCAGCTCCGGCCGCGCCGTCGGCCAAGGCCGGAATGCCGCCCCAAATGCGCAGCACCGCTCCGGCCGCCGCCATCGCTATGGCCCATGCGTCATAAATATAACCCGTCTCTAGGTCGGTCAGCGTATGAAAGAGCAGGAAGGCCATCGCGGTGAACGAGAAAAAAAGAGCCGGCGTAAGCCCGCAGTACGCAACTAAAGCGGCGCCTGTTATCCCGGCGCCGGTCTCGGTTAAGAAATAGCGCGGCGATATTCGGCAGCCGCACTTGCGGCAGCGGCCTTTGAGCAGAAGAAAAGAGAGCACCGGGATCAGATCTGCCGGTTCAAGGGTTTCTTTGCATTGGACACAGACGGACCGTTCATTACCCCACCATTTTTCCCCAGCGACGGTGCGCAGCGCAACGGCGTTTACGAATGAGCCCAGACAGGATCCCAGCAGAAACCCTAATAAAATGTGCACCCATGTGATATCTGTCATATCGACACCCCGCGTCTGAGATATTACAATTGATCCGACATCCGATTTTACTTATAAAAATACCCAAGGAGAGGATATTTATGCCGATAGCGTTCATCAACATCAAACAAGGCCGTACTTTGGATCAGAAACGCGCAATGGTGACTGCCGTCACGAAAGCGCTCTGCGAGACCATGGAGGTCCAGCCTTCTTCCGTCCGCATAATTATAAACGAGATGGCAGACGAACATTTCGCAATCGGCGGAACTCTTGTCTGCGACAGCTCAGCCGCGAAATCAGCAAAAAGCTAGGCACGGCTTATCTCCCTGAAGCGCCTGTGCTGCCATAGCCATTGACCTGGCGCCCGCCGGATCATCTTCTCAAGCTCTTCGTTTACGCGGGCGGTGATGTCGCGTATCGTGCTCTCCCGGTCCTTGCTCTTCTCCCATGTTATCGGAGGCTCGGCCATTATTTTAAAGCGAAAAGGGCGGAGCCTGCAGCTTTGTATTGGTATTATGGGAGACCCTGTCACGTATGCGAACACGGCGGCGCCCTGTACCGTGGATGTCTCTTGCCCGAAGAATGGCACCTTGATGCCCTCTCGTCCGCCGTGCTGGTCTGAGAGAAGTCCCAGTGTGTCGTTCCTTCGGAGTACGGCGATGGCCCTTGTCATGGGCTCCTCTTTGCCCAATATTTTGAGCCCCGTCCGCGTCCTCAGCGCTTGAATGATCTCCTTTTGCAGCGGGCTGTCCGGATGGCGCGCTATGCCCACTCCCCGGCAGTTTCTGCCTATCCACGCGGCAGTATGCTCCCAGTTGCCAAGGTGCGCCGAGACTATGATGGCCCCCTTGCCTTTCTCAAGCGCAGCGTCTATATATTGCCTGCCCTCCACTTCGACAGTCCATTTATCGACGAGCGAAGGGTCTTTTTGCCAGGCGAGAGTTTCAATGCAGGTCCATACCATGTTCTCGTATGATTCCAGAAGGATCTTCCTGCGCTCGGCAGGCGACTTCTCAGGAAACACGAGGGCTATGTTCCCTTCCGCCACGCGTCTGCGCGGGGCGGCAAGCCTAACCAGCGGCAACAGTATCCCCGCCGTTATGTTTGCCCTCCAGCCGGGTTTTATGAACCTTGCAAATTTAAGGAATAATTTTGTCCGATAGTCCATGCGAACAATAATAGCACACAACGGTTCCCGCGGTGGAATGGCAACAGGGCGAAGATAGCGTCCCAAAAAAAATGAGGCATTCTTGCCTGGACCGACGCATAAACAAAAGCCGGGCAAGCTATATGCCCGGCTTTGTTATATCTGTCTGCTTTTTTTACTATCTTTCAAATTTTACCAGCCTGAAGTCTTTTTTGCCGACCCGAAGCTGCACATAGCCGCCCGACAGGAGATCGGAGGCGCTCATCTGCCTGTTTTCCTCAGTCGCCTTTTCTCCGTTCATGTAGACTCCGCCGGCCTTTATCATGCGTTTTGCCTCGCTTTTTGACGCGCACCCTCCGGATTTTACGAGGATGTCCGTTAGCGGAGTTCCTTCAATGTCCCCGTCTATCTTTGCGGAAGGTATCTCGTTAAAGAGAGTGTCCAGAAGGTCAGCTTCAGCGGTTCTGATATCCGCCTCGCCAAACAGGACCGCGCTCGCGTCTCTGGCTCGGCGAGCGGCAGGCTCTCCATGCACGCGGCAAGTTATGTCCCATGCCAGCTTTTTCTGCGCCACGCGAAGGTCCGGTCTTTGGGCATGCACTTCCATTATCTCAGCTATTTCGCTTAGGTCCATGAATGTGAAGAGTTTATATAATTTCTCAAGGTCGCTGTCGTCGACGTTGATCCAGAACTGGTAAAATTTGTATATACTGGTCCTCTGCGGCGAGAGGTAGACTGCGCCGCTTTCTGATTTGCCGAATTTCTGCCCCTGCGCGTTGAGAAGCAGCGGGAACGTTATCCCGTAGCACTGGCCCCCTGATTTTTTTCGTGTGAGGTCCATGCCTGCTATTATGTTGACTTGCTGGTCATTGCCGCCCATCTGGAGCGTACATCCGTACTCGTTGTAGAGGTGGTTGTAGTCGTATGCCTGAAGCAGGATATACGAGAGTTCCGTATATGTTATGGACTTGTCCGGGTCAAGGACGCGGCTCCGCACGTATTCTCTGTTGACGAGGAAGCTTACGGTGAAGAATTTTCCGATGTCACGCAGGAACTCTATGAATTTTATCTCCTTCAGCCAGTCGTTGTTGTTTACGAGAATGGCGCTGTTTGTGCCGCGGTCAAAATCCAGAAAATGTTTGAGCTGTTCGGCAATGCAGCTCACATTGTGCTCTATCTGCTCCTCGCTCAAGAGGTTCCTCTCCGCGCTCTTGCCCGACGGATCTCCGATCCGTCCCGTGCCGCCCCCGGCAATGGCTATGGGACGGTGCCCCAGGCGCTGGAGCCATGTCAGTCCCATGATTGCCACAAGGTTCCCCACGTGAAGGCTGTCAGCGCTTGGGTCAAAACCTATGTAGCCCGTGACCATATTTTTTGTGAAATGCTCTTCGAGCTCTTCATTGTGACTGCTCCACTCGACGAATCCGCGTTCCCTAAGCACCTTAAGCGCGTTGGCATACATCCTGTCCTACCCCCAAAAATTTTACTGTAACGTCATGCGGCGCAGCGCATAGAGCTTTAAATCTCCTGCTATGGCCTACTTTGTTGAATTACTGTACCAGTTTATTCTTCCCGATGCCGGTTTTTCCCAGATTACGGAGACTTTGCCCAGCCCGCGCAGCACGTTGCCAAACGAGTCGGTTATGCTCTGGTCGAACGGAGAAGCAGCAAACGGTCCCGCGTCCGTCCCTTCGTCCCATGCGTCCGCCCCATTGTCATTGCCTTCTTTATCGGCCTCATAGCTTTCCTCGGCAAGAGAGCTCATCTTGGTCATCTCACTGAGGGCCGCGCCTATCCTCGGAAGATCGGCAACGAGCCAGCCGATCGCCTCAACGCGGCCTTTAAGGAATTTTGAAATTTCGTCGCTGTCTTTTATTGACTCGGGTGACGTCATACCTAGCAGCGCCATATTGGCACGGCCTGCGGCTATAACCGAAAAAGGAACGTTAGCCGCGCCGCCGTACTCGAACCCCTCAAGCGGTTTAGGCTCGGCTCCGTAGAACAGCTTGTCCCAGAAAGCAGAGACAAGCTCCTCCATATCCCTTCTCTCTCCCGTGAACTCAACTGTAAAGCCAGGCAACGAAAACCACAGTATACGGTTTTGTCCGCCAAGGGAGAAGATCGTTTTCCCCATCATCATCCTGCGAATCTGCCTGTCGCTCAGTTCCATGCCGCGGGCAAGTTCGCTTATGACATCAAGAGGGAACGGCCACTCTTTAGGCGAACCCTTAAGCTCCGGCATATTGATGCCTACTGACATAAGCAACGGCTTCGGGACGACGCATAATGACGGGTCCCACTGCGTTGGTTCAAGCGAATCAAACGGCATCGGCCCAATCTTTTTGTCCAGCCCGTCAATTGTCCACTTGGCCTCCCCCTCAGGTTCAGACGCTTTTTTACCGTCGAGTTTATGCCATGCGACCTGAAGTTTTAGTGGAGAGCCATCTTTGCCCGACATTATCCGTCCGCCGTCCGATAGCTCGACATGCCCCGGCCATGAGCTCTCCTCTTTCCATCTCTTTTTGCGCAGGCCCTTTTCGTCGCCGCGGCTTATTGACAGCAGGCGCCTGAACGGCTCGTTGCCGGCCGCGATCAGGATGCGTTTTTTTTCTGCCTTGAAGTAAATAGGTGTGTCGGCGTCCTCGGCATAGAGGGCCCAAGTGCCCTTTTCGGGGCCTTCGTCTACGCGGGGAGACTTGAACGCCCCTTTCCACAGGTCGGGGAGGTCTCCTTTGGCAAGCTGCCTCATATCCGCCCTTTCAAACCTAAGCGCAGCGTAGACCTCCGTCATGCCTTTGTCCTGTTCCTCAACGAGCATTGCACAGTCCTTTGCAAGCGAGGCTATAGCGAATATGCAGTTGCGCGATGTTCCATTGCGGAAGCGGGCATATATGCCGTCGGTCAGCAGAGATGAGAGCGCGCGCGGATACGAGTTATCCTTTGTGTATATAAGAGCGTAGGGACGAGACTCAGGCGGCACGGGCAAGGCCGCGAGCAGGTCCGACGAGCGCGACATCGCAAACAATATATACAGTCCCGCAACGGCAACAGCCGCCACAGCCAATGCACAGGCTATCATTCTGATTCGTTTGAGCATTGCGCGCCCCTCCCGCCCTTTAATTTGGCAAAGATAGATTCAGTATGCTTATATCCTCAAGGCAACCCGAGTATTATAGACCCTTTAGCCGCCGATCATGCAAAAATCACGCGGATTTTTTTTCTTTTGCGCTTAATTTCTCCGCTGTCTCAAGCAACGTTTTTGCCGATATAAGAAGCGGCATCACTGCCGAATAATCGGCTGTTCCAACAGGGAGCCTCTGTAGGTTTTCCGCGTGGGCCGCTATCGCGGCAAGCGTCTGTGAAACATCTTGCGCGCCGAGCTTCATATGGTCCAAGATACCGTGAGAAACGACCGGCATCCCCACAGTCTCTTCCGCGGGCGACAGAAGGTCTATCTCGTCTCCAACCGCCGGGACGATGGAGCGATATCCCTTGTCCTTGA
>Ga0302251_1000171_pt1 | contig 75270 bp, 68 predicted proteins | sample AAG_RA_Gln_MG_FD_193534 | JGI IMG/M metagenome (GOLD analysis project Ga0302251, IMG submission 193534) | Enriched activated sludge microbial communities from anaerobic digester in WTTP, New Holstein, Wisconsin, United States - AAG_RA_Gln | ecosystem: Engineered > Bioreactor > Anaerobic >... | reverse complement strand
TTGAAAGCAAAGGCTTCGGGCAGAATATGAGAGGGGATCTCAATCTGTTCATCGACTGGCTTCTTGCCCTGCCTGAAGAGCTGGAGAAAGAGTACATTGAAGAGATGAAGAAGTTCGAGGAGGGGAAGGAAATGGCGTATGTAAGCTCTGCAGAGAGGCTTGGAAGGGAGAAGGGCAAGCTTGAAGGCAGACTTGAAGGCAAACTGGAAGCAGCCGCCAATATGCTGCGCGAAGGCTTTGAGCTTGAAACAGTAAAGAGGCTCACCGGGCTTACTGATGAGCAGCTTTCGAAGATCAACGAAAAAGGGAAGAAATAGGGTGCGCAGGCACGGGGCCCTGCGCCAACAGGAGCCTGCCGAGGTACAGGCACGGGGGGCTGCAGCTACAGGCTGTTGGGGATTGTGATGATAAATGATGCGCCTTTTCCCGGTCCTTCGCTCTCGGCGCGTACATTGCCGCCGTGAGCCTCGACAAGTTTCTTCACAATGGCGAGACCCAGCCCGAAGTGCTCATTCCTGTTCGTCGTGAAAGTGCTGTCAAAGATCTTCGGTGCAGTCTCCGGCTCGATCCCCTTTCCATTGTCCTGCACCATGATCTCTGCGGTGCTGTCTTCCACGGCACATCCCACATGGATTACCGGCTTTACACCGGTAGCTGAGTATTTGAGGGAGTTGCTGAAGAGGTTCGAGAAGATCTGCTCAAAAGCCTGAGGGTCGCAGAGGACCGGCGGGAAGGGCGAGGTGACGGAGAGCTCCGCATCAGCGTGTGAGGCTGCTGCCATCGAGAAAGCCTTCCTGGCGGCCTCATCGAGAGAGACTTTTCGCTTTTCGGCGATAGTCTTTCCTGCCTGGGCGAGAAAGAGCAGCCGCTCGACGAACTGCTGCAGATGGGCGGTATTGTTCAGCAGAAGCTCCTGTGTCTTCTGCCTGTCGTCCTGAGTCATATTATCTCTTTCCATGAGCCGCTGCATCACGATGAGGTTATTGCGGAGGTCGTGGCTGACAGTGTGGCTGAAGCTCTCCAGCTCTGTGTTCTGCCTTTCCAGCTCTATCTGGAGACGGCGCCTCTCATCGATCTCGACCTGGAGCTTTGAGATGGCTTCGGCGAGCTGCGAGTTGGTTTCGGCCAGCCGGTTATTCGTATCGGCCAGTTTTGTGTTTGCATCGGCAAGCTCTACAGTGCGCTCGGTGACTTTATGCTCCACGCTGTCGAAAGATTCCCTGAGCTCCCCGTGGATTACAGTGAGCTCTTCGTGGGCTTTCCTGAGCGCATCTTCTGCCTCGACGCGGGCGGTGATGTCCTCGTGCATTATTACATAGTATTTTGCTTCGCTGTTTCTTCCTTTTGTTGAAAATCCCATTGCGCCTACACAGGCTTTTTTGTTAAGATCAGACTCTTTAAAATCTTCAGGAGTCACCCATGTGTGTGGAAATATAACAGACTCACCATTTCTGAAATTCCTTACGAGTTCTTTATAAGTATCGTCCTTATTTTCCATAGCCGTGAATTGATCAAGATCAACCGGTGGCGCAGCACCCCATAGATCCATAAATGCATTGTTCACTCGAATATGACATCCATTTTTGTTCATAATGTTGATGGAATAAGGATTCAGTTCGATAATCCCCTCCAGCATCGCCTGCTTTTCCGCCAGCTCCTCCTCCACCGCCCGCCTTTCCACAGCTTTCCTCACCGAGTTCACCAGTTTCTCCTTCTGCGCGAAGTCGGCAGTCCTCTTGACGAAGTAATCAGTGGCGCCCTCATTGAAAGCCTGCCTCGCCACCTCTTCGTTTCCCTGGCCTGTGTAGAAGACGACAGGCAGAGAGGGATGCTTTTCCTTTATGGCGGCCAAAAGTTCGAGGCCGTTCCTGCCGGGAAGCTCATAGTCCAGCACGAGAGCCTCCGGCTCTTCCCGTCCGAGCATATTGAGCACATCATCACCACCTGGAATGGAGACGATGTCGAACTCATCCTCGTAAGTCTTTCGAAAAAGTTTTAAAAACGCCTCGTCATCATCTATGTGAAGGACCTTGATCTTCTTTGTTTCATTCATCATTAGCCGCCTTCTCTGCCTGGTTTTCAGTCGGTATGCATGGCCTGTGATTGCAAAGATGTGGGCAAACCTCCTGCCCGGCTGCCCACCTGGGGACTCTGTAAGGTGGTGGCTGCCCTTATCCCCGGCAGACCTCTGCAACCTGCTATCATATCCTTGCATCATTGAAGTATTATACATACAGTTGCCCCCCCCTGCTTTTATATGAGAACACTTCATGACTGGAGACGGCGGTAAACATGTTCAGGGAGGGCTTTGGCCGGGAAACCGTGAAGAAGCTCACAGGACTTACTGAGGAGCATCTGGCAAAGATCGAGGAAAAAGATAAAGAACATTGATGTATCGTCTCATTGCTTGACGACGAACGGGATGGCAGGGAGAAGGCCTAAGTAGTAGCGCCTCTCCTTCAGCTGGCCCTTGCCGCCTTCAGGACGGACCATCGTTGTTATGTAAACATCTAACAGCAGGTTCCCTCTGAGTCCAGCCTTAACCCTGGCAGGGTCGACAGCTAGCCGGAGATCAGCAGCGCCGGCAGAAAGAATTACGTCCTGCACCTTTATGCCTTCGACGTTTCGCACGATGAACTCGATCTTTAGTAATGGACTGATGCGTTTTGCCTCGATTCGGACAGAGACCGGGGAGATGGCGCGCAGCTGCACCGGCTCGGTGGGAACTTTGATCCGCTGTCCTGAAGCACGATGCTGGATTACGCAGAGCAGGAGCGCTTCGGCCGGAACGAGATGATGGTATGCGAAGGCCTGCATCCTGTTGTCTGCAGGGACAGCCTGATGGACTACCTGACGGCCGTCGATTGCAGCCACTCCTTCGAGATGCAGCTCGAAAACCTCAGGCGGGCGGGGGGGCGGAGTGGGAGTGGGTGAGGCAGCGGGTGCAGGAGAAGGGGCGGCTGCAGGAGCTGCCGGTGAGGGAGGCGTAGTGACCGTCAGGTCGATCCTGTCGCACCCGGCAGGGATGACTGCTCCATCCAGCTTGACACCCATCGGTGCATCCAGGAGGCGCAGTCTGATCTCGCCATCGAAGCCGTCGCGACGGACTGCGTAGACAGTGAGCGGCTCGATGCCTCCGGTCAGTGCGCACACCGCCGATGGTGCCACGCACAGCTCGAAATCCCTGCGCGGCGGGCTAATCCTGAGGCGATACGCAAAGGCGTCTCCTCCCTGATTCTGCGTGTCGCCGATGGATATCGTATAGGTACCGCCCCTCGTCAGAGTGGAGCGGATATAAGAGTCGGCGTGGTGCGTTGTGAGGCCGTTGGAGATATCAGTCTGATCGTCGCTGGTTGCGATAATCGCACCACAATCGTCACAGAGGCGCAGGACCGAATCGAGCGGCGACCCGAGCCGGCGGGCGCGGACCTCAGCGACGATCTCCTGGCCTGCAGGGACTTTGAAGCGGTAGGTGTTCCACTTCCCAGGTCGCTCGATCCGGCCGTTGACAATCACCGGCAGAGTTAAGTTTCCAGGCTTCCTCTGGCTGGAATTCTCAGTGATTTCAGGCAAGTCGTCGGCCTCGTAATGAACGTGAGCAGACTGTGACGACCGGTCGGTGGGGAGCTCGCTCGTTCCAGGGGCATCTGGAGTGACACGGATCCGCTCAGGCAAAGAAGGAAGATTCCATCCGTACAGCATAATATCAAGCGGAGTGCCGATCCGGCCACCCAGAGGAAAGGCGGCAGTGACAAAAGGCAGCTCGCCGATCCTTATGCGGTAGACAAAATCTTCCCGGCCGCGGTAGAGAGAGTCGTGGATTTCCAGCAGGTAAGCGTCGTCTGCCGGAACTTCGAAAAGGAGGACCGGGTCGGGGTCGAAGCGATAGTGGCCGGAGAAGGCGAGCTCCCTGCCTGTCCTGACGTCGAAGATTGCGAGCGCAGCCTGGAACCAGCCAGGAACGGCATCAGCGAGGTATGGAGTAATCGAACGGGCGGCGACCTGAAAGACCAGCTTCTGGCCCTTCCGGCCGGTAAAGCGGAATCGGTCCACGTCTCCAGGCATTATGCGTCCGTTGACAGTTGCCGGAAGTGAAGGGATCGGCGCTTCCTTCCTCGCTTCGGCCTCACAAACCTCCGGAAAGGCTCCAATAAAAAACCGCAGAGGGTTTGAAAGGCCGCGTGGAGTAATAACGCGAAGAATGCGCCCGCCAGGCTCAGCATCAGGTGCAGCAGCAATGCGGGCTTTTATCGTCTCATTGAGCTGAGGATTCAGCTGCCGCTTCGGATCGCGCCGCTTCTGCACGTATTCCCGGAACTGCATGATCTGCCTGTCAGTCAGTTGCGCCTCGTGGGCCATCGCAGCAAAGACTTCGTAGATCTGAGCCTGTGTGGGCCTTGCAGCTTTCTTCCCCTCCCTGAGCTGTTTTTCCGCCTTAGCCCACAGGTCGCGAAACGTCTGGAGCTCTCTGCCGGACAGCGGTGGTATGTATTCGAAGCTCTCGACGCGCAGCCCCTTGCCTGAGATGCGGATACCTGAGGCATCCCTGAAATACTGCCCGTGGATTATGATATCGGCTGTCTTCCCAGACTGAACGCCGGCAGGATATACACAGCCGGCCTCGGCAGGCAGGAGCCACTGAGGCTTCTGTGCAGTCACCGGTGCAGAGAGGCACATCAGGAGAGTCAGGATCATCGCTGGAAGTGCGAGAGTTTTCATGGCGGCCTCCATCAGTTACATGATTTCCGTAAGAACGCTCATCCCTTTTGGGCCGGCCGGGTATGCAGGAACGTCGAGGCCTTGCGGATGCGGGAGTTTTGCCTGCCCGTCGAAGCCGAGGAGCTTGTAGATGCTGCAGATGACCTCGGCCGGGGCGATGGGGCGCTCTATCACTAGAGAGCCGGTGGCATCGGTTGCGCCTACGACCCGGCCGCCTTTGAAGCCGCCGCCTGCAAGCACTGCACAGAATGCCCTGCCGTAATGGCCACGCCCTCCGTTCCATGGAGCTTCTGTATCCACTCTGGGAGTCCGTCCGAACTCTCCGCTCCACCAGACGATGGTGCTGTCAAGCAGTCCGCGGGACGAAAGGTCTTCAAGAAGCGCAGACATCCCCCTGTCCAGCTCAGGGAGCTTGCGGCGCATAATGCCGAAGTGGTCCTTGTGCGTGTCCCATCCGCTGTAGTTTATTGTGATGTAAGGGACTCCCCGCTCAACGAGCCGCCTGGCTGCAAGGCACGACTGCCCGAAAGTGTTCCTGCCGTATCTCTCGCGCATCTCGTCCTTTTCCTGCGTCAGATCGAACACTTTTCCGGCGTCGCCTAGGATCAGGTCGTATGCCTCATCCTGAGCCTTGTGCAGGGCAGCGATCTCCTGATCGTCTTTTAATGCCTGCGCCAGTGTATCGAGCCTGCGGAGCAGGTCCCTCCGGGATTGCTGGCGCTGCTCCGTGATACCGGCCGCCACGACTCCTTCGACGGCGAAGGGCGTGCGGGCAGGATCGCCGCCTGTCGCGAAGGGCTTATAGCGGATACCGAGGAAGCCGGCCTCTGAGAAGCGCCCCTGAGGCTGAGTCAGTACTACGTACGGCGGAATGAGGCCCCTGTATCCGCCTGAATATCCTTTGAAATACGATACAACTGCGCCTGCCGTCGGGTAGACCACGCGATCGTCAGGATCATGGCCGGTCTGGACGATGTATGCTGCCGTCTCGTGTGCGTTGCTGCCGTGTGTCATCCCGCGGAGGATGGAGTATTTATCGGCCTGCTTCGCCAGCAGCGGCAGCAGCTGGCCGATCCTTATGCCGGCAACGTTTGTGTCTATAGGCCTGTCCAGAGGGCCGGTGTAGGCTATTCCTGCGCCGGGCTTGGGATCGAAAGTATCGAGGTGCGCTGGTCCGCCCCACATCCAGATCTGGATGACAGCCCCGGCTTTTCCCTGAGAAGCCACTAACGATTCAGCAGCAGCCCCGGCTTTTGCCGGCAATGCCCAGGCTGATTCTGCAGCAACAAAGGTCTGAGTTCGAAGCGCATACGGGGCGAAAAATGCCCCTGCACCAGCGGCAAGCGACCGCAGCAGGAACTCCCGTCGCGAGCATTGGCCGCAGAAGTCATCGTCCTTTTTCCAGCCCTGCCTGTTCATATCATCTCCTCCTTAATGCCGGTAAAGGAATTCCGAGCTGCTGATCAGCGCCCAGATCACGTCCATCCTCGGTGCGGCACCTTTGACACCGCGCTGCGCAGCCACATACTCCCGGACCTGGCGCACCTCTTCTTCAGACGGAGGCCGGGAGAGCACGGTCAGATACAGCTCCGATAATATTCTGCGATGGTCCTTTCCCTGGTTGTTCAGCAGCTGGCGGATCTTAGGGCCCTGCTCGATCTTCCTCCGCACGTGTGTCGAGTTCAGCATGTGAAGCGCCTGGGCAGCCGTGACAGCGTTCGTCCGCTCACTCAGCAGGCCGGTATCGCGGGCAGGACGGCCGAACAGGTCCAGGAATGGGCTGGTGATGCTTCCGTCAGCGAGTGTCACGGCCCTGGTGCCTTCTGGTATCCATGTAAACGGCTCGGGAACAGGTGAAGAATACTCCTCAGACATTCCGGAGATATCGTTCAGGGCATCGACGAGCACTTCTGCCTCGAGCCGGCGTATTCGATATGCGGCAAACTGATCTGCGGCACCGGGACATCCAGGCGGCTGAACACACGATGCCTGATATGCACACGAGTTGAGGATCATCCGGAAAACCGCCTTCAGGTCCCAGTGTGAGGCGATCAGCGTGCTCTGCAGCAGATCCAGCAGAGCGTCGTCAATTTTTGCCGTTCTTGCGTCACGGATGTCAGGCTGATTTTCTCCCTGCCGGCCTTTGATGCAGCTGATATTGTCAGGAGGCTCGAGGATGCCACGCCCCAGGAGCCAGAACCATGTGCGGTTTACAGCATTCCTGGCGAACCAGGGGTTCTCCCTGCGTAAGAGCCAGTCGGCAAATACCTGGCGCGGATCCTGTTCAGGGCGCAGCGCCACGCGGCTCCCGTCAGGAAGGACTGCATTCTTCGGGAGCGGCTTCGAGAGGTCGAAGAAGACGATCTCCTCCTTCCACTCCTGTGTTGACTTGTATCCGACGCGGGAGAAGAAGGCTTCAGAGCCGAGGCATCGGTCTTTCGGCCAGGATTCCATCCGGTCGCCCATGAAGGTCAGTGCGACAGCTCTGGTAAGCACTGCCGGCCCCCTGCCCTGTATGGCCCGGTAGAAGTTCACCTGGGGCACGCGAAAGTTGCTGCCTGAGGCTGTCAGCAGCTCCCGCGCAAAGCGGTCATAAGGTGTGTTCTCCCTCAGAGCCGTGCGAATCCAGCGATGGTAGCACTGCGCTGCGTTCGGCCAGAGGTTGATGGGATACTCTGACTTCACCCGCAGTATCTCGCACCATTTCATCGCCCAGTAGTCAGCGAACTCGTCGCGCTGCAGGAGGCGGTCGATAAGGCGCTCCCGCTTGTCGGCAGCCTGATCTTTCAGGAAAGCGCTCACCTCGCCGGCTGCCGGGAGCCTGCCTGTGACATCCAGGAAGGCTCTGCGGACGAAAACAGCATCGGAGCACAGCCGGATGCTGGAAACGGGAATGCCGGCAGCCTTCCATTTCGTGAAGAGGATCGAGTCGAGCCTGCCCCTCTCGGCGGCAGGCGGCCCGTCGAACGGTGAGCCGGACTCAGAGGCAAAAGCAGCGGTATAAATTACGGCTATAAAGAGCAGGCAGAAAAGATTGCACTTCATACAGGCCTCCCCGTCATAACACATTCACCATTCAGACTTTGGTTCTCTTCGGCTCCGGCCGCCCCTCTCCCTCCAGTGTGATTACATCCGGCCGCCGTCGGAAGAGCCATCTCCCGCTGCGAGGGCTGCTGTCAATTCGATTTCGAAGAGCAGGTCAGGTCTGCAGACATCGCCGATCAATGTGAGCCTCGGCCAGACAGGGCGGGGTTCACGGGCTGTATAAGCCTTCTCTACCTGCGGAGTCTTGCAGTAGACCAGCGCGGAAAGGATGTGCCTGTCGCCGCAGCCCACCTGATGCAGCAGGGCGCGCACATGGGTGATAGTCGCGTCAATCTGCGCTTCGATGTCACCGGCATGTTCAGTGCGGCCGGAAGGATCAATTGAAGCTGTTCCCGAGATGAACACCGTCGTTCCGCCGGGAGTGGATGCGACGGCCGCCCGGCTGAACGCTGAGCCATAGGCGAAAGCGGACTGCTGCTCGCCTGCTGCTTCGAGAAAGTGGATGTGCTCCTCCCTGCCCGGCACGGCGATCAGATCGAGCATGACAGCCTCGCCTGCAGTACTGCCCAATCCGATGCCGGTGCTGGCCGGCAGGCGCGGACGGCTTCCATCTGTTGGAATGAGGCCTTCGGAGCTGAAAAAGGCGTTGCGTGTGGTGTTAAAGTCAGCGTACCAGCTGCAGATATCGCGCAGCCACAGCCACGTTCGGACCACAGAGCGCATGCTGCCGTTGATATGGCGGAGAAAGGCTCCGGCAGTACGGAAGACTTCGGCGGCCTGCTCTCCAGGGGGAGCTGCGCCGTCATGGGTCAGTCCGCTGATAAAGACCCAGCGGCCGGCGCCAAGCGTGAGCTGCCTGGCTCGGACGGCAGTTGTCGCCTGGCAGGCAGCACTGTGGCTTATGCATGTCATATCATTAACTGCAGGCGGATCACCAGATTGTCCAATGCTCCAGTTTATGGCTTCGAGAGATGAAGCTGCGGCAATTGCATGCACCTGGATTCCGGCAAAGGCGCCTGCCGCTCCGGGCTCGACGGCGACGAGAGTAGGAGGGATACCATCATCGAGGTCCCCAAGAACAGGCGTCCGTTCCTGTTCAATCTCAGGCATCGCTTCAACTGTGGCGAAAATGCGCTCGGAGAAGATGCAGGCACCCCTGGCGGAGAGCTCGTGCCGCAAAGCGCCGTAAACCTCCCTGGCCTGCAGGGCCGGCGAGTCACCTGAAGGCGGACGGCCAATGAAGTACAGCTCTGTCGCCTGGTCCGAAGAATTCTCACGGCTGATGATAATCGGCGAAGTCACCATAAATCCACCGTATCTGCAATATTTGACACGGCCTGATTATAGCACACAGGCCCTGGCGTTTCAAGCAAGAATCTGTCAAGAATATGTAAGGAGACTGGAAAGAAGATTATTGACTGCTGCCGTGATGAGAGCTGTTCCTAATGCCGGACTAATTAAAGAAGGTGATACCTCTCTTCCTGTTGTAGATCAGAACACTCCAGGCACCTGATAACCGCAGGTGGGGCAGCATCCCTCGCGCAGCGTGTTCTCCAGCACATCGAAGCCTTCACGCCGTATAAGAATTCGCTCACAGGCAGGGCAGAAGGTGTTCTGTCTTTCATGGCCGGGAACATTGCCGAGATATACAAAGAGAAGTCCTTCCTCCCTGCCTGTCTCACAGGCTCTCTCAAGCGTCTCCAGTGGTGTTGTTTCTACATTGGAGAGGTGAAGGTGAGGTGAGAAGCGCGTCACGTGCCAGGGGGTCTCTCTGCCGAGATCGCCGGCAATCCACCGGGCTATGCTTCTGAGCTCCTCCTCCTTGTCTGAGTAACCTGGAACTATATTTGTAACAACCTCGACGTGCATCCCCCACTTTTCTTTTGCATGAAGCGTGGAGTGGAGCACGCCCTGATAATCTGCAGTATTGCACAGCACATTGTATGTCTCCCTGCTGAAGCCCTTCACGTCAACTCTGAATGAATCGAGGAATGGCCCTATCGCATCGAGGGCCTCAATGGACATGAAGCCGTTCGTGACGAAGCTGGTCAGCAGGTTCTTTTCTTTTCCCAGAGTTGCGCCCTTCAGCGCATATTCAAGCCATACTGTTGGCTCGTTGTATGTCCAGGAGATCCCTTTACATCTGTGCTGCAGTGCCCTCTTGACCAGACCTTCAGGAGATATGACCGAAAAGGCACTCTCGTCGTCAGGAACCTGGGAGTGAGCAATATCCCAGTTCTGGCATCCAGGGCAGAGGAAGTTGCAGCCGAAGCTGCCGAGAGACAGCCATCGGGAGCCTGGGTGGAAGTGATACATGGGCTTTTTCTCTACAGGCGAGACAGCCAGCGAGGCCACTTTGCCGTAGATCTGTGAATAGAGCTTTCCCTGTCTGTTTATCCGTACTCTGCAGAATCCACTTTCCCCTTCAGGAATGGTGCAGCCGCGCCTGCAGAGCCGGCAGTGCACCCGCTTCCCCTCAGCTTCAGAGTAAAAGAGCGCTTCTCTCATGGTGGGCACCTTTGAAAGGATCTGAGTACTGCATTCATCAAATCAGGTTCTTTTCCTTCTGGTTTCGCAGGGCAAATAGTCGGGATGGCAGAATATGGGTTAATATGCTGTGACTCGCCGGGATTTCATATACAGAAGAGCATTGCTCACATAATCGGGAAAACCTGTGAACCCTTATGATCCGATTGTCTGTATCTTTTTCCACAGGGCGAAGCAGCTTATAAGGAGAATACTACTCTGAACACGGTTTTTCCGGATCACTGTGAGGAATTAATGAGGCAGGTGAGAGGATGATATGTGATGCCTTTATTACTGCAGGCGGACTGCTCCACGGGGAGATGAGGGAAAGAGCAGGCACCTCGGTCAAAGCGCTTGTCAGGATAGGGGAGAGGACCCTGCTGGAAGGAACGATAGCGGCGCTCCGGGGCAGCAGCGCTATCGGCAGAATAATCCTCATCGGGCCTGGAGAGCTCAATGGCTCTCCAATGCTGCAGGATATCGATCACTTTATCGAAGCCGATCTCTGCGGCGTGGAGAATATCAGGAAGGGCCTCGAGTTCTACTCGGACTGCAGGCACGCCGTGCTCTGCTCTTCAGACCTCCCTTTCATATCTTCAGAAGCGGTAACTGACTTTCTCGCCCGATGCCCTGAAACGGCTGCAGTGTGCTATCCTGTATTTGAGAAAGAGGAGATCGACCCTGCCATAAGGCCTGGAGTTCCATCTTATATACGCCTCAGAGAAGGATATTTTACCGGGGGCTCCATATTTCGTCTGGATGTTGCGCAATGCCTGCAAAGCATGTCTCATATCGGCAAATCCTTCAATGCCCGTAAGAGTGCGGTTGCCATGGCCAGACTGCTGGGCTTTTCCGTGATGCTGAAGTTTCTCTTTGGAACGCTGAGCTGCAGTGATCTTCAGAAGAGGTGTGAAGAGATAATAAGAGCTCCTGTTGCTCTGATACGCGGGTGCAGTGCCTGTATAACTATTGATATTGATGACGGGGCTTCATATCAATTTGCCCTGGAATATGACAGGAAGATGAGGCAAGTGTGAAAAACTGCGTGTAATGTGAAAGGTATAATGCTCCAGGAGGCGGAATACTTCTTCCAGTGCAATGAACAGCGAAGGATACTTGACAGACAATGCTGCATATTTATCGGAAATGCGGTTCTCCCATTGAGGAACTTCAGGAGTGCTCCAGCGAAAGAGGACTCTGGTACTGTCTTGTCAACCCCACCAATGAAGAGCTGTCTGAAGTTCAGAAGGTCACAGGCGTTCCTGTCGATATTCTGGGCCCGGCACTGGACGAAGAAGAGCGTCCCCGTGTAGAGGTCGAAGAGGCATGGATCCTTATCATTGTCAATATACCATTGATGAAGGATGAAGATAACTTCGACACAATACCGCTGGGAATCATAATCACAAGAGATCATTTCATCACTGTGACAATCAAGCATACAGAGATACTCTCCTTTTTTGCCAGCGACAAGGACATAAACCTTGACACGATGAAGCGGACACGTTTTCTTTTCAAGATTCTCTATAAGACAGCAGAGATGTATCTGAAGCACCTTGCCTTCATAAACCGCCACACAGACAGGATAGAGCAGACACTAAGGCAGTCGATGAAAAACAAGGATCTGTTCCGTCTCTTCCAACTGTCCAGGAGCCTTGTCTATTTCACAGGCTCTCTCAAAGACAACGGCGTCGTTATGAAGAAGCTCATGCGCTATATGAAGATGGCACAGTTCCAGCATCTCCTGAAGATGTATGAGGAGGATGAGGATCTGCTTGAAGATGTCATCATCGAAAACGAGCAGGCCCTCGATATGGTGGAGATGCACAGCAATATTCTGAACGGTCTGATGAATGCATTTGCATCCATCATTTCCAACAATGTCAACATAGTGATGAAATTTCTCACCACCATCACCATTATTCTGGCAGTGCCTACAATGATAGCAAGTTTCTGGGGTATGAACGTCAAGGTTCCGTGGCTGGTAGGTCAGAACGAATGGGGCTTTTTCTATGTGGCGATTCTCGCCGTTGTCATAACATCTGTTATAGCTTTCTTCCTTCTGAAAAAAGAAGAGATATGAAAAGGAGCGTTTCCTGATGTTCACCCGAAGAATCTCTGTTTCTTTCATCGCATTGGTATTTATCATTCTTTCTTCAGGTATTGTTTTTGCGCAGGAATACGATGTCAACGCTTATGCAGCCAGGTACAGGGAATATATCAAGTCGCTTAACGGCGGCTCAGGATATTCACAGTTTCTCGATTCAGGCACCCTTGCCTGGGCTGAGAGCTACCTGCTGGATGATTTCTATAAGCTCTATGCCGTTACAGGAGACAGAGCCTGGCTTGATCTGATGGTGGAGCATATCGATCAGTCAATTTATACCATTTCACAGAATATCGGGCAGAGCTCTGTCATAACACTGTCATCTGCTCAGCTCCGGACCGTTGTCGAAGAGCTGATTCAGAAGAGCCGGACTGTTGATATGGCAGCGCTTGATGAATTCGGCTATCCAACGTGGCATTCTCTCTATCCGGGCTGGCGTTCAAAGAGATACTCTGCGGCATCTGCAAAAGTAGTGGTGTCACAGAGTGCTGCATCCAGACTGACTCTCGATCCTGCAAGAGTAACCAACCTGGACAGGGCATCAGAAGTGACAGGACACCAGTATGAGATTCACTTTGGCGATGAATACCATTACAGCGTAAGCGATTTGACGGCAAACCAGTTTCTGGAGAGGTGGGCAGAGTTCAGATACGGCGACCCCATAACCAGAATCCCCGGCATCACAGTAAAAGTGGAATGGGCTCCGAAGAAGGGAGATCAGTTCATCATACAGACAATTGAGCAAAAGCCGCTCCAGTTTGCAGCCCACGACGGAATGATGCTGTATCCTATTGCTAAGTTCATCGAGCTGGTGATGCTCGATCAGAGTCTGAGAGATGCATACAGATACAAAGCAGAAATATACAGAAAGTTTTTTCTGGAGCTTTATGGAAAGAAGTGGGACCGCTACTGGGTAGAATACAACGGCCAGTCAGGGACTTTCAAATCGACTGAGAGCCCTGCAGAACTTTATCCCAACAGGCTTCTCCCCATCAATCAGAACAACGCGATGGCCAGAGCATTTCTGGTAATCTCAGGGCAGGGCGTATCAGATGATGTCAATCTGAAAGACAGATCGCGCAGGATGCTTCAGTATTTCAAGAACTATCTCAAGCAGAACGGGAACGCATGGAAGTGGAATTACTGGGAAGCCAGCGTGCCGGATACCCAGTTTTATACTGAAGATACCAGCCACGCTCATACAGATATCAGTACGGCTCTTGAGGCATATCACAGAGGCGTTATCTTTGACAGAGAGACCATGAACGGTTTTGTCCACACCTTCCTGGATGTGATGTGGAACGGCTCAATGGATAATCCAGTCTTCGGCGATCGAGTCGATACAAAAGAAGGTGGGAGCGTCTTTTACCCGCGCTCCTGGGTGGATCTCTGCGAGTTCAATCCCCAGGTCTGGACAGTCTGGGCCGGCTGGTTCAGGGCTAAAGGCGAGCCGGTGCAGCACATACCTTCTCTTCTCCATGGGCAGATGCTGTACAGGAAATCTGGGAAGACGCCTCAGAAATAACACTATCTCTTCTTCTCCAGCGCAAAGTCCTGGCCAGTCGAGAACTGCACTACGTTCTGACGGATCCCCCTGTATTTCTGAGAGAGCCTGGGCACTTCCTCTGAAAGATATCTGAGAAGGCTGTTTACTGTAACCGTGCCGTCAGAGCTTACAGATGCCTGAGGCTTTTTGTCTCCACCCAGCCCGGTGAGGATTGCATAAGTGAGCACTCCGTGGCCCAGCTCCGGCACTTCTGCCGCATACTGTATGGCTGTTGAGGCGGCAATGAGAAAAGTACCTGCGTTCCTGACCATGCGCTGCTGCGTTCTGGCAAGGTCCAGGGCGTCTCCGGTGAAAAGTATTCGGCCCATTGAGGTCGTGGAAGCTCCTGAGTTGCACGCATCCAGTATCAGCACCTGCTTTGTGGCAGGGATGTCAGACAGGGCCCGTCCCAGTTCCAGAGATGAGATGCTTGAAGGCTGAATCTCCGTATCGGTATCGGTTTTTGCATCCCAGGGAATGAAGTAGAACATGTCCCTGATGGAAGTGCCGTGGCCTGCAAAGTAGAGTATCACTGAATCTTCCGGCTGTGCCTCACCGGCAGTTTTCGCCATTGCATCCAGAATTGCCTGTTTTCCCGCCTTCTCATCGAGGAGGCACGTTGAATTTACAGAGTCATAATATCCCGGCTTGAAGAACCGGGATATTGAATCGGCATCTTTGCAGGCATATTGCAGCGCCAGGCCGGACTGATATTTGTCAATTCCCACTGCGAGTACATGGAGATTCGGCTTTGCGCCCGGTCGTTTATTGATCAGTCTTACCTCGTCTCCCTGTGACTCCACAGTGCCGTCTCTGTTGAAGGCAGTGGCGCGGAGGCGGTTCAGGCCATTTACAGTGTTGACGCTGAATACCACATTTCCTTTCCCTGTGTCTTTTTTTCTGTTGTCAGGGATGCGCTTGCCGTTGAGATAGAGCGTGGGATTAGAGATGCCCCCGCCATGCTGCTCAGTGAGCTGTACTTCCACTTTGACAGAAGGGTTGGCGATGCTCTGGTTCGTTTTTGGTGTGACAATACGGACCCTCGGCGGCGGTTTCAGCCCTGCAATATCGCAGCCTGGTTTTGGAAGGGAGGTTTCAGCGCTTTCTGTGGAGAGACCGGTCAGTATTCTGGAAAGGAGGCCTGGTGTATAGAATGAATTGTAGAACTGATCGAGTGAATATGTCCTGTCATTGATTCGCCACTCTATCAGCTTCATACCCTGGGGTGAGCCGTCAAAAAGCCCGTCTGGAGATGTGACAACCCAATCCTGCCCATCATCCAGAATTACTGCATCAGCCAGAAGCAGCCCGGAAGAAGCCTTCCAGAACTCCAGCGTCCCTGTTGAGCTCCCGGTCAAAAGTACCTTTCCCTTCCCGCAGAAAAGCACATCCCGATCACCGTCAAGCTTTGCCACCACTCTGGCCTTCGGCTGGGAGATGTCCCAGAGCATCACAATGCCGTCTGTGGATGCCGCGATCATCCTGCTGTCAGGAGAAAAGTCCACCGCAAAAATGGGCCGCCTGGTCTCTGTGGAGAGCTCGTGGAGAGGCTCCTCGGTGTCTGCCTCCCATATCTTCACCGTACCATCCTGAAGGCCGGCTGCTATCATCCTTCCGTTGGGGCTCACACTTGAAGACCAGGACCTCTTGTACGATGAATCCATACCAGGCTTTCTTTCAATCAGGATTCTTCGCGTTGTCATATCCCACTGTCTGACTGTTCCATCTGTGCATGTGGTTATCAGGAACAGGCTGTCTGGCGTGAAAGATATGGATGTTACATCTCCCGGATGTTCCAGGGTGGCTCTCAATTTTCCGGATTCGAGGTTCCAGATCTTTGCCTTGTTGTCTTCTCCGCCCGATGCTGTATAGAAGCCGTCAATGCTGAAGGCTACACAGTTTACGCAACCCTTGTGAGCATCTTCTCTGTTCATGAGCATCTTTCTGCTCTTGACATCCCATACTTTCAGCATACCGGTTCTGTAGCCGGAGGCAAGAGATGTTCCTTTTTTCGATAGAGCTACCGATATTACGCTGGCATCGCCGGGAAATACGCTCTCTATGCTGCCTGTAGATAGATCCCACAGAACTGTGGCACCTTTCTGGACTCCTGCTGCCAGCAGGTCTGCATCCTGACTGATGGAAAAGCAGTATATATTCGAGGAGCGTCCGGCAAGCCTGGCTATTTCCCTGAAAGTGCCGAGATCCCAGACAGGAGCCCATCCATTCGCATCGGCTCCTGCCATGTATTTCCCATCAGGGCTTATGGAGAGACCGGCGAGTACTCCTGCATATGGTATGTTTCTGGTCAGCTGTGCGTTCCGGCCTGCACAGCTCCAGAGCTTGATATTGTCATAGGATGCAACGGCAAGAGTGGTCGATTTCGGTATGAATGATATCCCGATCGGATGCCCTTCATCTTTTATTGTTGACAGTATGGCAGCCTTTTTGACATCGCATATCCTTACCGACCAGTCATCAAGAGAGGCTGCCAGCAGCGCTCCATCTGTCGAAAATGCGAGATTAGTAACGCCGGCCGGGAGTTTTATTCTGCCTTTTTCCTTATGTGATGAAAAATCAATGAGATATATGTCTTTTCCGCATCCTGCTGCGGCAAAATTTCCATTGGGACTTGCAGCGACAGCCATCACATCTTGTTCCGTCCTGATGGAGCTTTCCTCTCTTGCTGTATCAACGTTCCAGAACCTTATGGTGTTGTCCTCTCCTCCGGATATCAGTGTCCTGCCGTCGACGCTGAAGGCAATGCCTTTTATCTGCTCAGCCTGACCGGAGAGAGAGCTTTTTTTCCTGCCTGTCTTTACGTTCCAGATGATAATCGTATTGTCGTTGCTGCCTGTGGCAAGATTCTGCCCATCAGGGCTGAAGGCCAGGGCAGTCACAGGTGTATAGTATACGAGGTTCCCTTCTTTGAGCCTGTGGCCGGCAAGGGTGTCCCTTACATTACCGGAAGGCATCTCCCAGAGCTTTGCCGTCTGGTCCTGGCTTCCTGTAGCCAGTAATCTGCTGTCGGGGCTCCAGGCAAGAGCCAGGAGCCCTGCGCTGTGGCCGTTCTGAACAAGTAGCTCAGGGCGTGTCCCTGAAGAGTTAAAAGCTGATGCTGATGAGTTTTCAGCCATCTGGAATGACAGCGGCATGCCCGGAATGGCTGTGATTATGAGCAGGACGATTGCGGAGATTAATACTCCGATGAAAGCCGGACGGTCAGTGGGAACCTTCTTTTTCATTATCGTGCTCCTTTTCTCATCTGCCTGTGAAGCTTATTTATCGCTTGTTACAGAATAAGTTCTGTTAAGGGGGATGCCTCCGCCGTCGTTTGTGAAGTAGAAGATCGCTTCTTTCTTCTGCCCAGATGGTATGTTCCCTACACTGACAGAGCTCCTGGTAAATTCTTTCCCGTCCAGAGTCTTTAATACGCAGGTGGCTGTTACATTACGCGCCTCTGAAGAGCGTCCGTTTGTGACATCACAGAATATCCTCATACCTGATGTCTGAGACGCGACTCCACCATCCCTCATCTGGCTTTTTTCAACTATTGTGAGCGGATCACTCTGGGGAGCGTCGGAGGGTGCCGGTGACGGTGCGCCTCCGGGAGTTCCTGCTGAAGGCCCTCCGGGAGTTGCTCCTGTTCCCCCCGGAGTCGCTCCTGAAGCTGCAGTCTGTGTCGGCTGTGCGACAGCAGTGGTTCCCGGTTTGAAGGCAGTCTGCCTGTAAACATCCATTATGCCTGTGCTCCTGTTATATGAGAAGCTGTAACCCAGAGCTTTGGAGATTGCTTTCAGCGGCAGAAATACTGTATTACCTGATCTTAGTATCTTTATCGTGCTATCTCTGCCGTCGAGAGAGACTGTACCGGCTTTTTCATCCCATTCAATACTCCCTTTTATCAGTTTCTTCATCTCAGTGGCGGTGATGTAAACCTCATCTCCCTGTGTTATGACCGCACCCTGAACCGGTTTGTTGTGGATATAGATCTCCATGGAAGATGCTGCGAATACGGTGATCGACAGAAGTAAGAATACAGCGGCAGACAATATGCTTTTTTTCATGGCTCTTTCCTCCCGTTATTTCTACGCTTAGACTTCTATGTTGTCACATTCAATTCCTCGCAGATGGTAACAGTGTCCCGGACCATCGCTTTCTGCGCGGAAGCTTTTCAGGCTCTCCGGCTGCTCTTCCTGATTTGACGAAGAAAGGAGTTTCACTATTCCCGGAGAATGAGCTTTCTGCAATTGCAGGATCTGTTGTAATAACTCTGTACAGGAAGCGAGGATGAAGATATGGCCGGATCGAGAATCATCTCCCTTCAGTCGAAGGTAATGAAGATAGTGGAAGAGCATGAGACTCCGGATGAGATGAGGGATATTCCTAAAAGCTATGAGATCCATCACCTCTTCAGCACTTCAACAATAGCGAGAATACTGGCGCGAAAGCGAAGAGCCGTGGAGGAAGAGGCGGCAATTGCCGGTATTCTCCACGACATAGGGAGAATTATGACAGGAAGGCAGGCCGAACACGCCCGCAATGGATATGAGCCTGCCTGCAGGATACTGAGGGAGACAGAGCTCTTCACTCCCCCTGAGATCGAGAGGATTGCAGAGGCAGTCAGAAATCACAGCGATAAGGAGAAGATTGGCAGCCTGCTTGAAGAGATCATAAAGGATGCTGATATTCTGGACTGTTATCTGTTCGGTCTCCCGATAATAAAAGAGTCGCACAGGGCGAGGCTGGAGAAGACACTTGATGAGCTCTGCCTTCCTCATTCCATGCCGTGAAACTTCTTTTTCTTTGAGCTTTTTACGTGCATGCGCTTTGCCAGGTTCTTATGTCCGGCCGCCCACGCTATTTCCCAGGGGGTCAGGCTCCCGACTTTTGTCTCTGCATCGACATCGGCGCCTTTATCTATCAGAAGCACTGCCGAAGCTTCATCGCCTGCACCTGCAGCTTTATGCAGAGGAGTCTCGCCGTTTTCATTTCTGGCGTTCACGTTTCCATCATTTGCTATCAGAAGCTCCAGTATCTCTGTCTGGCCGTTTGAGGCCGCCCAGTGGAGAGGCGTTCGGAGAATGGCATCTTCTGCATTTACAAAGAGCCCTTTCGACAGAAAAAACATTATCATCTCCTTGTTTCCGGAAACCGCAGCTTTGTGAAGCAATGTCAGATCCTCTCTGTCCTTAGTGAAGAGAAGCTGATCGTTTCCATATAGAAGCGACTTTACTTTCTCGAGGTCCCCTCTTTCGGTTGCCATTATGATGTCTTCTTCCGGAGTCGTCTTTCTCTGAGCATCGTCTTTCATACTGACTGCGTTGGCTCTCTGATTCTTATGGCCTTTCATACCTTTCTCTGAAAGCACGGTAAAGATATGGCAGAAAACATGGATTACAACACCGACAGTTATGACTGAGCCGACAAACGTTACCAGAAAGACGTTTCCCATAAACACCTCTGACCTCTCATTCCTCAACTGCCTTATACTTTCGGAGAAGTTTCTCTGTATCCTTTTTTCCTGCATCCACGGCATACCGGAGAGGAGTTTTATTGTTATTATCCATGGCGTTCAGCTCTGCTCCTCTTGTAACAAGGAGCTCAGCTGTGTCGGTATTTCCTGCCCTGGCGGCGCAGTGAAGAGGTGTAAGCCCCTCATAGTCACGCTCGTTAATGGGAGCCCCCTTTTCCAGAAGGTATCGGACCATTTTTTTTGACCCCTTCTCTGCTGCGAGGTGGAGCGGAGACTGGCCGGCATACTTCGCGTTCACCAGACCGGGCGAAGCGTTGACAATCTGCCTCACCAGGCTTTCGTTGCCGTTCAGGATCGCTTTATAAAGGGAATCTGCATTATAACCTGCTGCGAAACAGCTTGGTGGCGCAAAAGACAGCATTAGAAGAATCAATGTAGCAATGCACTGTTTTTTCATATATCGAATCCTCCTCTTGCGGCCTTTTCATTTACCAACTGACATTTACTTTGACACAGAGATGGTTCTGTCCTTTAAGGACAGCTGCCGGGCTGTTTTCATCTCAGAATTGTTGCAATAATGTACACAAAGTGTTATAATTGCAAAAATTCTCCGGAGGGGTCTCATTATGATAGTGATGAAATGCGGCGGTACTTCTGTTAAGGACGCAGAGCGGATCCGGGCTGTCATTGAAATAGTCAGGAATAATCTTGATAAAAAGCCGGTAATGGTCTTCTCGGCAATGGGCAAAGTAACCGATCTTCTCATTGAGAGCGGCGAAAAGGCTCTCAATGAGGCAGCTGTAGATATATCCGAGATAAGGAGAGTTCACAGTGAGGCCGCAGCGGAGCTTTCAATAGATTCGGAAGAGATCGATACACTGCTCCTGAACCTTGAAAACCTTCTCAAAGGTATTGCACTTATTGGAGAGCTCTCTCCCAGGACCAGAGACCTGCTGGTTTCCTTTGGAGAACGTCTCAGTGTCAGAGTCATCACCGCCGGTCTCAACAAGGCAGACATACCTGCAGTGTTCTACGATGCCTGGGATGCCGGTTTCGTAACCAACTCGGACTTTCAGAACGCCTCACTTCTGCCTCAGGCTTTTGAAAGAATAAGAGCTGTGCTCGCTCCTGTGGTGGATGAATATGCTTTTACACCAGTTATTACAGGTTTTATTGGAAAGGATGAAAATGGTCACGTCACCACTCTCGGCCGGGGCGGAAGTGATCTGACAGCTTCTGTTCTGGGGAACGCTCTCGATGCCGCGGAAGTGCAGGTTTGGAAGGATGTGGACGGCCTTCTCACTACCGACCCCAAGGTGGTTTCTGAAGCCAGAATAGTGGAGGAGATATCCTTTGAAGAAGCCTCAGAGCTTGCATACTTCGGCGCCAAGATACTCCATCCGCAGAGCATCCTGCCTGCCATGGAAAAGAATATCCCTGTGAGGGTGAAGAACTCATACAGTCCTGACAGCCCTGGAACTGTAATAAGAAAGGATGCACCGTCACTTTTGCCTGTAAAGGTAATAACATTTCAACGCCATGTAACGCTGATAGATATTGTGAGCACGAGGATGCTGGGTCTTCACGGATTCCTGGCCAGAGTTTTCCAGGTTTTTGCCCGCCACGCAGTGTCGGTGGACATGATTGCTTCCAGCGAGATCAGCATCTCTCTGACGCTGAACAGAAACGGCCGCTCCGCTGAGACTCTCGATAAGCTCGGCAGAGAGCTGCAGGAGTTTGCCCACGTGAGCGTAAGACCTGAAAAAGGAATTGTCACCGTGGTAGGTGATGTGACTCACTCTTCTCTTGTTCTGGCAGAGATCATGTCTATTCTTGTCAAGCTGGGAATAAGAGTTCAGATGATCAGTCAGGGCGCATCGAAGGTCAATATAAGCTTTATAGTTGATTCGGATGAAGTGGAGACAGTAGTCAGAACGCTCCATCGCCATTTCTTCAATAAATAGATAACAGTATTATCCGGAGGAATATATGAAACCCACTGTTGATAGCAGCATACTTCTCAAAAGCGCCGAAAGATACGGGACCCCCCTGTATGTATATGACGGAGATCTGATACGACAGCGCTACAATGAGCTTTTTGACTTCATCGCATGGCCGTCACTCAGAATTTATTATGCGATGAAGGCCAATTACAACATACATATCCTGGAGCTCCTCCACAGAGAAGGTGCCAGAATCGATGCTGTCAGCCTGGGAGATGTCACGATGGCTGTGAAGGCCGGATACAGAAATAATGAGATTCTCTTTACTGCAAATAATGTGACGATGGATGAAATTTCAGAGATCTTCCGCATGGGGATCCCGGTCAATATAGAATCGCTCTCTCTCCTTGAAAAGGTGGGGAAGACTTTCAGCGGAAGCGAGGTATGTCTGAGATTCAACACAGATGTGGTTGCAGGCGAGCATCGTTTTGTATTTACCGGCGGCTCCGAGTCGAAGTTTGGCATACTTCTCGAGGAGGTTGCCGAGGCAAAGAGCATAGTGGCGCGGCACGGTCTCACAGTTACAGGTCTGCACGCTCATGCCGGCTCAGGTATCAGAGATACGGAAAAGGTCTTCCAGAGTATGAAGAACCTTCTCTCGATAGCCACAGTGGAGAATTTCCCGAATCTCCGGTTCATTGATTTCGGTGGAGGGTTCAAGGTTCCATACAGACCTGATGAGAGCCGTATCGATTATCGGTCCTTCGGAGTGAAGACCGTGAAGATCTTCAGGGAGTTCTGCGATCGATACGGAAAGGAGCTGGAGCTTTACTTTGAGCCTGGAAAGTATATTGTGGCCGAGTCTGGAGTGCTTCTGACAGAAGTGAACACTTTAAAGCAGAACAGGGACCATCTGATTGCCGGTACCAATTCAGGCTTTTCACAGCTGATCCGTCCTGTTTTCTATGATGCGTACCATCATATTCTGAACCTTTCTCACCCTGAGGGGCAGTTGAAAAAGTACGACATCTATGGGAATATCTGCGAGTCAGGAGACTTCTTCGCCAAGGACAGAGAGGTTGCCGAGATCAGAGAGGGTGACATCCTGGCCATTATGAATGCCGGTGCCTACTGCTATTCGATGGGGAGCATCTACAACCTCCGTCCCATGCCTGCAGAAGTCATCGCCGAGGGAGGAAGGGAGCGCCTGTCGAGGCGGCGCCTTTCCTTTCAGGAGATGATAGATACGATAGCATCGGAAGCTGATTGAGAGCCGGGCTCTATTGAGGCGGAGGGGAGGGAGGAAGCGTTTTCTTTCCTTCCTGATAAAGCCGCAGCAGTTCTTCCTCTTTGATGGCTTTATTGTAAATATGGACTTCTCTGAGTTCTCCCTTGTACAGGCAGGTCTTTGAAAAGTCCACCCAGTTTTCTTTACCTCCCAGCAGCAGATCCGGAGCTTTTGGGCTTATGAGCTGGCCGCTGAAGATCTTATCCGAGTCAATTACGCCGTTATAGTATGCTTTTATATCCTTTCCATCATAAATTATTGCAACATGCTGCCACTCGTCAACTTTGGCTTTGTTCTTGAGCGTCAATGCCACCTCGTGGTTTATGTTCGAGTAGTCAGCACATATTTCAAGCCATATTTTTATATGATAGTCTTCGGAAAGGCAGAGGTCATAAGACTGGTATCCGTTTATGTTCTTCCATCGGCAGATAAGGCTGGAGGCGTTCTTGAAGGCTTCTCTTTCAGGTTTGAAGAAGCAGGTTATGGTAATCTCCTTTTCTATTTTGGGCGCTCTGGGCACACCGATGTATTCATTTCCATTGAAGTAGTATTCAGCGAGGTAGAATTCAGAGTTTGCATCCAACCTGGGTTTTTTTGCAGCAGCACTTTTCGCATCGCAGAACAGTGCAACCGCAATAAACACTGTGAGTATGAAGAAGACTGCAATGATATGATAATAACGTCTTGCCGATTGTTTCATGTGCTTTTCCTTATTTTTTTAGAGGATAAATCAGATCATTCAACAGCTTTCTCGCTAATCCTCTCATAATAAATGGGGACAGACTCCAATATTAACAAAATATTAACAATCAGGCGGATCTTTATCGTCAGGAACTTTCGATTTTCTGGATAAGGCGCCTGGCCGCCCTGTCTTCAGAATTGAGTTCCAGAGCCTTTCTGACAAGAACAAGTGAATCTGAAACGCTTCCGGAAAGATAAGCTGAGAAAGCCCTTTCATAGATGTCGATAAAATCCTTTTTCAATGGATCGAGCTCTTTATCAGAAGTGGAGATCACTTCATGGATGGTGATTTCTTCTGTGCGCCCTCTCACAACGACTCGATCCAATACTCGCGTGTGAAACTTCCCAGAGCAGCGCATTATCGTTTCTTCACTTGCGATGATGGAGACTCCGTATTCCTTGGTCAGAGACTGCAGTCTCGAAGCCAGGTTTACGCTGTCTCCCAGCGCTCCGTATTTTCGGCGCTCGCTTGAGCCGATGCACCCTACAAGCATCTGACCGGTATGAATCCCTGCACCTGCTTTTACAGAAGGCATACCCCTGCTTTCCCAGAGAGGATTGTTGAGACGGAGCGCCTCCTGCATTTTCAGAGCTGCCAGACAGGCTTTTTCAGCGTGGTCCTGGAGAGGGAGGGGAGCCCCGAAGAGCACCATGACCTCGTCGCCGACATACTCCATGATCGTGCCATCCTCTTCTTTTATCTGTTCATTCATCAGATCGAAGTACTCTTTCATGAAGTTGAAAAGCTCAGGTGGAGACATATTCTGTGAAAAGGTCGTGAAGCCCCGTATATCTGAAAAGAGTACGGTGTTCTCCCTTGTCTCACCGCCTGTCTCTATCTTTTTTTCAATCATCAGATCGCGCACCCTTGGGTCGACTATCATGCCGAAGGTATTGGTGATATGCTGCTTCTGCTGCTCTTCATCGAGTATTGTGGATACAAGCTTCTTCGCCACCCTTATGCTTACACCTACGAGAAATCCTGAAAACACCATCATCAGGCTCTTTGCCAGAAATGCGGCAGGAGAAAACATCAGATCAACCGCCTCTTTCGTTGCCGGGAGAGCCAGGTAAAGGTTCTCTCTACTTATCAGATATGAGATAAAATAGCCGAACCCTGATATGAATCCTGCTGCTACCGAGCAGCGATAGTTGAAGAAAAGTCCGCTCATTATGATAATAAGGAAATAGGAGTACGAAAAAGGGCCTGTCAGGTTGAAGAGCATCCGCTCCGGCAGCATCAGATTGGCGCACAAGAAGAATAGGGTTGGAAAGAAGAGAGGCACCAGAAGCAGAAGATATTTATATCTGCTCCTGAGAACTCCCCTTTTCAGGAAAACGAAAACGAGGGAGGCGTATATCGAAACCAGAAAAATAAATATGAGCTGGAGCTTCATTGTAGTTATACCCAGCAGATAGACGATCAGGATGATAATGAAGCTCAACCAGCCGAACAGCATTGTAATGTATGCGCCCCTTGGAAAGGCTATCTCTATCACTTCGCTGAGTTTATCTTCAAATATCTTATTCAGCTGCGGCAGTTCCTTATCTTTCAAGAACAGTCTCCTCCTGTAATTCCACTGATGTCTGGGAACTTCTATAGAAACGTTGCCTGCCCCCCTGTGGGAGTAACGACTGCGTTTGCCTGTCCCCGTTAAGGGGGGAAAGATGGAACACTGCCTGCCCTCCCCTCCGGGGACAGGCCGTAGGGGGGGTGGAATAAAGGGGAAAAAATGATGAACCCCTCAAAAAACTATCCTTTATCATGTTCACTAGATCGGAACTCTGATATCCGAGATTTCGTGGAAATGTGAAATAAACCCTCCATTCGGTTGCAGGCCTCGCTTTATTGTTCTCTCACGAATTTGTCTATCCTGAACGTAAAAGCAGGAAAGGAATATGAGTATCAACTCCCGCCGAATCGAAAAGAGATTGCACTTTGTCCCATCTGCCGAACACCGTACAAACGAAACAGAGAGAGCATTGGCACAATGGACATACCAGAGTATCAACACCTGTATACTGTCTCTGGCGAGAAGCCCAGGAAAGAGGCGTTTTCCCTTCTGTCTCGTTTCTCTCGGGCAGCCGAAGTGCATACCTGGCCAGGCTCAGATACCCTTTCTTCCATCTGTTGCAGAACAGGCCGGCATAACGGACCATGGAATTGCGGTATTGTTCCATTTCCCCATTCATATTTTATCAAAGCTCGGTGTTGAGGGACCTCCTGACCTTCTCGTTGAAATATTATCTCCTGCAACAGCAAAATATGACAGAATAAGCAAAAAGCAGCTGTATGCCCGTTATGGGGTGCGATGGTTCTGGATTGTCGATCCAGATGTAAAAAGGTAGAGGAATATGAGCGCGAAGCTTAATCGTATTGTCTCGTAACGGCACATTCTGAAAAAGACAGCTTCACTTCGGGCATATTTCCGGAGCTTGACATAGATCTCTCTCTGGTGTGGGCATAGCTCGCAGTTACAATAGGCCGACCTGAAGAATGTCAGCACAAGAGCCTCGAATTACTCCGGAGCATGCTGGTAAACAGCCCGGTTCCAGCGAAGAGGATTTTCCAGTCAGGGGAAGAATTCAGTCACCTACATATAATAAAGGACATTGCAGTGCTTCAATATATTCTGAAACGGCTTTTACTTGCCATACCTCTGCTTTTGGTAATATCGATTGTCACCTTTCTGCTTATCCGCCTCGCTCCTGGAGATCCCACGAAGATGTTCATAAGCCCGCGGACCCGACCGGAAGACAGAGAACAGATAAAAAAGAATCTCGGCCTGGACAGACCGCTTCACATACAGTATGCCATATGGCTGAAAAACCTTGTCACGAAGGGCGATCTCGGATTTTCGCTTGTAAATGGACGTCCGGTACTGGAAAGCATCCTTGAGAGAGTGCCGGCTACCATAGTTCTGATGGGAACCTCTTATGTGCTCTCCATTCTGCTCTCATTGCCTCTCGGGATTTTTTCTGCGGTCAGGCAGTATTCTTTTTTTGATTATCTCTTTACAGTTTTTTCATTCACAGGGCTCTCTCTTCCACCTTTCTGGCTCGCCCTGATGGCCATATATTTCTTTGCTCTGAAGCTGCAATGGCTGCCTCCGATGGGTATGAGCTATGTGATAGACGGCACTTTCATACAGAAAACCGGCGATCTGCTCTGGCATCTTGCCCTTCCTGTGGCAGTTCTCACCATCAGAAACCTTGCCTCATGGAGCAGGTACATCCGCTCGTCACTGCTGGAGGTGCTTGGTGAAGATTACATCAGAACGGCATATTCAAAGGGCCTCTCCGAGCTTCAGGTCATCCTCAGGCACGGCCTCAAGAACTCGCTCCTTCCTCTAATAACCATTGTCGGACTTTCGCTTCCAGATATTCTTGCAGGTGCCTTCATCATCGAGTTCATCTTTGCCTGGCCCGGCATGGGGAGGCTCGGCATGGAAGCGGTATTTCACAGAGATTATTCCATATTGATGGGTGATATCTTCATCAGCTCTGTACTCGTTATTCTGGCTAACATACTGGCAGATGTAAGCTATGCTGCAGCCGATCCCCGCATCAGGCTTGAGGGAGATGGTGCGTGATGGCCGGACTTCTGGAGCTGGATGTAAGACTTTTCAGGGCAATCAATTCAATTTCAAACCCTGTTACGGACTGGGTGATGTACCTTGTCAGTCTTGTCGGAGAGATGGCAATAATCATCTGGATCATCTGTCTGATTGCTGCGATAATTGACAGGAACAAGGGTCTTCACGCCCTCATCGCTTGCATTGTCGGAATTTTCTTCTCTGATCATATAGTGGGACATTCGCTGAAGTGGCTCTGCCCACGGCTGCGGCCACATCAGTACCTGGATGGAGTCAGAGTGCTGGGGCATAAATGGACAAACGGATCGTTCCCTTCAGGTCACGCCGATTCAATACTTGCAGGCGCGGTCATTCTCTCTTATTTTTATCCCAGGATGGCGCTTCCTCTTTATCTTTTCAGTGCTTTAACGTGCTTCTCCCGTGTATATAACGGCATGCATCATCCTCTCGATGTCTGTGCAGGAGCGTTGACAGGTATTGTTTCAGGATATGCGATCATCGCCTTATACAGATGGAAAATAGAAAAGCCCCGTTCTGCGGGGCTTCGTCGAGACTCCTTTCCGGAGGAAGGGAGATCCCGGGATAACAGCGTCAATCCGGCAGAGACCAGAGAGGAAGCGCCTCAGTAATCCATCCCTCTTGAAGTTCCATCGTACCAGAGGAATATGTCTTCCACAAGGTTATTGTATTTCTTGTTCAGATGCTCATAGAGCTTTGCATTTTCAATAGCCACTGCCGCCTCATTGGCCAGTGCTGCGAAGAATTCAATCTCGCTGGGAGGAAACTCCCTCTCAATTGCAAAGTAGATCTGCATTATGCCGGTGAGGTGCTCCTTGACTTTCATCGGGATGTTCATTATTGAGTTGACGCCCTCTTTGAGTCCTGTCTTGTGAGTCTTGTGGTGCAATTCGAGACTGACGTGACTGTCTATGACGGGCTCGCCGCACATGATCTCCCTTGAGCGGTCGATGTAGTTTTCTTTCATGAGCTTTACCAGGTCTGAGCTGACGCCGAAGAACTCGCCGGATGTAAACTCTCTCGTTTCCGGATCCCACAGAAAGAGTGAGCAGCCCTGGGCGTTGAGTGCATTGGTGGCGCCTTCCACGATTGTCCTGAAGACCTTGTGCATGTCCAGGCTCTTGCTCAGTGAAGTGCTGACAAGATAGAGGGTATGGACTCGCTCGTAAAGGATGGCATTGTTGACTGCAATGGCAGCCTGGTCAGCCACGGTCCTGAGAAAATTCTCCTCATCAACGGTAAATTTGTATTCATAAGCGGTATAGATACGCATCGTGCCGACATTCCTGTCTATGGCCTTCAGGGGCACACAGAGGGCCGACACGATACCTTCCTTTTCTGCAGCATCAGCCATTTTGAATCGGCTGTCTTTTGTTACCTGCGGGATGTAGACAATCTCATCTTTCAGAACCTGCTGATCGATGGGGAGCGAATCGAGGTCATAAGGTCCATTCTTGAGAAATTCGTCACTGAGGCCCCATACCGCTTTCAACACCATCTGATGACGCCTCTCATCGAGAAGACGAATTGTGCACGCCTTTACTTTCATCGTCTCCGCCACCAGCTTGACGGTGGAGCTGAGCACCTGTGAAAGGTCCAGAGATGAGTTTACTATTCTGGAAATCTCCAGTATGCGCTTATTTCTGTCGAGAGCCCTGAGGTTTTCGATCGCTACAGCAGCCTGTTCTGCAAGCAACTCAATCTTTCCTATCTCATCATCGTCGAATTTATGCGAGCCGTCGGTGTAGCATCTGAGCACGCCAAGCGTATGAGTGGATGTTTTCAGAGGCAGACTCAGTATGGAGCGAATGCCTTCCTTTTTGACTTTCTCAGGATACATCAATCTCTTGTCTTTCTGAGCGTCTTTGATCAGGACTATCTTTCCCTCCAGGATAGTTTCGCTGTCTATGGTGCTTTTGTCGAGAAGTATGGAACCCTTATTTACATAATCATCACTCAATCCATAATATGCAGCAACTTCAAGCGTTGTCCCCTTCTTGTCCAGAAGCCTTATCAGTGCGCCTTTCAGTGAAAATATCCCGGCGGCTCTCTTCACAATCTCGTGCATTACCTCATCATACCTGTCAGCAGATGTTATCTTCAGGCATATATCACATAAATTGAGGCTGTGACTCTCCTTTTTCTTCATGCGTACCTCCTTATGCGAAATAAATATTTTATGCTCTTCTGCATCTGATATGCAACCAAAGCAAGAACAGGTTACTGTCAGTTTTTTGTATAAGGCATTGTGACTGCCTTTGTTCATGGAGAACTGTCTTGGCGAAGCCCGATTATCTGGTTTCACAGGGTTTCATATATATGTAATTCTTTTCAGAGTGCTCACTATCCTTCATGCCAGAGAAGATAGTTGGAGTGTCTGATATCCATGCGGCCGCCATTCACTTATACAGACTGTGCACTGTTTGATCATTGAGCTTATTGTGATCGTGTCAGTGTGGTCTTCAGCATAATTGACAAAGACAGGCAAATAGCTTATAATCATTGCGAATGCCCGTACAATGACAATAAAAGCCTCACAACCACAGTTATCCTTGTAAAAGGAAGGGGTTCGAATCCCCATCGCAGCCCTAGCTTTTATGACTCGTACGGGCATTCAGTCATAAGGAGTGACAGAATGACCAAAACATCACGTTTTACATCTACCGTTCTGCATTCACCTGCTGAAGCAACGCAGAAATTTCCATTCGAGAGCAGAGACCTCGAGCCTGTTGAACTGCGCCGTGCAATGTGTGATGTCTTTCTCTCCACACTGTCAACACGCCTCCAGACTTTAAAGAACCTTCATGACAGGCTGTTCTATCTTGATCCGGAGTTTTATGGCCATCTGGCCAGCTGGTATATGGAAAAGGGCAATAAGGCGGAACACAAGGGGCTTTTTGTCGCCCATCTGATCAGCAGCCTGAATAAGGATCACCGTGAAGCGGCTTTTGTTATGGTAGAGGATTTTCAACCTCCGATGCTATCACGGATAGTCGATTACTGCAAGAGAGTTTACCACAGGTTTCCAAGGACTGCCCGCACATCGGTGATCCGGTATCTGAGAAGGCGAGAGCAGGATATATCTTTATTTGATAAGCTTGTGCTGGCCGGAAGGAAGAGTCTGAAACATCTCTATGCTTCGCTCAGAATAAAACCCGGTGAGCGGGCGCAGCGGATTCTCTTTGATAATGATCCGCCTGAGAACAGTCCTCTCGGTGCATTGAAGCGGCTTATCAGAGAGCGTGATCCTGAGGAGCAGGTAAGGCTCATTGAGCAGAACGGCATACCCTATCATACAGCTCTAAGCTCCATCAGGAATCTGACAAGAGCTGCTGTTCTTCTGCTTGTGGACCTGATGCCGCCGCAGGAACTGATGGACAATCTGAATATTCTGCGGAGCAGGGGCATTCTTAAGGATCCTGAGATTTCCCTTAACATAAATCAGAAGCTGAGAGATATAAGGGCTGAGAGAAACAGGAAGCGCAAAAAGCCTCTCAGACTGTCGAGACTTCGCGAGATCAGCGAAGCCTTTGTATCACATCGCAATGAGGTATATCAGTATGCAAGCAGGGAGAACATCTCGATCAAGCGGCGGACTGCCATCTTTGTCGATAAATCGGGAAGTATGAACAGCACCCTCTCCTGTGCCCCAATCGTCACTTCGCTCTGTGCTGCCCTTGCCGGAAATTCTCTGTCTGTGTATCTTTTTGATGACGATGTGCATCAGCTGACTATAGAGGATGTTTCTGCAGAGCATATGATAGAACTGTTCGAGCCTTACAGCTCAGATGGTCCCTCAAGCCCAGGAGCTGCCATGCAGACTCTAATCGATGAGAGATGTTCTGTCGAGCAGATTCTGCTGATGTCTGATGGAAATGAGAATGCAACACCATTTTTTGTGCCTGTCTACAGGTCATATCAGTCTCAGATGCTTATTTCGCCTCATATTGTGCTGATCAAGATGGGGCATAGCTCAGAGAGCCTTCAGAACAAACTGTCTAGTGCAGGAATCTCTCATTCTGTATTTACTTTCGGGGAGGATGAGATGTTTCTGGATCAACTGGTTCTTCTGCTTGCAGGGCCGACACAGACAGAGATGGTCAATGAGATTATCAACACTCCACTTCCTGCAAGAGATGCCTTGCAATTATCAGCAGTCCGGCCTCCTTCGGATGCTCCGGATCAGCAATACGATGCTGAGAGATTGAAAGAGAAGAAGGTGCCGTGATGAGCGATGCAGCACTTACTCTGTTTTTCATAGTATTCGCCATAGCCACGCTCAGTGCTGTAAAAGCCATTGCAAAGCTCGCTTCCGGGGTTTATCATTTCTACATCTCCCGGAGCAGACTGGATTCAATAGACAGAAAGCTGAAAGAGCGCACCATGTCAGTTTTTGAGGGATGGATGCGCAGAGGTGATATCCACTTTGCAAGAGGCTCAAATCATCAAGCCATCTCCTGTTACAGGGAGGCATTGAAAAATCATCCTCTGAACAAGATGGCACCTTTCAGGCTTGGTCTTGCCCTCTATGTGGATAATTATTACCGGGGTGTGGAGGTGGAAGAGGCACTGAGGAGCGCGATTGAAAAAGATGAAGGCTTCACCGATGCACACTTTATTCTGGGACAGTTCTATCTGGAGCTCGGCCTGTTCACCGACGCGAAGAAAGAATTCAGCCTTGCTCCGGAAAAATTCAATGTAGAGGATTTTGATTTTCTCTTCAACAGAGATGATGAGACAAGCATTGTCTCTCAGCGCCTGGAATACTCTGGAAATGGTTATAAGACACTCCGAAACCTGTTTATTCTTTATATGATTCAATTTGCAGCACTAATTCTGCTGTTTCTTACTCATTACTGGCTTATTATCCCTTTTTCGCTCTACCTGCTCCTTCTGCAGCTTAAGAATCACCTCTCCCTCTATGAGCATCTGACTGTCGACCCTGAAGGCCTGACATATCGTTCTGTCTTCAACAATACCTGTTTCGCCTGGAAAGAGATTGTAAACCTCGTAAGAGACGGAGAGTACCGTCTGAAGATCATACTGCGCGATCGGGAGATAACGATCAACAGCTCCTGGCAGAACTTTGAAGAGATCGCAAGAAAGCTGAAGGCGCAGCTGTATTTCATCAAATGGCGCCCTGCCGCAGGTGCTGAATCCACATGTGGATAACTTTCCATCGTGATTTAACAGAGCGTCAATATTCTGTGCACATTATGGAAACCTTCCCCGGCTAAAATAAAAAGAGTCCGGCTCACCTGTCTGTCAGCGCCGTTCTCCATGCGATATCGGCACGGCAGCAGGAATATCAGCCTGGAAGGTCAGGGAATGGAAAAACGTCCTGTTATTCCTGTTACAGCGGTGTTCTTACTGTCGCTTGCACTGGCCCGCCACGTACCTCTTTCAGCAGATGAGGTTTTATTCTTTGCTGCCTTGGCTGTTCTGACTGCTGCCGGTATCAGTGCCATCTCCCGTTCGTCAAGATTTATGCTTGTTCTTGCCATCTTTGCGATTCTAGGCATTCTTATAATGAAGATTGAGGAGCAGAACCCGGTTTATTCCTCTCTGGATCGTTTTATCGATAAGAGCATTGTCATAGAAGGGCAGGTGATTTCATCAGATGATCGTGGAGGAAAGAGGGAGCTCGTACTGCAGCCTGTCTCTCTGCTGCACGACAATGTCAGATATGACACAGGCAAAGCCCCGCACCTGCTTCTCAGATCCTTCGAAAACAGGAAAGGTGATGGCAGAGACCTGGCAGACACTCTGCGGTATGGTGATTCGGTGAGGATAGCCGGACATCTGGAAGCACTTCGCTCTCCATTAAACCCTGGAATGCCTGATTTCAGGGAGATCAGGAGGAGTGAAGGTATTGGCTATGCTTTCCTCCCTTTTCATCACGCTGCTCCGGTTTTGACAGGGCAGAGCGGGGGTATCTCTTTCATACGGTATGTCCTGATGGCAAGAGAGCGAATGGTGTCGGTTATTAAATCAAACCACAGGGGGGACTCTTCAGGACTTCTCACAGGGGTGATCTTCGGAGGCAGCTCTGAGCTGAGTGAGCCAGTTGTCAGAGCCTTTCGAAAAACCGGTACTTATCACGTTCTCTCAGCTTCCGGCATGAATGTGGCGATACTGATAGTTGCAATGGTAAGCCTTTTCAAAGCTTTCCGTCAGTCTGGAAAAAAGACGGTCCTGCCTGTGATAGCTGTCGTGGTGATATACTCCATCATGGCAGGAGGCACTCCGAGTGTGATCCGAGCTGCGATAATGGCTATACTGGCTGTCTGCGCAGCCCTGGTGGATAGAAGGCACGATCTGCTGAACACCCTTTTTGTGGCAGTTTTCATCATGCTGGTGTTCAATCCTCTCTATGTCCGTGATGCCGGATTCCAGATGAGCGCAGCTGCTGTGCTTGGAATTGTTACCATTATGCCGCTTATGAAGCCTCTCATTGAGCGCATGCCTTATTGCCTGCGAGGCGCAGTTGAGGCAGCAGCAGTTTCATCTGCAGTACAGATTGCCATTGCGCCGATTCTGGCCTGGCATTTTAATCAGCTCTCACTTCTTGCGCCGGTCTGTAATATTGTCATAGTTCCTCTGGTCGGGTTTGTTCTATATTGCGGCCTCATTGAGGGAGTTGCAGGAAGCTTCCTTCCCTTGCTGGGAGCACTCATTGCGATGATCAGCGAGTTTCTGCTGCTCTTGATTATCAGATCAGTTGAATTTCTCTCAAATCTTCCTTTCTGCTCGATCTGCCTGCCCCGCCCTTCACTGTGCTGCTGTGTTTTATACTATCTCTGTCTGGGCCTGATCATCGTTGAGAGCAAAAGGTCTTTTTCCAGTGCTCATACATCTCTCAAAGCTCGAATAGCTGTTTTTATCGGCTTCATGATAAGCGCTATTTCAAAGAGAGTCCTCTTCCTGTGCTCTATATCTGTATTGACAGTTTCAATTATAGCGCTGCTGTGCTGCTGCAAAAGCTCCAGGGAGCTCAGGGCAGTCTTTCTGGATGTGGGACAGGGTGATTCCTTCTGGCTCTCTCTGCCTGGAGGGCATCAGATTCTGCTCGATGCCGGGCCGGCTTACCGGACGAAAAGGGAAGACCGGCCTGCATCAGATGCAGGAGAGAAGATAGTTGTTCCTGTATTGCGGGCTCAAGGTACAGGCAGAATAGATCTCATGCTTCTTTCCCACGGACATGAAGACCACTGCGGCGGCCTGGAATCCATCATCAGAAATATCAGGGTGGATTGTCTCGCCTCTCATCAGAATACCCTGTCAGAATTGAGCTGCAGGGGAGAGATGAAGGTGATGACTGAAAAAGGTGTCAAGATCCTTCCTCTCAGGAGAGGCAATGTGATGGAATTTACCGGTGGAGTGTTACTGAGAGTCCTTTCATCTGGCGATGAAGCATCGGCGGACAACAATGAGAACTGTCTTGTTGTGCAGCTTGTCTATAAGCGTATCAGAATGCTTTTTACTGCCGATTGCGGAGAAAAAGGTGAGAGTGTTCTTCTTGAAAGCGCTTCACATTTGAAGAGCGATCTGCTGAAAGTCGGCCATCACGGAAGTGTGACATCGACATCAGCTCCTTTTCTTGATGAGGTATCACCCCGTTATGCCGTGATCAGCTGCGGCTGGAAGAACAGGATGGGCCATCCGTCACCGGATACATTGGAAAGGTTGAAGAGCAGAGGTATTTCGGTATTCAGAACAGACTGTGACGGTGCAGTCATTGCCACATCAGACGGAGAATCTCTCGCTCTGAAGGGAATGAAAAAGCACTCCTCAACTTCACCTTTCCGGTGAAGAGATCAGAGTGCTTTCTGTTTTCTCTATAAGTCCGATTGGATCTGTTTTCTACTTAAGAGTTATCTTGGCTCCGACTTCCTCGAATTTGACCTTTATTTTTTCAGCCTCGTCCTTGGTGAGACCATCTTTGACAATCTTGGGAGAGGCTTCCACGAGATCCTTTGCCTCTTTGAGGCCGAGTGAGGTGACCTCTCTGACGACCTTGATGACCTGAATCTTGTTGTTGCCTATTTCTGTGAGCTCAACGTCAAAAGTTGTCTTTTCCTCTTTGACCTCTGCAGGGCCTGCTGCTCCGGCTGCCGGCATCGCCATCATTGCCATAGGTGCCGAAGCCTTGATTCCGAGCTTGTCTTCGAGCTCCTTGACTATATCTGCAGCCTCCATCAGAGTGAGGTTGCAAATCACGTCTACAATTTCCTTTTTATCGATAGCCATTATCTTAAAAACCTCCTGTATATTTATGATTTGTCATTATACCGCTGCGACTTCCGCAACGACTTCCGCAGTGCCTTCCTGTCTCTCACGGTTCCAGTTTTCAAGCAGGTTGACCATATTTGTGGCAGGCCCGTTCAGTGCGCCCATCATACGCTGTGCCGGTGCAATCATCAGTGAGAGCAGTGAGCTGAGTACCTCTGGTTTTGATGGCAGGGTCGCAACATTTTTCGCATCCTGCGAATCCATCTTCTGGCCTTCCAGGTAAGCACCCTTGATTAGAGGAAGACCTTCAGGCTGAAGCACGCTCTTCTTCTCTTTTGCAAAGTTGGTCAATACCTTCGCTGTTGCAACCGGGTCATCATATCCTATGACCAGCGCCGTGGGATCCTGCAGATACTCATCAAAGCCGTGTATCCCCTTCTCCTTCAGCACGCGGGCTATAAGCGTGTTTTTGGCGATCTTGTATTCGGCTTTGCATTCTCTGAACTTCTTCCTGAGTTCTCTGATCTCTTTTACAGTCAGACCTTTCAACTCGCCTCTGTAGTTTGTGAAGATTATGATGGTGGCTTTTCCGATCTTCTCTTCAAGTTCGGAGAGGATAGCCTCCTTCCGAGCCATGATCTGTTTGTGTGTACCTTTCAACTAATTTCACCCCCTTTCGATATATGGAAATAATAAAGCCTCCCGTAGTGAGGAGAGGCTCAATGGCAAAGCAGAGCTTTACGGTTTCATCATGTCTCTTACCTCGGCAGGCGATCCTGCGATCATTATATATACCTGCTGTCTACGGTGACCACAATTATACGTCATGTGATTATGGTTGTCAAGCTGTGAGGCTGCTGTCAGGTCAAAGCCTGTTTTAAAGGGAGATTATTATGATATTGTACCAATATTGCCCCATTTGACGGAGTTTTTCTAGATTGCGACATTTTATTAACAAATTGTTAAAGCTAAAGGTGGATCTAAAATGCCTTGTTTGTTATATAATATGAATGAAAAATAAAATTACTTTTTGCGGGGAATATTATGGATGCAGGCAGGATTAATTTCAATCAGAATGTCAATCAGAAATTTGGCAGCTCTCACGTTGATGGAGAAAAGAATCTGGCGAATACGCCGGATTCTGAATATGAAGTAGCTCCAGCGGGAGATCAGATCTCAATACTGGCCAGGCCTGAGGTTAAAAAGCCTCCGGCAGGCAGAGCAGGCGATAACAAATTGCCTGCAGAGAGCTCCCAGAAGGAAGTGAATTCGCAGCATGTGGAGAAAAAGGCTTTGCCTCCACAGGCTGAACAGAGGGTATCACTGGCGCTCAATGTAGATGACAATGGTCTGGACTTGTCGGCAGCGACGCCTCTGACTATCAGCAATCCACTCTGTGAGTCAGTCCAGGAGGATCATGACCTTGGATACTTCATCGCAGGAGAAGGCATCGGTGCTGCGTCATACAATAACGATCCGATTCTTGATGATATTTTCGGTGATGATCCAACACCGTATCTGCATACCTGCCACGACCGTCCGGAAGCCTCTCCTGCAAATGCGTTCTATAGAACAGGCCTTAATACACTGGACAGTATGGCAGCAGAGAGAAAGATCTTTTCAGTGGAAGGTTTTGAAATAGCCAACCTGACATGATCCGCCGGAAACAAAGGGTCAGCTATCTGAAAGAATAATATGATGAACCGGGCAGAAATAAATTCTGACCGGTTCTTTGATTTTCTGGAAGAAGACAGGCCATGCCGGCGACTGTTTCGGGATCGAGCTCCGGAGGTCTTGACAAAAGCTTTTATTTCTGGTTTAATCTCATCTGCAAATCATTCAGATAAATGTTTGTCAGGGGTGTAACAGATGGAATACGGACGCAAACCAGATTCAAACGACCTGAGGGATAATCTATTCTACCTCAGAAGAAAGATGATAGCTGCAGCCGAGGCATCGTGTGCTGATAAAGAGGAGCTTGAAGCATATGTAGATAAGATAGAGAATATGATGAGAATCAGGCAGTGACGCCTGAGGTGCAGGACAATTTACAATTGCTTCCGGATTCAGCAGGAGCCATTCTCATATTCCTCTTCCGCTGCTGTGTTCAGAGTAGCTACGTGGCAATCGTTTGAGAGTAAAGGTAAGTCAGGTTTGTGGCCCAGGGGGGCGTCATCCCTGCGAAATCCCTGGTAATGGAGACACATCAGAGTTTCAGGTCCGGTGGTTTCAGGGATAATATTATACTCACCAGCATAACAAACTGCAGCATTCTAAATTGCCGAATGATCGTTGATAGATGATTCCAGAAGTTTTGATAGTGCAATTTATAATGCGCGTTTGTATAAGAATCCGAGACAAGGCCGGAGGTTGACCAAAGTCTGCCGCTCTCAGGAATATGAGTGACAGGCAAGCTTCAGAGGAATTTGAGCTGCGATCTTGAACCCTTGATCATATACGTGTGGCATGGGACATAGAGATGGCCTTATCAGAGAATAATCAACCTTCAGATGACAGGAATGGAGCTGCTGACAAAGACGGTGAGAGGAGAACGCTCAGGCGCAAATCCATCAACGTAAAAAAGACAGTGCTCTGTGAAATGACCGGCCAGAACGGGAGTGAAGGAAAGAATCTGTATTTTTACATCAATGATATATCTTCCGCAGGGATGAAGATTACAAGCGATCTGTTCATCCCTGAGGATAACAGGGTGACGCTGAAATTCTATCTCGACTCTCCTCTGGCTGTGGAGGGCAGGGTCGTATGGGCGCGCGAGTGCGGAAAAGGGAACTATCATATAGGCCTGGAGTTCACCGGTGACTCTGAAGAGAATAAAAAAGCCATCCAGAGCCTGCTGAGCTGGGCAGAGCCATATCAGCAAAAGCGCTCTCTGAAGATTCACGCCACCCATCATTTTGAGGCCGGTATCGCAGATTCAACAAGACAGTTTTACGCATATATAATAGTAATCAGCCCCGGCGGCATGGAGATAACCTGCGGCTCTGCACTTCCTGAAGGAGAACTCTGCACTCTGACCTTCACCCTTCATAACAAACTGGCTCCGGTTACGGTGAAGAGCAGCGTAATAGCTCAGCGTGAAATACCTCCTCTATCTGATGATGATTATCTGGAGAAGTCCTTCAAGATATGGCTGTCCTTCCAGGAAAGTGAACCAGTTGCAGAGCATCTGGAAGAAGCTCTGCAAAAAGGTTATCTGGCAATGGAATGATTGAGAGATTGACGCCGAAGCGGGGGATATGACTCATGAACTGTTATATTCTCATAAAACGCCACATGATCAGACCTGCAGCTATGAGGACTGCTGCTGCGCTAATACATACTATATTTATCTGATATGAAGGAAGCTCAAGAAGAGCGTTGGCCGGATCTCCCTTCTCATAATAGATATTAATATCCTGGCCTGCAGGAAACTGATTGACGAAATCCTGCGCTGCCGCCTCATCCCTGTATATTACCGTTCTCTGTGAGATCTTCTCGCTGATGTACTCTCTCCCGTCAACGAAATAATGGTATTGAAAGTAAGGTGTGAAGCCGGTTTTGTCTTTTCCGGTGCCGTTATTCTGGAGCGGTGAGACCAATGATGTAATTATGGTGCCTGTGGCAGGCAGCCATTTCTGTTTGACATTCATGCTTTCAGAGCGATAATGCAGCAGCTCAAGGATAAGCATTGCCGCACCTATCAGAATCAGTGCTGTTGATATGAAGGGAAGTTTATGTCTTTGCCTGCTCATGAGTTCATATCCTGAAGGCTTTTAGCTGTTTTGCCTGTCATCCTCCGATTTTCCCGGCTTTTCGTCACCGCAGAGTTCTATGCGGGTTATTTTCTTCTTTGTATGCTCATCCGGTATCTCCTGTGAGTCTTTGTCACCGCTGTCCATCTCTGCTTTTTCCTTTTCTCCTTCCGCAGCTACTTCGGTCTTATTGTTCTGTGGCTCTTCAATACCGGTTTTTCTACCTTCCAGCAGCTCTCTCACTTCATCATCTGTGAGAACGTTGTCAAGCGAGCCTTGCTCGCCATTTTCGTCATCATTTGCTTCAGGCTCTTCTTCGTCTCCAGGGGCGCTGCTGTCCTCTATCTCTTCCTCGTCAGGCTCCCTGTCCCGGCTCTCCATCTCTTCCTCGCCAGGCTCCCTGTCCCGGCTCTCCATCTCTTCCTCGTCAGGCTCCCTGTCCCGGCTCTCCATCTCTTCCTCGCCAGGCTCCCTGTCCCGGCTCTCCATCTCTTCCTCGTCAGGCTCCCTGTCCCGGCTCTCCATCTCTTCCTCGCCAGGCTCTCTGTCCCGGCTCTCCATCTCTTCCTCCGAGCTTTCCTCTTCTGTCTGTTCTTCCAGGTCTTCAGGGGCACGGTGGGGGTGAGAAGGCACTTTATAGTATTTATAGTAATCCATTGCAATCTTTCCAACGGACCAGACACTTGCCTGGTTGAAGGCAATACCGGCTGTCGCGCCGATGATTGGGACAATGCGTGGACTGATGCGCGTAGCCATCGAGCGGAGTATCTTCCTGAAAAGCATGTCTGTTACTGCTTTTGCAGCGCTTTGCTCCACAAGCTTTCTTATGCCATATGTGCCTGCCACGGCACCTGCAGAAGCGCCGAGGCAACCGAGTATTTCGAGTATGCGTTCTCTGCTGTCAGGTTCACAGTCGTAAATACAGGCGATTGATAGAATCATCTGGCTCTGCTTCACAAGCAGAGTAATCACATCCGGTGCCACGCCAAGGATGAGCCAGGGCCAGGGTAGAGCGCCGGTGAACCCGCCTACGATGCCGCAGAATGTGGCTTCGCGCTCAATTACAAGCCTGCAGAGTGCCTGCCGTGTAAAAGATGGATGCTCTTCCCTCAGAAGTGAAACAGAGCGCAGTATCCGTTCCTTGTCTATATCTTCGAAAAGTTTGTCACAGATTGAGCAGTGTTCTTTTTTATCCATGCTCTCACATCCTTAATTTGAGAATTGTCATAAAATATCAGAGGCGATCATTGTAAGGATTCTCCCGGCCTTTCTCCTTTCCTCTTTCTTCATTTACAGAGAGCTCGGGAAGATATTTCCAGTACCGTTCAGGCATCAGGCGTCTCTGCAGCTTCGGATTGGCTCTCTCCCTGATATCAATTGAGCTGTAGAATGCTCTCCATAATCTCTGAATCTCCATCTCCCTGCTGTCAGGTTCAGGCAGCTCAGTTGACAGCACATCAAAGAGAGCCCATCTTCCACGCTCAAATAAGACTGCACTGTGGCGTATTCTGTCGTGAATTGCCCATTTCTGTGTTGAGAGGCGCTTTGCGAAGTGCGGAGCCAGCAATCTTATCACGTTGTGCACCGGCTCGACCGGTGCATAAAGAAGTCCTCCCTTCAATTGCTCAAAGCGTAAGAAGCCTTTCAGCCTGTGACATTCCAGTCTGATTCTCTTCACTGCGCCGTGAAGAGCTATGACATCATCGTCGTGGTGATAAGAGACTATTTCAGGACCAATAACAAGAGCTTTTTTTATATAGGCAAGAATCTGTTTCTCACAGCCATTTTCTTCTGCAAGAAAAGCATAAATGCAGTTCCGGAAGACCTCTTCAGAAGCTTTCTTACGAATATCCCCTGCGAGCCGGACTGCCACTTCATCATCTGTAGCTGTGGAAATGAGAGATATAAATAGATCGCCCTGAATCGGCGGTGATGTGGTTATCGCTTCAGGTGCGTCGCCGGAGAGCAGCAGGCTGGATACTGTCGTGAGGAGGCCTGAAAAGGAGCCGTCATAGATGTATATGGCCGACATCACAGCTCTCCGTGTGCAGTGCAGATATATTCAGCCGCAGTGCTTTCCTCGGACTCGAGTGGAAACAGAGTGAGCTGCTCATAACCTCCTGCTCTCCGGGATATTTCCCGTTTCTTCTTTCCTCTGGATCCTCCATCATCGTTCACGCCGGAACGAATGAGATTTTTCCGCATGATTACATCGTTCATCGCGTCCTGATGAAGCTCTTTTCCTGCGGCGGTGATGAAATAGCAGGCCCGTTTCAGAGTCAACCCCATCTTTTTAAGGTCTTCTCCCTGGAGCAGATGATGTCTTCTTGCGGAGACGATCTTCCTGGCGCTTCTGACGCCGATGCCGGGCACCCGGAGAAGCATCTCGTAGGGTGCGCTGTTTATTTCAAGAGGGAAGCACTCCAGATGGGAAAGAGCCCAGCTCACCTTGGGATCGCAGCCCTCCTCGAGGTTCTGTCTTCCACAGGAAAAAAGCTCGCCTGCAGTGAATCCGTAGAACCTCAGAAGCCAGTCGGCCTGATAGAGCCTGTGCTCTCTCTGCAGAGGTGGAGATGACATCAATGGCAGTCTTGGATCGGTTGTGACAGGCACATATGCAGAATAGAAAACGCGGCGGAGGCTCAACTTGCGGTAAAGTGCTTCTGAAAGCGTCAGGATGGTGGAATCGCTCTCCGGCGACGCACCTACTATGAGCTGAGTGCTCTGTCCTGCAGGGATGAAAGAGGGCGTGGACTTGAATCTCTTTTTCTCATCTTTGTATCTTGTGATCTCTGTGCTCATTGATTTCATCGTTCCCAGTATGACTGCTCCATCTTTCTGGGGAGCCAGCGTGTGCAGGGATTCCCGTGTAGGAAGCTCGATATTTGCGCTCAGGCGGTCTACATATTTCCCTGCCTCTGTAATGAGCTGATGGTCGGCGCCAGGGAGGGCTTTCAGGTGGATGTAACCGTTGAAGCGGTGTATCACACGCAGGTTCTTCACAACCTGCACGAGCCGCTCCATTGTATAGTCAGGAGAGCGGAAGATGGCTGAGGACAGGAAGAGCCCTTCAATGTAATTTCTGAGGTAGAAGTGCATGGTGAGCTCTTCCACTTCACTTTCTGCGAAAGAGGCTCTCGGAATATCGTTGGAGCACCTGTTCACGCAGTAGCTGCAGTCATAGATGCAGTTGTTGGTATAGAGGATTTTCAGCAGCGACACGCAGCGGCCGTCACCGGTGAAGCTGTGGCATACTCCTGAAGGAGAGGCGTTGCCAAGCCCGCCTTTCTGCTCTTTTCTGGAGCTTCCGCTGGATACGCAGGATACATCATACTTTGCCGCCGCAGATAATACCTCAAGCTTTTTAAGAACAGTTTCGCTCATGAACGTTGTGAGTATCTCCTGATGTAGATTTTGACACAATCTATATAAGTATATCATAGCCCACTGACACATGTATGTCAGTCAATATTTTCCTTTTTATATTTTTTCTCCTGATACACAGTTGTGCTGACGCTGAACACTGTATGATTTCCCTGAAAAGTACATTGCAACCTTTCAGCTCCTCTCCAGGACTTTTCTCCCCCTCACATATTTCAGGAAGTATCTGCCGTCTCTGCGGAGACTGGCGCTGCCGAAGGTGAATGTCAGGTTGAAAGGGGCTGTTCCCTCTATCTTCAGTGTGTGCAGTTTGTGCAGCAGTCTCAGATGACACTTTTCACAACACAATGAGATTTGCAGGATCATCGCTTCCGCCGTGTGAGCGGGGGATGATGTGATGAATGTGCAGGTTTCTGCGGCAGTTGCATCCAGGCACCTGGCAGCGGAAGCGGTCCCGCTTCAGTATGGCGTAATTGTGTGTCACTTTGAAATGGAGCCGCTCTATGACAAGCCATTCCTGCAGAAGCGCCGCAATGAAGCCCTGGGGCGTATTGTCTGTTCCAGGCTGCAGCAGATACAGACCGAAGCAGGTATTCCACAGCCCGAAGAGCTCCTCAGGGAGGAAGAATCTGATCTGCATAGTCGAGCTCCGGGGCAGAGTGCTGACCTGATCTGCAAGTATATCCATCACAAATGTCTCTGCAGGGTCTGCGCCGTGAGGCATCGTGCAGATCTCCCTGGCTTTCGCAAGAGTCTCGTCATCGCAGCAAGCCTGTCTGCACTCCCCATCCCGATTGCCGGGATTCGCACACAGGTTTTTTCCGCACTCCCCATCCCGGCAGCCCAGACCCGCACACAGCTCGCTTTTCGTCTTCTTTTCAGCGACTTCTGCTTCATAGGCCAGAAAGTCATCGACATCCTCAAAATATCTCCACGGCTCCTCCGGTAGGGGGTCGCGCTCCATCAGCATATGCTCATCATCCTCTTCAAGAGGCCAGGCCTCGTCAGGTGAAGAGCGCCTGTACCACGAGCCTGTCCTTATGGCTTTCTTTATCTCATCCGGAAGCTCACTGTATCTTTCAACTGTGATGTATCTGACATCTGTAGAAGACAGGCAGTTCTGAGTTCTCCAGAAGAGATGGACTGCTGCTTCTTTTGCCTGATGTGATGTAGTTTGCCAGAAGCTCTTCGATAAACATGCCGACTGAGCCGTTGACCTGCTCCCTGTTCCGGAACTGCTCGAGCGCGAAGTCCCAGACAGGAGCGAGCCTGAAATCGATTCCACGGCGCTTCAGCATTATCCCGTCCAACTCCCTGTCTGCCTCTATCGCAGCATCGCGTCTGTCCATCGAGCGGGTGGCAATCTGCTGCACCAGTTCATCCACATCACACATGGGCTCGTCTTCTCTGAGCTTCACAGCCATCTTTCTGCAGCGAACGCACTGGGAATTTCCGGCTGCCTCATCAACAACATCTGAAAATGATTGGTTGAAATCACGGTGATCCATAAAACTGCCTTTCAGATGGGTATTTCGACTGCGCTGAGATGAAAAGGATTTTCGCGAAGGGATTGACTGAGCTCTACACTGTAATTATACCCTATATGGTGGTAAAAATCAAACATGGCAATCGTTGAAAAGCTTATAACGAAAGGGATAAAGAGGCGCTGTCACATGCTTCCCACAGAACTTTTCGCCCTGGAGGAGAGGAAAATGATTCAAAAGCTCCATTGGAGTGATTTATGAGGGGTTTGAAGGGCGATCCGGCTTATGTTCGGAACAAAGATCGGGGTGAGGCCGTGCACGTAAAACTTTTTTATTTATACTCACCAGCATAACAGACTGCAGCATTCCAAGATGATTCCAGAAGTTTTGATAGTGCAATTTATAATGCGCGTTTGCATAAGAACTTCACGGATATGGTGTATTGTTACTCCAAGGCCATGATGAAGCCACGCGGTGAAAATGAGAAGATTCAGCCCGACAGTCGATTTGAGGAGCGCTTCGGTTACAACTCCTTCCACCAGCTTGTTGCATCGCTTGCAGAAACCACAGTGAATTAAATATTTCTTGACATAGGCACGCGTATCACGCATGTCTTCTATCAGGCGTTCTCGCTTTTCTATCTCATTCTGAAGTTTCCGTGCAAGCTCAAGAAGATTGAAAACAACAGCTTCACGGATTTCTTCAACAAAGTGATGAGATACCACTTGTAGATCGTATCGAATATCAGGCGGTCAGCTTCTTCGCAATGGCTGCCACGTGCCTCCCCTGGAAGCGGGCGCCTGCGAGCTCTGTTTCACTGGGCATTCTCTCGCCATTGGAGCCGGCGATAGTACTGCTGCCGTAAGGAGTTCCGCCCTTCATCTCATCGATGCCTGTCTGTCCCTGGAATGTGTAGGGAAGGCCAACGACAACCATACCATGATGAAGGAGAGTGATGTGAAACGAAAGGATGGTCGATTCCTGGCCGCCGTGCTGAGTTGCAGAGCTTGTAAATACACTCCCTGCTTTCCCAACCAGACTTCCCTTCGACCAGAGTCCTCCTGTGGAATCCAGGAACTGTCTCATCTGCCCGCACATATTCCCGAACCTTGTGGGTGTGCCAAAGATTATTGCATCGGCTTCCGCAAGCTCGTTTACAGTGCATACAGGTATATTTGCCATTGATTTCTGTGCTTCAAGAGCACCCATCTTCCCCAGTATCTCTTCTGAAAGAGTTTCAGGAACCCTGCGGAGAATGACTTCTGCTCCTTCAACTTCCCCGGCTCCCGCTGCTATGGCTTCGGCGAGACTATGGATATGCCCGTACATGGAATAATAGACCACCAGAATCTTCATGCTCTTTCCTCCTTTTTTTATGGCAAAGTATCTGAATATATCCAGGAACTTCTATGAAAACAACGCCTGCTCCTGTGGAGGAGAAGAAGAGAGCGAAAATACCCGGAAAAACACGGCTGCACTAATGCAAAGCAACGCCGCATACAGGAGTGCAGCGATTAATACACTTGCTGAAATCATATCTTAATCAATATCAGACAGTTATCAGATCATAGTGCGCCTGTTTAATTCTGGCTGTTAAAATCCTCGAAAAGATCAACACGCTGGGCAAGTGTTGCCAGTTGGCGAATCGTATCAAGATCGCTCAGGTTGTTTCTCTCTTTTGTGTAGGCAAATATATCTCTGAAATAACCGCATTCACAGAAGAGAATAACTCCTGTCTTGAAGATTCTGGCTGTTTTCTTGCCACACTGAGGACAGGTGAGAAGGTAACGGCTTTCTATTTCTATCGGATTCAGATCCTTTAACGCCGCTGCCCTGTCAAGATGAGGGTAAATACATTCTTCCAAAAGAGCTTCAACTTCGTGCATCTGTTCAGACACCTCCCAGATTGGTACTCCACTGATGAGTTAATACTATTCGACAGGAGCCTCCAAAATCATGCAGTATTTTAAAAAGCTTCAATTAAATTTTATCGTTGATACAATAACGTTTTGTTACACTCCAAAAAGAGCATTGACAAAGATCCCCGTTAATACGTGATAAAGATTTTAAAAAATGATGAATCTCTTATAACAACAGTGATTAAGCGCTTTTTCAATCCCATCTGCCGGGGTATGGGCCATGACATCATGATCTCAGTTCATTGAAGTGGAGATTTCTCATCACTCAGAGGCAGTGACATTCCCCTGCACAGCAGTGACATTCCCCTGCACAGCAGTGACATTCCCCTGCACAGCAACATATGGTCTCGAGCCTTCATGTACGAGGCCAAGCCTGGCATAAAGGGGATCAACCATTTCCTGAAATGAAGGCAGATGTCTCATATATATCAGAGCGGCTATACAGCAGAAAATTCCGCCTGCCAGAACGGTTTCAGGGGCTCCTGCAATATCAGCCATGTAACCTGCAATAAGGCTTCCAAGAGGAAAAGCTGCCATGAAGGTAGTTGTATAGAAGCTGAGAACGCGTCCACGCTTGTCCTCATCGACGACAGTCTGGATAAAAGTATTGGTGGATGCCATCTGAACCATAGTGCCGAATCCTGTAAGAAGAACAAAAACAAAAGAGAGATAGAGGTTCCGGGAGAACGAAAAGAGTATCAGGCCGGCACCCAGTATAATTACTGCTTTCGGGATTATCCTTCCCAATCCGACAATACTCTTTCGCGATGCCAGATATAGGGCTCCGATAAGCGCCCCTATACCTATGGCACCCATCAGAAAGCCCATGGTCTGCGGACCTCCCTGAAGGACCTGAGAGCTGAAAACAGGCATAAGCACCATGGCAGATGTTCCCATCATGCTTGTGAAGAAGAGAAGTATAAGAATAGCCCGTATCGGTGGAAAGCCAAATGTATATGAAAAGCCGTGGCTGAACTCCTGCAGCAGTGGCAGTCGTTCCCGCCCATTGCTGCGCTGATTGACTCTCATCACCGTGAGGGCTGCTATGACTGCAACAAAGCTGACACCGTTGCACAGGAAACATATTCCTTCTCCCATGCGCTCTATGATGAGCCCGGCTATGGAAGGGCCTACCATGCGTGCGCCGTTGAAAATCGATGAGTTGAGAGCAATGGCGTTCCCCAGGTCACGTTTGTCTTCAATTATATCGTTAACGAAAGTATGTCGTCCCGGCATGTCAAAGGCCGTGATGATACCCATTACTATTGAGAGAACGATTATCTGCCATACCTGAATTTTTCCCGTAATCGTAAGAAAGGCAAAGAGAAAAGCCTGCAGCATCATCAGGCTCTGCGTGACAATAAGCACGGTGCGGCGCTTCCATCGATCGAGAAGGACACCGGCAAAAGGTGCGAGAAGAAAGGTTGGTATCTGGCTCGAAAAGCCCACCACTCCAAGAAGAACCGGAGATTGGGTGAGGCGGTACACCAGCCAGCTCGAAGCGATAAACTGCATCCAGTTTCCGATCAGGGATATGCCCTGCCCGGCAAAAAAGAGACGATAATTTCTATATTTGAAGGCTCTGAGGATTAGCGACAGGCTGCTTTGTTCCTTCCCCGGCTCTCTTACACTGTTCATGACTTCACGGTGCTTTCTTTTCCACGTCTATCTGTGATCACTTACTGAACTTCTGATTTTCAGCATTCATTAAGATTATACCACAAGTCCTGAAGAAGGGAATCACCGTTCAGTATGATGGAATATCAGAGAGAAGGCTGCTCCAACAATTAATAGTTTGTTAACATCTTTCTCTTGATTTTCACTTAACTGAATATCTATAATAATATATAAGAAAATATTTATCCTTAGATATGCAGGAGATGAAAGCTATGGACGCGCGCATACCTGATTTCGGAAGAGCATCAGTGGATCAGCTGGACAAGGTTGTCACTGATTTTTTCAAGAAGAACAAAGAGAAGAGAAAAGACGACCCGGTTCTTTTTTCATGCGACAGGATTGACCTGTCGTCGTTGAAAGATCCCGGCTCTGAAAAGAAGAAATGGACTGTGTTGCTCTATATGGATGGCAATAACAACCTTTTCGGTCCGATGTATGACGCGATGAAGGGGCTGGAGGGTGTAGGCTCAAACGATGATGTAAATCTGGTGGTAGAGCTGGGCGGTAACCCCGGAAACAAGCCTCACAGCGGCGGTCTGCTTGAAACTGTGATGGGCGCTGCCATGAAGGACAAGAAGATTGAGACAGTCAGGCGGTATTATGTTACAAAGGATTTCTCCGAGTCTGACAAGATAAAGTCACCGGTGCTGCAGGATCTCGGTATCCAGGACATGGGCGACCCCAAGGTGATAAGTGATTTTCTGGAGTGGGGCATAAAGAAGTTCCCTGCAGAAAACTATGCGATAGTCTTCTTCGATCACGGTGCAGGCTTCGCAGGCTCGATGAGTGATGAGAGTACAGGCCATCTGATGAACACTAATCAACTGAAGGAAGTCATAGACAATGCAGCCGCTGCAGCCGGAAAGAAGATCGACCTCGTCAACTTTGACGCCTGTCTGATGGCTCAGGTGGAAGTTGCACACGCAATGAAAGACGGCGCCAGCTATATGGTGGCTTCAGAGGAAACGGAGCGCGGCTCTGCACAGCCTCTTCCCAAGGTTATTAAAGATCTTCAGGCAGGAAGCACTGATAAGCCCATGGACCCTGCCGATCTTGCCAGGCTCTTTGTATATGAGTCATTCCATCAGAACCAGTCAGAGATACTTACAGCCACACTGTCAGCAGTCGATCTGAGCAAGATAGATGATCTTGTGGAGTCTACAGACAGACTTTCCCAGGTGCTGATGTCAGGCGCTGTAGATCCGGCAAAGATACGCAAGAATGCTGAAAAGGCTGAGCACTACTGTCAGGGGCTGAACTACAAGCTATACAATGATTACAGGGATCTTGGGCATTTTGCGCAGCTGATGGCCAGTGACGCCGGTATCACCGATGAGGCTGCCAGAAAGGCAGCCCAGGATGTAGTGGATGCTGTAAAAAATGCAGTAATCGCTTTCGAACACCAGGGGAAGGCATACCAGAATTCATCCGGAATCTCCACATATCTGCCGACGAATTTTGGATTCGATCCACAGCCCAAGACTGATTCTGTAAACTTCAGCTCTACTCACAACTATGAGGGAATTCCTTATTCGAAGGACACCCAGTGGGATGAAATGGTGAAGTACATCGCCAGAGACACCACCTGGCATACAACGCTTAAAAGCATGGGAATGTCCAGGGAAGGAATTGAAGCTCTGGATGCCAAGCTTCACCGGGTAGGCTCAATTGCTATGGGGATCAGCAAAGCCATTCTGGGTATGGGGAAATGGGGTGCCCGCTATGAAGCCTTCCAGGGCATCCGGCACGGGATGCCCAAGAGCTATATGTGGCTGGGAAGCGAGCTCTCCACAAAGCTCGGTGCGCTGGGCGGAGGTTACAAGGTATTCGAGGGCGTCAAGGGAATGTTTGATGCTTGTCAGGATAAGCCGCCGGAAGGTATTACCGATATTCTGCTCACTAAAAAGAACAAGATGGTAAATGCAGGTCTGAATATGGCAGAAGGCACGGCCATGGTGGCAGTCAATACTGCGCTGATGCTTGGCGCTTCATCAGGAATAACAACGGCAGCCGGCCTCCTGACCTTTGCGCTTCCTGTAGCGAAGGTAATTTATGATGGTCTGTCAATACCTGGAAACCTGAAGGCAAAGGCCGAAGAGGCCCAGAAGCCAAATCCCGTCGACAATATGTATGTTGAGCAGAAGCTTCAGGATATCGAAAAGAATCATGGACATTTTGTAAAATAACAAGTTTGCTTTACCCGTTTGGCAGAAGGGGAGAATAAGTCTCCCCTTTTTCGCATTCACAAGGCACATTCACTGAGTCGGGAAGCAGTGGAAGATCGCCGCCTGATCAGCAGGAAGGCGGCTGTAAGCGAAAGCATTACTGGCAGAGGATACTATGGTAAAAGTTCCGGTATTCAATGAAATCGAAGCTTTCCGGCTTCTTGCAGCTCAGGTTGAACTGGGACCTCGATATCCTGGAAGCGCCGGGCACAGGGCACTCATTGATTTGATATCCTGCGAGCTCTCCCGATACATTTCTGATGGAAGATGCCAGCCCTTTGAGGTAACGCTGCAGCAAAGCCAGGTACAGTGCATGAATATACTGGGTAAGGTGAAAGGAACAGATTCATCCAGGAAGGTTCTTGTAGGAACTCATTTCGATACACGCCTCATTGCTGACCGGGAGACTGATCCGGAAAAGCGGGCCATTCCCATACCCGGCGCCAACGATGGGGCTTCAGGAACTGCCATAATGCTGGAATACGCCAGGCTCATGAATGATGCTCCGCCTCCTTGTGACGTGATCCTGGCCTTCTTTGATGCTGAAGATGTAGGTGATCTTGATGGTAACTCATTTTATGAAGGCTCAAAGTATTTTTCCAGAAACATGGGCGATCTGCTGCCGGATGAAGCTATTATCCTGGATATGGTTGGCGGCTTCAACATGTGCCTGGACATAGATCTTAACGCTCTGTTTTACAACACTGTATATGGTCTTCCCACAAAAGAGCTGCTCCTGAGACTATACAATCTCGCACATAAATTCAAATACCGGGAGTTCTTCTGCACGAAGCCCAACAAGTTCAAATATATTGGATGTGATCACATCCCCCTGCTCGAGAAGATGATCCCCGCCTGTGTTCTTATCGACATAGATTATCCGGAATGGCATACAGGAGAAGACAGGCCGATCCGCTGCTCGCCCCGATCTCTCAAGGCTGCAGGCGATGTTGTGCTCCACTACATTTACTCTTTCCCGGCTCCGCTTTCTCAGCCTGATTCTCATAAGCAGAACTTCTTCAGCAGCGTGAGAAAGCGAGAGGATGAGAGCCGATCTTCTGCCAACGAGATTCCGGAAAGAGACCACTGACAGGTGAAGGGCATATATATTCATATCCCATTCTGTATCAGAAAGTGTGCGTACTGCACATTCTCATCCATTCCCCGGTCACAATGGGACCGCAGCCTGGTGAAGCGATATCTGAGTGCCCTGCGAAGTGAGATAGCTTCGCGCCGTTCCCTGTCTGGAGGGGCAGGAGAGGCTGCAGATACTCTCTATTTTGGAGGCGGCACTCCGTCGCTGCTGGAGCCGTCAGATATTACAGAGCTCATCGATACAGTGAAAAATAATCATCATCTGCAGGATGGTGCTGAGATCACCCTGGAGATCAACCCTGGCACTGTCAATGCCGAACGGATCACTGCCTTTCGAGAGGCTGGCATAACACGTGTCAGCATCGGCGCCCAGTCATATAATGATGATATGCTTGCAATGCTGGGAAGAATTCACAGAAGATGTGATATTGAGCAGACCCTTCAATACGCAGAGGCTGCAGGCTTTTACTCCATCTCTCTGGACCTGATCTTCGCCCTTCCCGGGCAATCAATGAATGAATGGGAAGAAACGCTGAAGAGTGCTCTGCAGCACATCCCACCTCATTTTTCAGTATACTGTCTCACTCCGGAAGAGGGATCCCCTCTTGGTGACGCAGTTCTCCGAGGAAATGTCAGGACTCTGTCTGATGAAGAATCTCTCGCGATGTATCAGAAGCTTTGCTCTATCCTCAGTCAGGAGGGATACAGGCATTATGAGATCTCCAACTTTGCATTGAAGGGCCATAGTTGCCGCCACAACTGGAAATACTGGACTGGTGAGGATTACAGCGGATATGGAGCATCAGCCTCATCATATGAGAACAGATGGCGATTCACCAACAGCCGGGATCCTTTTTCGTATGTGAGATTGATCGAAGCTGGAGGCAGCGCGGTTCAAGAGGCTGAGCGCCTTTCCCTGGAGAGGCAGATCGGTGAGTACGTTATGATGGCGCTGCGCACCGAGAGAGGGCTCTCTTTGGCTGAATTCAACCAACGCTTCTGCGTGGATTTCAGAGAATATTATGGACGAACGTTACTGTCACATCTGAGAGACGGATACCTTCATGAGGTAGTTGACAGCGAAACTGGTGAGGTATTTTTCTCTGTCCCGGAGTATCATCTGTTTGTTGCAAATGAAATAGCAATAGCTTTTCTGTAGACCTGCAGGTGTATCACCTGAGTCTCAGACAGGCCGAAGATTTCTACCGATTGATCTCTTCAGGATTGTTCAATTTACTAAGGCGTCAGGATTGAAGCACAGCGACAGCCTCGATCTCGACAAGTCCACCCAGAGGGAGACCTTTAACTTCTACCGTCGAGCGGGCAGGTGGATCGGCAGTGAAAAACTCTCCGTATGTCTTGTTTATGACCGGAAACTCACGGAGGTCAGCCACGAAGACTGTGGTCTTGACGATAAGGCTCAGATCGCTTCCTGCGGCTTTTAGAACTTCACCGAGATTCACCATGGCCTGTCTTGCCTGCGCTTCGACTCCTCCTTCTACGAGTTTTTTTGTGGCCGGATCGATTCCGAGCTGCCCTGAAGTGTAAACGAGGGATCCTGTGCTTATGGCCTGTGAGTAAGGCCCGATGGCCGGTGGCGCCTTTTCGGTATGGATGACCTTTCTTGTCGTTCCCGTCTTTGCAGAATCATTATGCTCTATCATGATCTACCTCCTTTTCATGTGAGTACGCCTTCATGCTTTCTTTTGCATAAAGGCGTACTCGTCCACTGATCGTCCTTTGAAGATCCGGAGATCTTCACCTATTCCATTCCACTGATCGTCCCCTGAGGGGTCTGTATGGTATTGAGATCTAAAGTTCTACGAAAAGAAAAAAAATCATGCTGATTTTCAAAAAAAACAGAAAATTTTTTTTGGGCTGATAAATGGCGTGGTTATTGCATTATGATCATTTCCGGAACATTTCTTGAAAAAAATAAAAATACAATCTCTCTGGAAGGGTTAAGGAAGTGTAAAATAGAATCGTTTAAGAAAACAGAGATATATTGCTGATTTCAGCCACCAGTTATGTGCATCAATACGTGAGAATAAATATATATTTGAAAGGTAAGAGTCTGTATGAAGCAGTACGCGATTCTAAAGAAAAACCATCTGGAAGCCCTTATTTCTGCACTTGCATCTGAGCAGAAGGTGATGGCGCCGGTAAGCAAAGGCTTCAATAACTTTGCCTTTGAGAGTGTCACCTCTGCCAGGGAGATATCCCTCGTCTACATTCCAACCATACTGCCCCCCAAGAAGTACTTCATGCCTCAGTATGAAAAGCTGATGGAGTATTCCACCAGGGAAGGTCAGAATATGGAAGCGGTAATGGAGTACGAAAAGATGATACTCTTCGGGGTGCACACATGTGATCTGGCAGGCATCCAATGCCTTAATATGGCACTCTCGGAGCCTCCGAAAGATATAAATTACCTGGCTCGCAAGAACAAGATTCTTATCTTCGGTCTCGAGTGCAACAACTATTGCGATGAATATGCAAGCTGTGCGCTGATGGGGAATGAGCTGCCCAATGGCGGCTATGACGCATTCTTCACCGATCTCGGTGATTATTTCATGATACACCTGAACACACAGCTGGCCGATGAGGTTCTGGGAAAGACGCATCTTCTGGAAGATTATACAGAGAGCCAGTGGAGAGATCTGGAAAAGCTTCGCGCCGAAAAGCGTAAGATCTTCAGGAACGAAGTGGAGATAGACCACCAGAAGATCTCTCCGATGTTTGACAAGGTCTTTAACAGTCCTGTCTGGAAGGATCTGGATGACCGATGCCTGGCCTGCGGTAACTGTACGAATGTCTGCCCGACCTGTTACTGCTTTGATGTCATCGATGAGCCCAATCTGGACCTGGTGACAGGCGAGCGTCACAGGCGCTGGGATTCCTGCCAGCACGAATCCTTTGCCACTGTGGCAGGCAATGAAAACTTCAGGAAGAAGCGTGGAAACAGACAGCGGCACAGATACTACCGAAAGTTCAAATATCCTGTTGAAAAGTTCTCACGTTATTTCTGCACCGGCTGCGGCCGCTGCAGTCGTACCTGCATGGCGAAGATAAACCTCAAGGAAACACTTACCTTTCTTAGTAAGGAGTCAAATTAACATGAAAAAGGCAGTCTTGGAAGAATCGGAGTACATTGTAAAAAAGGGAAAGATACTTCGCACTAGGCAGATGACCCCGATGGAGAAGTTTTTTGAAATCGCTCTGCCAGGAAGCGAGAGCCTGGATCACCAGCCAGGGCAGTTCGTGCAGGTATCGCTCTTCGGGGTGGGTGAGGCGCCTATCTCAATTTCATCATCGCCTACAAAACGCAGATCCTTTGAGCTATGCGTGAGAAAAGCCGGCAAAGTCACAGCAGCACTTCACCGTCTCGAGGCAGGTGACGAAGTAGGCATCAGGGGGCCTTTCGGAAACGGTTTTCCGATAAGAATTCTGGAAGGCAACGATCTTCTGATCGTTGCCGGTGGACTGGGAATTGTACCTCTCCGCTCTTTGATCAAGTTTGTGATGGACAACCGGCGTGATTTTGGAAAAGTCACAATCCTGCTGGGCTGCAGGACGCCGGAGGATATTCTCTTCGGCGATGAAATTGCCGAGTGGAACAAGCGTCTTGATGTAAACTTCGACTGCACCGTCGATAAGGCTCTTCCTGAGTCTGAGTGGAAGGGAAATGTAGGACTCATCACGACTCTGATTCCAGGCGTAACACTCGATGCCAACCGCACTTTCGCAATTGTCTGCGGACCGCCGGTGATGTACAAGTTTGTGATCGTCAAACTCCTGGAGAAGAACATACCTGAAAGGCAGATCATAGTATCGCTTGAGCGCCATATGAAATGCGGCATGGGCAAATGCGGCCACTGCCAGATTCATAACTATTACTGCTGCCAGGATGGACCTGTCTTCACATATGATAAAATAAAAAATCTGGAAGAGGCAATCTAATATGAAAAAACCAAAAGTCGCGTTTTTTGATCTTGCATGTTGCGAAGGCTGCCAGCTTCAGGTGGCCAATTTCGGCGAGGCGCTGCTTGACATATTGGGACTCGTGGACCTCGTCGAGTTCAGGGAGGTAATGTCTGAGAAGTGGAGCGGCACTTATGATGTGGCTGTTGTCGAGGGAAGCGTAACTGATGAGCATTTAGAGGAGCGGCTCAGGAAGATCAGAGAGCGCTCGAACGTACTCATTGCCTATGGTTCCTGCGCAACTATTGGCGGTGTCAATGGGATGAAGAACAACTTCAACCTCGACGAGATCCGCCACTATGTCTATGATAAGGACTTCAAACACTTCCATACCACGCTGACGAGACCTCTTCATCAGGTGGTTAAGGTGGATTACTCTGTAAACGGTTGCCCTGTATACAAACCGGAGTTTGTACAAGTCATAAAGGCAGCGCTGACCGGCCTGCCTTATCATGTGCCTGATTATTCAGTCTGCCAGGAGTGCAAGCTGAACGAGAACGTCTGCATGTATGAAAAGGGGGTAACCTGTCTGGGTCCTGTCACCAGGGCAGGATGTAACTCATGGTGCATCAACAACGGAAATATCTGCTACGGCTGTCGCGGCATGGTCTCCAATCCCAACAGAAACGGTGCAAAAGATGTGCTGGAGCGGTATAAGATTCCTATCGACTGGATTGAGAATAAGATGAATATGTACAATAAATGCAGGGAGCTGGAGAAACATGACCAAAAACATTGACATTAAAGTAGAGTACCTGACCCGTGTCGAGGGACACGGCAACATAGTAGTGAACGTCAAGGAAGGAAAGCTGGAGCTCTGTCATCTTGAAATTATCGAATCTCCCCGCTTTTTCGAGGGAATATTGAGAGGTCGCTCCATCTTCGAGGCTCAGCACATCACGAGCCGTATTTGCGGCATCTGCGCCTGCGCTCATTCCCTGGTCTCATTGCAGGCTGCCGAAGACACTCTCGGAGTTGTTCCTTCAGAGCAGACTACAAAGCTCAGGAAGCTGCTTCTTCATATGGAGAACCTTGACAGTCACGTATTGCACATATATGTTCTCGTCGCACCTGATGCGCTCGGTGTGAAGAGCTTTGTGCCTCTCATAGATACGCATGAGAAGGTTGTGCGCCGTGCGCTCCGCCTCAAGAAGACATATAACGATGTCTGTGATATCCTGGTGGGGCGGCACGTCCATCCCATCTCATGTGTTATCGGCGGATTTACGAAGCTCCCCCGTGAAAAAGATCTGGATATGATGGAGAAGATGCTGAACGATACACGTCCCGATATTGACGCCACTATCGAGCTCCTTTCCGCAATAAAGCTGCCGGAGTTTGAACGGGACACAGAGTTTGTAGGCCTGGTCAGCGATGCAGATGAATATCCCATGCTGATTGGTGATGCCGGATCGACCGATGGAGTCAGAAAGAACAAGAAGGATTACAGGGCGATAACGAATGAATTTGTGGTGCCTCATTCTACGGCAAAGCATTCGAAATTGAGCCGCTCGTCTTATGCCGTCGGTGCCCTTGCCAGGTTCAATCTGAATCACAGCAAGCTCACGCCCAATGCAAAGAAGGCCGCTGAATTCCTCGGTCTGAAGCCCAAATGCATCAATCCTTACATGAATACCATAGCTCAGGCTGTTGAGACTGTGCACAGCCTCGATGATTCACTTGCTCTCCTTCATGACATCCGCAACAAGGGCATCAACTACGATGAGGAGATTGTTGTCGGTCTCAACGAGCACGGCAGGATACCGGTGAAGGCAGGAAAAGGTGTGGGAGCTGTTGAGGCTCCCAGAGGCATCCTCTTCCATAACTATGAAATTGACGATGAGGGGAAGATAGTTCATGCGAACTGTGTGATTCCGACCTGCCAGAACGTGAACAATATCGAGGAGGATATGAAAAAGCTGGTTCCTGAACTTCTCCCGGACAAGAGTGAGGAAGAGATGACACTGCTGCTGGAGATGCTCGTGAGAGCATACGACCCCTGCATATCCTGCTCTACGCATAATCTGGATGTTAAGTTTGTTAACCGATGATGTCATAGGCGCAATCACCCGGTCGCCTTCGCTCCTCCTGATAACAGTGGGGAACGATCTGCGCGGAGATGACGGCGTCGGACCATATATTGCAGAAAATCTCTCCCCTTCCAGGGGAGATTTTTTTCTTATCGATGCAGGTGGGCAGCCTGAGAGCATCCTCGACAGCGCAGAGGCGACAGGCGCCAGAGAGGTCATAATAATAGATGCAGCAGATTTCGGCGGTCTGCCGGGAGAAGCGCGCCTCTTTGGCATAGACGCCATTCCTGAGACCACGATGAGCACCCATATCTTTCCTCTCCCTGTAATCGCTCGCCTGATGGAGAAGGATATGGGATGCAGAGTCCGCTTTCTCGGCATTCAGGCCGCTACCTTCGCCTTCGGCGCTCCGCTCTCTGAGGCGGTGAAGAAGACTGCTGACGAGCTGCTGGCTCTCCGTGGCTGAGCTGCCGGCGCTGCCGGATCGTTTCTCGAAGCGATGACTCCGAGGCATATCCGGCACAGAAAGATATTTCGGCGTTTCCTGACAATATTTGTAAAGATAGGAAAGCATTGATGACAGAAAGTGTTGAACAATGAACAGCAAGACTCTCGTGATTATCCTGGCAGTCTTGCTGCTATCCGCTTCCCCGCTCTTCGCTGATTCTTTCACAGGAAAATGCATCGGTGTCTCTGATGGCGATACTGTAACGGTTCTCAACAGGACAGCTCAGATCAGAGTGAGACTTGAAGGAATAGACGCCCCCGAGCTTCACCAGGACTTCGGACGAAAGGCGAAGCAGTTCACCAGCGCTCTGGTTTTTGGAAAGACAGTAAAAATCAGGATTGTCACAATAGACAGGTATGGCCGCACTGTAGGGCGTGTGAGCGTGAACGGGAAGGATGTCTCTCTGGAGCTTGTGAAGGCCGGTCTGGCCTGGCACTATACCCGTTATTCCAGCGATCCTGTTCTGGCAAAGGCGGAAAAGGCTGCCAGGGCAGGGAAGAAAGGGCTATGGTCGATGCGGAATCCGATATCGCCCTGGGACTATCGGCACGGTGGAGGAAGGAAGTGAGGGACGCTTTTATTCGTTCTTCAGCTTGCTATAAACTTCAAGGTCAGTAAATATGCCACCTGTCAACAACTCTCCATCTCGCTCCACCCCTTCGAACTTGAAGCCCAGTCTCCTGGGGATGTTTCTGCTGGGAATGTTGCCGACTGCACACTTAATCTGAATCCTGTTTATGTCCAGGTCATTGTAAGCAAACCTTGCAAGTGCCTTCACCGACTCAGTGACTATCCCTCTTTTCTGAAAACATTCAGAAAGCCAATATCCAATCTCTGTCTTTCTGTTCTGTCTATCAGTGCCTTTAAACCCTGTCAGTCCTGCGAATTCACCATTATAATGGATCACAAAAACAAATTCCCGCAATTCCCTGGGAAAATCCAGTAATAATCTGATGTATTTTCTTGTATGTTCAACTTCTCTGGTAAAATAGACAAACGGCAGCCATTTTCCAAGATATTCCCGTTGGCTGTCAATAGTTCTAAAAATATCTTCTGCATCAGAGATTTCAATCAACTTGAGCAGAATCTCTTCAGTAACAGGAATTGTTATGATATCATCTGTTTTGTTTTCCACAATCTTACTCACCATTCCGTGTGCTTTTGGATTTTTTCATGCATCAAATCATATCATAATAGGGCATGATAAAGGCAGTAACCTTCATATTCATAATGCGTCAGAGTCTGAGCCCCAGATTTTTTGCCTTTTTAAGATAGACTTCGGGAATTCTGTTCACATCCATTCTTATGGTTCCAGGCAGTACGAAAGTCTTCACTATCCTCTGTCCGCTGTAATGACACATCTCCCTTATCCTGTCAAAGCAAGCGCGTGACTGGTTTAAAAGCCAGTCAAATGGGTACGGTGTTGTGCAGGAAGTAACCAGTAATGCCTTTTTGCCTTTCGCCTGCCGGGCTTCAGGCGGGGCCAGTTTCTCTTTTTCTCTGATGAGGAATCCGAAAAGACGTTCAAAAGTCCTCAGCATGCAGGCCGAGACATTTCCCCAGTGGGTTGGAGATGCCCATATGATAAGATCACTTTTCGAAATAGCATCTTCCACCTTCACAATATCGTCACGTATGACACAGGAAGATTTATCCTTATGCTGACAGGCCCTGCATGCAATGCAGTCTCTGATGTTGAGCTCAGATAGAAAGATCATCTCAGTGGTGTGGCCATTTACCTTTGCCCCTTCCAGGATCTGCTCCACTATTCTTGCAGTAAAGCCTTTTTTTCGGGGGCTTCCTGAAAAAGCGGTTATGTGCATTATCTGATCCTCTCTCTCTCTGATAAGATTATTTAGAGACAGTTCCTTCTTGTCCGGTAGAGCAGGATCCTTCCACGGCGCAGTCATAAGGTGGGGGACGGGAAATGCCACTTCTTCTGCCGGACTTTAAATCTGGTTTCTATTAAACTGATAACTTCAGATAATCTGAAAAATTTGTTCCGATTTAAAAAATCTACGATCAGGTAATTTAAAATCTCATACATTTCCAGACCTTCATCATCTCTTTTATAAAATAGCTCAGTTATTATCTTACAGATTTCCCCATTGTCATTTTCTATTGCAAGAATTTCTGGCACTCTTTTAACCTTCTTATTTATCTTCTGCATTGTTATAATAAAGTCAGTCTTCAGGCCTGCTTTTCTAGTGTCCTGTACAACAGAATTTGAAGAGTAGCTCAAAGTCTCTATCTTTTTCAGCTCAAAATCAAGCAGGCTTATATGAGTGACAAGATTAATCCACGCATCATCATCCAGGCTGTTAAACATTAATGAAAAATACCCGGAAGGCTTCAGAATTCTGCAAATCTCAGAAATCACCGTATTAATGAGGGCGTTGTATTTCCCAATATCTTTTTTTCTTCCCTTTGATTCGCTTATGATAATTTCATTTTCATAGTCCACTTCTCTTTTCAGCCAGGCATTCCACATCATACTAAGCTCTAAATATGGTATTCTGTTTCCGTGTGGTGGATCGGTAATAATATAGTCGACCGAGTCTGAAGGGAAATGGACCACTACGCTCTGGGCGGACTGATTTATCAGTAACAGATTTTTTTCACTACTGTCAATTTCTCTGAAATTTTCAGCTTCCGATGTAGAATATCTTGAGTATTGCTGGAGTTTTTTAGCCTTTAAAATTTTCCTGTATCTTTTTTCAAAACAATTCCAGACATTGATTTCAAAGTGCTCATTCGGCGTCCAATAACCAATAACCCAGCTTCCAACTTCCTTTTTGTTATTGGCATGACTTTTATTATTCATTTTTCCACGTTTCTTGACAACAAAAACCATTTTACTCGTTTGCCCGACAGCTGAGGTGAAGCAGAATTTGAAAAAATCCTTCATTTCTGCACTTTTGATATTTTCAATAGTATCCATCAGAATTGAGAGTCCGAAAAGATTTCTTGGAGTAAAAAGCTCACATATTCTCCTGTCTCCGTAAGCATTTATTCTAGGGTTATGGAAAAAATGCTGTGATGGATAAAACAGGTTGATGTCTTCATAACGAAAGGCGTCTGCCACCTCTTTATCTTCCTCGGTGGCAGCATCAATATGCTTCTCTTTATTTCCATTCTGATACCATACTTCTGTTAAACTGCCGTGTTCCCATATATAATGAGTTCCCTGATATACTCGACCATTTCGCCTGACTTTATAGAGAGAGTTGATTCTCTCTTTCACCTTTTCTTCGATTTCTCTGAACACTTCCACAGCATCAACAATGTCCACCTTTTCCAGCATCTGTCTTGTTATGAATATCGCTGATGGATTAATATCGACCCCTATCGCTTTTCTTCCTGTGGCTATCGCTTCCACAACTGATATTCCAGAACCGCAGAAAGGGTCTAACACAGTTTCTCCAATTCTGCTATATCTTTCTATAAAATTCCTTATTACATTATAAGGTTTTTTTGACCAGTATTTATGCATCGCATAGATTCCAGTATACGGCTCAGCTTCAATATTTGTTGTTACACTTTTATTATTGGACATGTCTCTGAACTTCTATGGAAATGTTGCCTTCCCCCCCCTGTGGGGGTAATGATACGTTTGCCTGTCCCCGTTAAGGGAGGAATGATGGAACACTGCCTGCCCTCCCCTCCGGGGACAGGCCGGAGGGGGGAATGATTGAATAATGGGAGGGAAAAATGGTGAACCCTCGAAAAAGTATCCTTTATCCATGATCACTCGGTCGGAACCCTGATATCCGAGATTTCGTTGAAATGTGAAATAAACCCTCCATTGGGTTGCAGGCCTCGATTTATTCTCACTCATTTGTCTATCTCGAATCTAACAGCAGTGAAGGAATACGATTATCAATTCTCGCCGAATCTAAAAGCGATTGTACTTTGTCTCACCTGCCGAACACCATTACAATAAAATACTACTGATGCAGTGGAAGGGTAAATTCATCTCTCCGAGGAAAATCTCAATCGGTTGATTCGTACTATAGAAGCGACCAGGCACACAAATCGAGTTTTTAATAGCGTTTTCACTAAGTGCGAGCGATGGCCTGCTCCAGACATATTCTTCCATTTTCCGGGCACCCGCGTTTGGTACCCGACGCATCTGTTTTTATTATAACGGCACATTTGGAAGGGGAAGCTGAAAAAGTCTCTCGCCGATTTGAGTTTGCAGCAGAAGAGACAGCTCATACTGTTGGGGTTCCCGAGCCCGAACTCTACGTAAAAGAAATAGAGGCTGTAATGATTATATCGGATCTATCCTGATGAAGGAGCCACACAATGAAATACAGTGACCCCATAGAGGCTTTCATTAAAGCTCTCAGGCTGACCTCGGAGCTCGTGTCCTATTTCCCTGGCGGATACGATTTCCAGGTCTCTCCCTTCGACCCGGTCATCGAAGATCTTATTGAGCTCGCAGAAGAAGATACAACAACAGTTGAGGAGCTCCTCGGCGATCCCTCTGATGATGAAGTCTTTGAGATTATATTCAGCCACGCTCCGAGGCTTATCGCTGACCAGCACAGGCTTGATCTCTTTGAGATATTGTGCGGCATCGAAAAAAAGGCTCCCAGGAAGCACCTCGAGCATATAAGGACTGCGAAAATAGGCCTGGAAGACTCGACAATGAATCCAGCTTATTCAGGGTTTGTATTTGCTCTCTTCGCAGGCCACATATCAGAAAAAGTGAAAGAACGCTCATTGATTGAGTACACTGTATGCGATGCTGAGATCCTGGAGCTCGTTAAAAAGGCTGTCTCGAGTAAAAATGCACAAGCCTGGGAAGAGATTAAATCACTTGGTGAACGCGCGCTTCCCACATTGCAGAACTATCTTCTTATGGAGAACATTGAGAAAGAAGTTATTGAGAGCATTACAGGCATCCTTGCCTCGATTCCCGGATTTCACTCAGCTCTGCTGCTCTTTCACATCTTCAGAGGGAAGAGGTTCGGGCAGGACTCAATGGCAGAGGTCATAGAGCAGAGTCCGGCCCGTCCTTTCCTGCTGACTTTCCTGAAAAATGAGCATAATAAGTTTTTCGTTTCATGGGAGGTAAGGCGGCAAATCGAGGAGATCCTGTGCCGCCTTGATGATCCTGCGGCATTCCATCTGCTTCGCAGGGAGCTCGTGAACCCCAGTCACTGGATGTCGCATGCCCCTCCGGAGGAAATGCCGGGCTTCTATGGAACTGTAGTGAAGCACCTGCTGGAAATCGGTGATAGAAGAGCGGTCCCTGTCCTCATTAAATTTCTTCAGCACGGGGCTTCAGAAGAAATTCCCGGGGAAGTAGTGAGCGAAGTGAAGCATCTTGTCGAAGGCTCGACCTGGCACGATGAGATCGTGCAGGGCCTGAAACTTCTCGCGGAAGGTGAGAAGGTCTTTGTGGAATTCGGTGAAGATCTCACCGAGATAGCCCTGCAAAAGGTTAATCAGTTCAGTGATTTCCATACGCAAATCCAGGGGAAGGCTCCCACCCTGGACGAGCTCAACAGGAGGCTCAGAATCGAACAGGATCGCTTCAATAATGCCTATCATGATGACCTGGACGGCCTGCGCCCTGTAGATATGGGCAAGTCTCCCATCCAGATGATTCTGATGCAGAGAATGCTTGAAGACTTCGAGAAACGCGGAGGCAGTGGGCGATTTGTGCAGGCTGAAGAAGCGGATGAACTTGCAGAGTTCCAGGCAGAATGGCTCATCACGCCTCTCCCTGATTACAACGGCGAGGCGCCTGAAGTCATCATCATGCGCAAGCGTGAACAACACGCATCGTCGAGGGCGGAGCGGGAGTACCTTGAGCTCTATGGAAAGAGGAAGATCAACGAACTTTATATCGATGCATCAGAATTCTTTGATGAGGGCATTAACGCCCCGGCACAAAAAAGAATTGACGTGGTTCTCGCGCTTGAGCCGAACCACCTCTTCGCACGCAGGCTGGAGGGGCTGCTCAAAGGCCACCCGCCTTCAGAGACTCCGGAAGCGGCAGGCGGAGGAGAAGCAGTCGCACCTCTCACAAGACTTGATATCCTGAAGCCCTTTTTTGCTGATGTCCTTTTCGCCCATCGGAAAGGTCTGAAGAATGCCATTGCAGCAGAAGTGGACGCCCTCAGATCACAGGGTATGAGCGATCCCGTGATCGATGACTCTCAGTTCAGGTTCTTCGAGAAATTCGTCACCGGCGCTCTCACCGAGTTCAGGAAGAAGAACATTTCGCCTATGGGCACATTTGACCGGGATGAATGGGCGATGCTTGCGCGGTGTCTGGAGATAGAATATTTTTCCCTGGTGAATTTCGGACTCTTCGGTGAAAGGGTCTTCTATATTGCTCCGCACCTGGCAGAGCGGCTCATGGAAACCGACATGAACGTGGATGGGGCGCTCCTAAGGCTGCCTTTCAGGTCCTGCGTATTTATCTACCAGGATCCACAGTTCATACAGCTTTTTCACCGCTGCTTCGGTGACGAAAACCTTGTTCCTGAATATGACTCTCCTGTCACCATCTTTCTCACAGAGCTCGAAAACGGGGGGCGCCGCAGCCTTGTCATAGTAACCGCCCGGGCATCCTCCAGCTTCATTTATTATGGGATCACCCAGAGGACGCTCAATCTCAGCGATGGAGTGACAATCGAGGACGCTCTAAGGACGGACTGGCAGGCTCTCGGCGGCGCGCCGGTAGAAGGCGCAATGCCTGATTCCTTTTTCTATGACGATCTGAGGTTAACATTTTACCGGACAATCATCAACTCCATACTCTATCTCTCAACCGGGAACGCTGAGCTGACTGAAGAGGGGAGCCCGCTCCAGGAGTTGAGAAGGCAAGAGAAAGAGGCAAAATCAAGAAAAAAGAGAGAGAAGATTGCGAGGAAAGGTTCAAAGATGAGAGAGGCCTACTCCGGCTATCCCTATATCATAGTAGGGAAAAGTACGCCCGAAACAGAGCTCTCGCCCCTCTTCATGAAAGAAGACTGCGTGAAATGGCGCACACTGACGAAGCGCTTCATGGTAAGGGGGCACTGGAAATATCAGGCTCACGGAAAAGAATTCAAGGAACGACGCCTGATCTGGATAGAGCCCTATTACAAAGGCCCCGCCAATGTGGCTGAAACCGTAAACAAGCCTTATATCGTGGAAAACTGAAACGGTCCTGAGTCGTATACCAGTAAGGAGACTGCAGCTCTTCCTTCTCACCTGATATTGATGATGCCTTTTCTCATCGCGATTACAACAGTTTCGGTGCGGTCCTTTGCATTGAGCCTCTTCATAAGGCGTGCGAATCTGGCTTTCACCATCGAAATTGGAATGCCCATCTGATCGGCGATGGCCTTATTACTGAGGCCATCTCTTGCCTTTTCAAGCATCAATACTGTTCCGTCATCTGCCTCAATGCCATCATTCTGCCCATTCTGAGAAGGATCAGCATCGAAAAGGATACACCTGGTAAGCTCGGTGCTTATATAAGACTGTCCCCTCAAGACTGTTCTGATGGCAAATTTCAGCTCCTCAACAGGCGCAGTCTTGAGAACATAACCTGCCGCACCAGCCTGGAAAGCCTTCCTGACCACCCTCTCATTGGCGTCCATGGTGAGAATGATCACCTTTAGCGAAGGACATTGGGCGCAAGCTCTCATGGTAAAGTCGATTCCGCTCATGCCGGGATAGGGAAGATAGTTATCGACAATGGCAATATCTACGCGTTTATCTGTCAGATGAACAAGGGCATTCTCAGCATCTTTCCAGTGCCCTACGACAGATATACCATTATTTGCTGTGAGAGATTCGGCAAGTAACTCTCTCAGAATGGTATGATCTTCTATGATAATTACATTAATTCGATTCTGCATGACTGTGAGGCGAAGAGTTCAGATTTTTCAGAGAATCGGAGACGATCAAAGCCGCGTTTAAGTAATGTAGTGATTGCTACGGAAGGTATCGGAACCATGTAGAGATTCTCTCAGTCATCATAATCTCCTTCAAAGATAAAAAAAATGTCAACTCACTGAAAGCCCGTCATATATAGAAAAAGCACGCCGTTCAACTCGTACTGTCTGAGAAATTTTTCCTGCAGGAGGATACCCATGTCACTATAGTTGCAAATCATCAAACTAAAGTTGCAGATCACGTAACTATAGTTACTGGGCGTGTAACTATAGTTGCTGGGCGTGTAACTATAGTTGCTGAGCATGTTACTATAGACTATGGTTATCCACAGGGAGTATGTGAGATGAAGGGTGAATTTCGGTCATGAAAAGATATAGAGAGAAGTCCAGCACACAGTTCCAGCAAGTAAAAGTACGACTTTGCTTTTACACCTCCAGTAATATCTGTTCACCTCACACATTTTCTGAATCCATGATGGTTATTGTTTTTTATAGAAAATACTGATTCAGACATAGGAGATATATCCTGCGTGGATCGGAATCGAATCAAAATCTGAAGATTGATAGTAATTATTAATCCTGATAATGCAGTTTCAGGGAGGGACACATGGCGGGAAGAACAAGTGGTACTTTGTTAGATAAAGAAACAAGCATATCCATGTACAGAGTCTTTGGAGCTGTAGTGGATCAAACAAACAAGGCCGTGCAGTTCAGGCTGTTTTTCCCAGATAACCGCCTCGATTCCGGACAATACTGTCATGAAGGTGGCGATCCTGAGATACAGGAGATACGTATAGTCGGCACCTTTCAGGATAAGATGCCAAACTTGAAAAAGAGCAAAAACTGGCAGCCTGAAGATGCACCAGTGATGAGAAGGTCCGAATATCCGACAGGGAATCCCAGAGGATGGCTCTGGGAATCTGATCTCATCACACTCCCTGATGGATTCTACCAGTACAAGTATTATGTCACTCACGCCGGAGAAACGTGGAGCGAGAACAGAGGCGAAAAGTATAAAAACGACCCCTGCACAAAGTATCATAACTATCAGGAAGGCCACGACAACTCAGGGTTTGTCATCGGCGGATCCCTCGCAAAGCCAGAACCGATAAAGAACAGGCTTCCCCTGAAGGATCTCATCATCTACGAAGTGATGCTCGACGATTATGTTAGTTTTGACAACGAAAAAAAGGGCGGCGAGGCATTTCTTGAAACGTTCATACGGGATATCGACCGGATTAAAAGCCTTGGAGTAAATGCAATAGAATTCATGCCCTGGACTGCCTGGCCAGGCGGCGGCTTCAACTGGGGATATGAGCCATTCCTCTTCTTCTCTGTAACCAACGTGTATACCGGCAGCCAGAATCGCCCGCTCGACAAACTGGCTCTTCTAAAAGAGTTGATCACAGAGCTCCATCGGAACGATATTCATGTGATTATGGATGGCGTATTCAATCATGTGCGTGAACAGTTCCCATACTATCAAATGTACAAAAATGAGTTGAAATGTCCCTATACAGGCTCCTTTGGCGAGGGTAATTATTTTAAGGATCTCGATTTCCACAACGGATGCACCCAGGAGTTCATCTTCGAGGTCTGCAGATACTGGATCGAAGAATTCAGGATTGATGGCATCCGCTTCGATTACACCAAAGGGTTCTATGATCCAGGTATTCCTGACAAGGGCCTGGGCAGACTGATAGGTGATCTGAATGAATACATCGCACAGGATCAAAGCAGGCAGAATATATCGCTTATACTCGAACACCTCGACGGATATAATGCAATAAATGTCTGCAATGAAGTAAATGCTTCCGGCTGCTGGCTTGACCCCTTCATGTGGACCACTTACAGTTTTTTCCAAAATCACCACGTAGACCAGAGAATCATTGAGATTCTGAACTCCCATAGATGGTTTGAAAGCGGTGACCCTGTTACCTACATCGAGAACCACGATCATTCGACAATAACAGGCAAGATGATCGAATACGGATATCAGGGCAGTGACTGGGCCAAAACGCAGCCCTATGTCATTGCGCTCCTCACCTCACCTGGAGCCCCGATGATATATAACGGCCAGGAATATGGAAGAATCATGATGATGCCGGAGCCGGGGCACGAAGAAGAATGGGGAGTAAAGCGGGTAAAATCCAGACCAATAGAGTGGGACAAGCTGAGCTCCGACCCAGACGGCCAGCGACTTTTCTGGCTCTACAGCACTCTCATCTGGATCAGAAAGTCGCGCCCCGGACTCCGAAGCTGGCACGTATACCCTGAAGATCCTGCAGGTGAGCTGAATGAGATGGGTTACGGCTTCGATGAAGAGAAGCAGGTAGTGATCTATCACCGGTATGGTGACGACGGGAACGGCGAGACAGAGTATTTCATCATAGCCCTCAACTTCTCAAATGAGCCCCGGATAGTGAATATTCCGTTCCCGTTCAGCGGGACGTGGTATGAGTTGCTGAACAATGAGGAGCCGGTGGATGTTGTGGAGTGCTGGCTGAGCGAGCATGAGATCCCGGGTAACTGGGGGAGAGTGTTTGTGGGGAGGAGGGAATAATAAATCTGTTTTAATTAAATACCGCTGATGTTAATAGTGTAATTGCCTGAAATTATCAAGTCAGATCTGGAGATTGAGTTTAGAATTAAGTGATAGGTAAATATCATTTATGAACTTTGGATCACAGATGCCATTTATTGAGTATGTAAATGAAAGGATAATTATGATTACTAATATACCATCGTATTCTTATATTAAAAAATTAATTATATGTAATAACAAGTGTTTTATTAGTATAATTTTTATTACATTGATTCTTTGTGTAACTATAATGTCTCCAATAATGGCAAATAGCAATAAAAAAGTTTATAAAATATCAGAAATAGTAAACCAAGCAGATACATATGTTATTTCAAATAGTAGATTAGTCGCTATATGTAACTGCTATTATCCAAATATTGGAAAGTTTATTGCTAAAATTCCATGTGATGATATTGAAACACAAAATTTTGTAGAAAGGTTTTTATTTGAATGCACAGATGCTTGTGTTGCTTGTGTGGATAATAAAAACATATCTGATGCAAATAGACAAAAAATACTTGAATTAGCGGTAAAATCTGGAAAATACTATTGTATATGGTACCATAATTGTCCAGAAACTGGAAAAAGATTTAAAAATCTGGACAGAATACGACAGATAGTAGATCGAATAGGTGCTGCATATTCAAAAATGAAAGAAAAAGAGAAAATGTGTGATTTATTGACAATATATGATGAACAAGCTCAGATAAATAGTGGAGTTTTTTATTGGGGAACCGTAGAGACATATTGGTTAAAAACTCTTTTAACATGGCCAGATTTCAAAGGAGAAAAGAAAAATTGGGATGCAGTAAAAGAATATCTAAAAGGGAACTCGGATTACCATGATTATATCGTAGCTTTTAGAAAATTCCTTCGATCCTATGTAAAATATAATACAAATTCTAATATGGCAGAAGAAAGATTAAAACATATCAATGAAATATTAGGGGGTAATAACAATGACTAAGACATCCTTGATATGCTTTACAGTTTTTGTATTATATATGTTTATTATGCTTAAAATAGAACCAGTAATTGCACAGATAACGTCACCATTTTATATTAATGTTAATGAGGCATCGCTAGATGAAACAACAAGTGCAGGTCATGTGACAGTTGAGCTACATAATGGTTTGGGAAATCCAGTGGTAATTCAGAGTATTAAATTGTATTTGCATGAATCCCTTATGTTTTCTCCTAGAAGTATAGAACTAACTAATGAGGATACATTTAGTTTTTCTATAGAACCAAATGAAACAAGGCAAGAAGAGATTAAAATTCCAAAAGCTACTATTATTCAATCTTTAGGAGACATTATTAAGTATAACTGTGAAAGTCGTAAAGCAAGGATTATTGCAACTTATTCAACAGAGGTTGGAGGAGAAGCAAAAGAAGTATATACAACATGTAATCTGAATCCTAGGAGCCCGTGGTGGATTGTTTTTCTGGGAGCGATAATAGGAGTTATATTAGGCTTTTTTGCACTTCTCCTATTAAACAAAAGGAATGCTGATGCGCCTAAGATTAAATTTTTAGAATATTCGCTTCTTGGCTTTGTTATTGTTACTATCATTCTAATTGTATCATATTACACCAAAATAGCTCTTCCTGGAATATCGATTAATCCAACTGATTTTTGGAGCGGTATTGTGCTTGGAATAATATTTCCCAATTTAATAGATGGTGTATCTACATTTATAGACAACAAAGGAATATTTAAGAAATAAAAATTGGAATGGAGCATCATCCAAATCACTGGTATCATCAACATTTGGAAAGAGCGCTAAGTGATAATGAAGTTGAGAAAATCGTAGCATTTACACATAAATACTTTTCGCCTGTGTTAATTTACTGACATAGCATAGAATAAATGAAGGGAGAGCAAAGAGATACATATGACAATGACAATATCAGCAGATCATAATCTCAAACTAGGTAGAACAGATATCATTGTGAGAATTCATGAGAACAATTCTCTAGAAAGAATTCCAGGTTCAGTATTTGTAAATTTGCATGACGACGAAAATATCTCGGTACAGGCAACTTTGCAAGTCATAGAAGAAAGAGGCGGAAGATTGATTGAACTCATACATCCAAATGATGTTCCAGTTGATTTGAGAGAGAGACCTAAAATTAATCGTTATATTGTGTTTAGGATATCTGGCGATGAACATTATTACATAGCTGATCCCAACAGAATATTTACAGATGTCGGGAGAAAAAATGATATATACCTGGAAAATTACGGGTCAAATGTAAATGCACGACAAGCAGTTGAGACATTTTCTGATAAATTATTAAGAGATTTTATTCTTGAAGGTATAAATACAGATGTTATAATTGCAGTGCATAACAATACCGGTTTAGATCTTTCAGACCCTAGTATCATATTAAAGAAAAAAGATGGACAGACTGAAAAGAATGAGCCGCAAACAAACCTGTTAAGCAATTTTCTGCTTGTAACCAATGAAAACCATTATACAAGGTTCGTCAATCAGAACAAATACAATGTTGGTTTACAAGATAATGGTCTCATATTGCAAAATAGGGATTCAAGTAACTATAATGATGGCTCAATTTCTGTGTACTGCGGTATTGTAAACAAAATTCCCTATATAAATGTAGAAGTGTGTTCTAGTTACAGTAATGCATTGCAGTATCAAGTTGATATGTTAAGATCGGTCTATACTCGAGAGCATAATTAACGCCATGAGGCAAGCCTAATGGAATCAAAATAAACCCCGTTTCATGATGATGTTTATTTTGAGCGTTAATATAGATATGATAAAAAGTAGCATAAAATATTCTTAATTCTCTTATAAGCAATATTCAAGCGAGGAATAAACAATGAGACTGAAGCTTCCAGGAATTTCAAATCTTCTATATTTCGCAGAGAGAAAATACACAACACATGAGGGGAAAATAGCTAGGCAATATTTATGCCCGATTGAGTTTGCAGCTCAAGAGGATATTGATGTTGATGGCTCCATCTATTATTATGGAATATGCGACTCCACAGTAACTAATTTTCATTCAAGTAATAAAACAGAGGCTTTGCTGGATGGGCACCGGTATTTCTTTAATGGTATAAAGGATTTGCTATATGCCAGCGAAGCAAAATGTAAAACAGCTATTCTTGGGCTCCAACCACCTAAAGATAAGACAAAACATTATGAATATGTGACAAATCACCTTGACCTTATAAAACAACTTGCCATTGAACTGAAAAGATACCACGATGAAGCACTGAATAAAGATAAAAATTTTAGAATTATTATCCGATATGCTTCGGAAATGAATGCATCTGACAACGAATGGCATAATAACCCAGAGGAATACAAAAGCACATATCGTGCAATATCAAAAATTTTTAAGATAGATGTTGCTTTTACCGATGTACAATTCAACTTTTCCCCCGTTATGCGCATTGGAATGGATTTGAGCACAATAAAACAATATTGGCCTGGTGACGATTATGTTGATATTGTTTCTTGCACCTGGTATATCGGAAAAAAAGAGGATGCGGAAAACTCAACCAAGCGATTTGATGAATACTTTCAATGGGCAATGGACAAAGGAAAGCCTTTTGGCATTGATGAATTGGGTGGCCGCAATCTCCACTATACTGAAAAGTCCATAGATAACAGCGAGCGCATATCTTTAATGATGGAGCATTTAATCTCATTAGGAAAACAATGCGATTATGTGACAACATTTCTCGGCGGTTCTGACGATTATCCCTACAAATATGCAGTAACTCTAGAACATCTGAAGGAAAGGTTTGTTGATAGGATCACTAATCCTGAAATGGACTTACCATCTGTAAGTGCAATTAATCGCAATTCTCTACTTATTGAAGAACAGTATGCGCTAAATATCCTTGAAAATCTTCCACTTCAAAAGTTTAATAAACTCAAAGAATGGATGAATTTATCAACTCCAAATGTAATCGGACCAGAGACACTCGAAAAATTTTACTCACGTTGTAAATATTATGGGTTTGACCTTTCTGTAGACGGCATCAATCATTTTAAAGACCGTCACAACTTGGGAAATACTGGAAATGCAAAAGGCATCATTGGGAAACAAACTGCTGCAGTATATTATCAGGAACTAATGAAATATATTTCACGATCTCCCAACCCAAATAATTAGTTTACAAAGTGTTAGGAATGAAAACTATAATATTAGGAGGAAAGAATGGCAAGATTTATTGTAAACAGTGTGAACTCAGAATCACCAAGTTCTGTAAAGGTAGAGATCACGATAGATCAAATTCCGCCAGATCGAGTACAGTTGGTTCCACCGGCATTTGCTATGATTCAAAACGCACTCTCAGACAACATATTTGATTTCTTCGAGGGCATGATGGTAGCTGCTGCTTTAAACAGAATTTTCAGGAGATAGACATAGACTGTTCTGAATGGAGCATCAAAAATGAGTGTGGCAGTTGAGGATACCCATTTTTCACAACTTTTGTGACCAGAATATACAGACATTTTGTATATCCTGGTCGGTTATGACAAGTGCCACGGATCTGTAGATTAAATACATTTTAAGGATGGTATTATGATTGATTTATCCAAAATAGAAACGAAATGGATCTATCCGAAAGTCGACAAGATAGTACTTGACCCTCAGCTCGATGACAACAAGAAGCTCAAGACAGAATGGAACAGACCTCAGGGTATAGTTCTTCATCACACTGCGGGCAATGGAATCGAAGGTCTTCTGGATTGGTTCTGCAGTACAGATTTGTCCTGCCATTTTCTCATTGGGAAAAAAAAGGGGCAGATAATTCAGATGGCTCCCGTGAATTACATATGCACTCATGCCGGCGGTAACTGGCCATTAGACAAACCCAGTTTCGTAAATGTGAATCTTTCGTTTGTTGGCATTGAAATCGAGAATACCGGCCAACTTACAAAAAAGAATGGCAAATATGTTGACTGGAATGGTAAGCCGTTTATAGGAGACCCATCAGCTGTTAGAGAGCGTCATGTCTTAGATGAAAAATATTGGGAAGCTTTTACCGACTTTCAAGAGAAGGCCGTTTTTGATATCTGTCTCTGGCTTATTGAGAGATTTGACATCAAGATCGATAATATTATCGGGCATTATGAATGTGTCAAGACAGGTAAAGTCGACCCGGCCGGCGGTTTTTCACAGGGTTTAATGCCGGAAGTCAGGGATTATATTCGAGAACTCATTCAGATGTAGAAGAGAAGCTATTTGAATTAAATTATTATTCAATAAAAGAAAGGAGAAAATATATGTCTCAAATGAACGGTGTTAGTATTCTTTCCACTAAGGAATGGGGGGCAATAACTCAACATGGAGAACTATTGGAAACCACACCGACAAAAATCATCCTGCACCATATGTTCACTCCCAATCCTCCCAACAATATCTCAAAAGATGATGTTACACGTCTTGCGAAGGAATGCCAGACATGGCATTTTGGCAGAGGATGGGTCGATACGGGGCAGCATTTTACAATAAGCTGTGATGGGACAATCATGGAAGGACGCCATGGTTCGCTTGATGCATTAGTAAAAGGCAAATGTGTATCCGGTGCTCATTGTGAGGGCCAGAACTATAATTGGGGAATAGAGCTGGAAGGAGATCATAGGAGTGAATATATCACAAATCAGCAAGAAGCCAGCCTGATCAATCTTTGCGCCCTTCTTTGTGAAAAATGTAAAATTGACAGCAGCCGCATTTATGGACATAGCAACTTCAACAATACAAATTGTCCCGGTACAGCAATCCTGAAAAAGATCTCAGAAATACAGCAAAGGGTCCATGACAAGCTTCAGAGTCTGACTGGAGCGAGATGAGATAAAATGATGGAGGACAACTCATGATTTCCCAAAAGCTAAAAGAGATTGTAATATCGATAAAGAAAGTCACTCAGTATCCGAAACTCAATATTGCAGTTGTTTCCCAGTCAATTCTTGAAACGGCTTGGGGACGCAGTGACCTTGTTACACTTCATAACAATACTCATGGTATGAAGTGGCGCGACTGGATGAAAGGCCATGCAGAGCCTATTATGTTTAAAACATCCCACGATGCACCGACACCTGAAGGCGAATTATACTGTAAGTTTAAAAGTATCGAGGAATCCATAAAAGGTTATTTTCACCGGCTGGCCTGGTCCCCTTACAAAGACTGGGAAAAATATGCAGATGACCCGGTTGGATTCATACGATTCATCGGCCCTGTCTGGTGCCCGAGGGCTGGCTATATCGAAGACATAATCGAATTGTTTGACGAGTCAGAAAAGCTATTAGGTGACGAGAACCTGAAAGCAGAGGATGAATTACATCCCGATAGAAGGAAATCTCGTCTTGCTTTTCTGATAGGTCATACACCCAGAGAAAAGGGCGCATCCGGAATACCTCCTTTAGGTAAGCAAGAATTTGATTGGAATCTGGAGCTCTCTGGTCTCCTTAAGAAAATCGGCACAGAGCGTGGCTTAGAAGTTGGTGTATTTGCCAATGATAAGACAATCGGAAAAGCCATAGAAGAGATCATTTCTTGGCGGCCGGATTCCTGTATCGAACTGCATTTCAATTCCGCTCCAGGTGCGAAAGGAACTGAAACACTATATTGTGATCGTATTCCGGAATCAAAAATTTTATCTGAATTTGTCCAGAGGCATGTCTGTGTAGCCTTTGATAGGAAGGGCGGTCAGGATCGAGGATTGGTTTTGAAACCGAAGGAGGCTGTTAACTGGCCCAAAGATAAAATGCCACGGGCTTTCTGGAACTGCTATCTTGGAACATACCCAAACTGCCTGATAGAACCGTTCTTCGGAAATATGCAGAGTGAAGCTGATTTGGGTGAAAAAAACAAAACTCAGTATGCAACTTCTCTTATCGATGCCTGTGAGGAATTCATCAAGAGGGTATAAAGGAACAAGTAATTGATTATAATTAGTGCACCGAATAACCAGTTGAAGCTATGCACAGAAAGAAATGAAGGTTAGTCCGCACGGGTTAATGAAATTAAAGATTTATTGATACTCTTGTCAGAACTGTCCTCAATGAAATAAAGGAAGAATATGTAAAAAATGAACAGAAAACGAAACAATGCGAGAAATGCCATGATGGCCATGATGGGGGAAAAGAAATTGAGGTTCTTGAGCACTGACTAAGTGTCGTACTCTAATATCTGAAAACCTTCAATTTCTATTCTTCTTCCACTCAGCAATCTTCATTTCAATGATCCTGGGTTAAATGTCAACTACTTTTACCGATCATGAAAGCAGGGAGAGGGAGGCCATAGACCGACCAAATCCCGGCCGACTGAGCTGGATCTCATGTGTCGGAAAACGATGGCGCCACCGAGGGACACCCCTATGAAATCAGATGGTATTTTCCAATGTCTTGACCAGTGTAGAGACACACATGGGTTCTGTCTGGCAAATTGAATCCAGATCAGTCTCTCCCGAACCCGAGAGGTGGCTGGACTTCGCCAAGCAGTTC
>Ga0302251_1000170_pt1 | contig 75441 bp, 65 predicted proteins | sample AAG_RA_Gln_MG_FD_193534 | JGI IMG/M metagenome (GOLD analysis project Ga0302251, IMG submission 193534) | Enriched activated sludge microbial communities from anaerobic digester in WTTP, New Holstein, Wisconsin, United States - AAG_RA_Gln | ecosystem: Engineered > Bioreactor > Anaerobic >... | reverse complement strand
AAGATTTAAGCGAAAAAACGAAAACAGGCTCATCCAAACCTCAAAGTTGTCTTGAGGCAGGGATGAGCCTGTTTTTTCAAGTATTTTGTAAATATCAAAAACTATAGTCTCGCACCGCTTTTTCCTAGGCGTGTCCATCTGCACCAACGGACCTCAAGCAGGTCAATCCCTTTAAACAACAGAAAGCCCATCAAACTCAGGGCCAGAATCCCGCTGAACATCTCCACATAATCGGCCATGAGCCAGCTGTTCATGATGAAATAGCCTATGCCGTAGGTCGTCGCGTAGTTTTCTCCAAAGAACAAAATGGAAATACTGACGCCCACGCAGATGCGCAGGGCTGTCATGATCTTGGGCAGCGTCGCCGGAAGGATCAAGTGCCGGTACAGCCCGCTGCGGCCAATCCCCAGAGACAGCACTGAGTAGTACAGCTCCTTGGGAATCTCCCGCACACCGTCCCTGGCCGCCACCAAAATCTGAAAAATTATAATGATGATAATCAGCACAATCTTCGAGGCTTCTCCCAGCCCGAACAGAATCATCAGCACAGGCAGAAAAGCAATTTTGGGCAGCGGGTACAGCAAATAAACTACAGGGCTGAGCCAACGGTCCGCCCCCTCGCTGACCCCCATCCAAAGTCCTAAAGCGCCGCCAAGCACCAGTGAGACCAGCAGCGCCACAGAAATCCGCCCGAGGCTGACCAGCAGGTGCCGGCTCAACTCTCCCGGAAAAATCCTGAAAAAATGCAGGATCGCCGTATGAGGTGCCGGAATGGATGCGGAGCCCACCGAAATATGCATCACATACCAAAACAGGAGGATCGCCAGCATGCCGTAGAGGGTCTGCAGCCAACTCCCGCCCAGGCTGGTACTCAAGCGCTGACGCCTTTGACTGTTATCGCCGCTCTGCGTCCTTATGCCGCTCTGCGCCTTGTCGCCGCCCAGCTGCCGCCTTTCGCCCTTAAGCCTGCTCATACAACCGCCTCCGAATCTTCAGGCTCATCTCAAAAAAAGACGGATGATCCCTGAAGTCCGCCTCACCAAAATAAGGATTCTCGATTTGCTCCTGCACGCGACCATCGGCCATCACCAGGATGCGCTGCCCCAGGAACACGGCTTCCTCAATGTTGTGCGTCACCAGCACCAGCGTAAACTGCCGCTCCCGGTGCAGCCGCAGCACCAGATTCTGGATCAGCTCCTTGGTCATGGCGTCCAGCGCTGAGGAAGCCTCGTCCATGAGCAGCACATCCGGCTCCAGGACCAAAGTCCGGCCGATGGCCACCCGCTGCTTCTGACCCCCGCTGAGTTCCCCCGGCAACCGGTGTCCGAGGCTTTCCAGACCTAACTCCTCCAGCATGGCGCCCACCCGCTCACTCGTCTCCACAGCGCCAAAGCCCCGCGCCTTCAGTGGAAACGCCAGATTATCCCGCACGGACTTCCAAGGCAGCAGGCCGTAATCCTGCAGCACAAGCCCGGTCTCCCTACGGATCCCGCTGACGGTCTTCCCGCCAATGACTATAGAACCGGACTGGGGCCTGACCAGCCCAGCCAGCGCGTAGAGCAGCGTTGTCTTGCCGCACCCGGAAGACCCGATCACAGCGCAGGTCGAGTGCGCCGGCACGCTCAAATTCAGTTCTTTCAGAGCAATATCCTGATCATAGGCCACTTCCAGGTCGCAGATCTCTATCACTGCACAAACTTCCCTTCGATCAGGTCTTCATGCCCGAGTTCGATTTTTTTGCCCAGGACGCGCTCGTTCCAGTCCATGATGGTCTTAAGATATGCCTCATCCGGCACACGCGCCAGGTGGTACTCCGGCATGAGAATCTTGCCGGTGATTTCAGGCTTCAGCTTCAGCACTTCGACGAGGAGTGCCCGAGCTTCGCTGTCATCCTTCTGAATGTCAGCAATGGCCTTGTTGTAGGCGTCGTGGAACCGCTGCACCGCCGAGGATTTGTCGCTGATGGCCGTTCCTGTAAACACCATGACATCCGGCGAAAACGCGTCCGGATTCTCAATGAGCTGTTTCGTCAAGCCGTTCAGTTCCCCCATGGACGCCATAGGCTCCGGAATGACTGCCATGTCCAGCTCGCCTTTTCCAATCATTTCAAGGCGCGCCGGGATTTCGTTGATGTAGATTTTTTCGACGTCGTAACGGCCTTCCAGGCTTCTGTCAGACAGGTAGTTCGAGACGCTGACCTCCATCATGCCCACTTTGACAGCGCCGCTGTCCCTCAGTTCGCCTTTGATCAGGAAGGGGAATGCGCCGTCAGTGCTCGTGGTGACTTTGATGTCAAAACCGTTCTGGACGTTGTTGACCAGGGCGATCATGTCCGTCATGGCTCCGTCCAGCTCGCCGCTCTGGAGCGCGCTCTGGCGGTTCATGGCGTTCGTGTAGACCTGGACGTCCACGGTTAAGCCAAGTTCTTCGAAATAGCCTTTTTTCGCGGCTAAAAATATAGGCGCAGAGTCTACGGCGGGCATGACCCCAATTTTAAGGGTTGCCGGCTCATTTTCAGTGCTTTCTGCCGATGGTTCCGAAACCGACGGTTCAGCAGGCGTTTCAGCGTCAGGTTTCTGACAGCCTGTGATAATTAGGGCAGTGGCAAGCAGAAATGCCAGCAGGAGTGATAAGTATGATGATTTTTTCAATTATGATCCACCTTTCTTGCTTGAATTAACACTCCTATTGTATAATGGCTTTTGGATTGTTTCAATATTAACAATATAACCAAATCTCCAAGACACTGGTGTCATGAGGTATACTATGCAATGTGACAAAACTTATCGTTTAAGGCAGGCGACAAAACTATGAAACATGAAGAGACAATAGAAACTAAAGCGGAAATTTCGAGAAAGAAAATTGCGCTGGACCTCTGGATCGCGCTCAGGCCCCTTTCGCTGACGCTGGCTGTCAGCTCGACGACCCTTGGCATTCTGGTGGCTTGGCGCAGTGGGATGCTGATTGGCGACGGAGCGGCCCTGATTTGGGCGAGGGTTATGATGGTGACCATCGGTGGCATGCTGGTTCAGGCTTGCGCAAACCTGGTCAATGATTTCTATGAGGGCTCGTTTAAATACCATCGGCCAGGAGAAAGGACTTATAAATTTTTGAACTATGAACGGACAGCATTCGACCTGGCGGTGTTTGGACTGAGCATGCTGTGTCTGGCCGGGACCGGGCTGATAGGGCTTGTGCTGATGAAACTTAGCGCGCCAAGCCTCATCTATATAGGGCTGGCGGGTATGGCGGGGGCGTATGCCTATACCGGGGAACCGTTTGTTTACAAGAAGAGGGGACTGGGTGCCGTGCTGTCCTTTGTGCTGATGGGGCCGCTCATGGTTCTCGGGGCTTATGTCGCGGTCAGCGGGAAGTACAGCTGGGAGCCGGTGGTGCTTTCCATGCCGGCCACCTTGATGATTCCGCTTTTAATGATGTCGAATGAAATTCGAGATGTTGAGAGGGATGGTGCGTTGGGCATACGGACATTGACAGTCATGGTGGGGATCAGGGCTGGCAAAGGGATTTATCTGGGGCTTCTGGCTGTTGCCTATGGGTTGACGGCAGTGTTGGCGACGCTCGGACGGCTGCCGGCAGCTGCTCTTGCGGTCTTCGTGACGCTGCCGCTGGCAGTCAAATCCTATAAAAAAGTGTCAATGCCCAAAACCAGCGGGATCCGGATCACCAACCTGCTGCACATTGCCTTTAACGGCATTATGATCGCAGTGCTTGCGCTGGCGAGGTAACCAAATAAAAAAGGCGCAGCAAAAGTCGGGAAACCTGGCTTTTGCTGCGTCCTTTTTTGACTTAATTCGGTTTACGTGGTTTGGTCCTCCGGCATCTGCTTGGGGCGGCGGCCCTTCAGGGCTGTATACATGCTTTCGAGGCGTTTTAACACAGCCTTTCGCTCGGTGCCGTTAAGCCGGACCTTGCCGGTGATTTCGGTGGTATAGTCCAGAAATGCCGCGGTAAGTCGACTTTCATTGATGGCGAAGAGCACATTTGGGGCGTTGTCTTTGACTACCAAAACGCCGACATTCTCCCGTATATACACTGTACACTCTGAGGAAAAGTTATCCTCTAACAGGATCACGTGATAGTTTGGATAGGTTTTCATCAGGTGAATGGTATAGGCCAGGTGTTCGCTGTATTCCTGAAGTGTGTAGACGGCGTCTGACAGACCTATAAGTCCCATGAACTTCACGCGAAGTGCGTCCGGGATTTTGTTTGTTTTGGAATCTTTTTGATATCCACTTGCGTCCGCAGATTTTGCCAGCTCCTGGAGTGTCTTTTTGTCAGGCAGCAGCAATAGATCCGTATGATCAAACTCCTGAAGCTGTTTCAACAGTCTCTCATGCCGCTTTCTTTGAAGACCGGCCATGTACTGGATGTTCTGGGGATCGAGGCCGGATCTGCTCATAATGGATTCTGCAGTGGCTACGGGCATTGTTAACGAAGGCAGTCCTTCTCTTAGGGTTATGACATTGGAAGCCTCTGACTCAAACTCGTCGATCATTTCCAGAACTGCGCCGTTGTGTTTGGCCGTTATGATCTTCATTAGCGGTCGGCAGAGGTTCAGGTAATCCTGAAATTCATTTTGATAATGGGCAACCGTCCGCGGCTCGCTGAACAAGTGGACAACGGGCGGATTTGCAGAACGGCTGACTGAGCGGCTGATCAACGCAGTTTTCTTTTCAAGAATAAACAAAGTGTGCTTGTACACATCATCCCGCGTTCTTGGATAATAGTAGGGCTCTATTGATCCTGTCATATACAGGGGCAGCCATTCGCGAATGGCTGTCAGCATCTCGTCCAGGCCACGGTTGACTGTATGGACAATGACGATTTTATGACCCTTTTGAATAACTTTTGACATCAGCACGGACCATTGATTCGTGAATTTTTTGTCTCCAATAAGCCACTCCATGGATTCGTCACTGTAAAGGTAGAGGGTTTCAGTGGCATCACTCATGAGTGCAGTGGCCAGCAGTGTTAAAACCGCTTCTCGTTTGCCTTGGATGTCTAAAAAGGTGCTTGTTTCCTTTGGATTCAGTGTCCCAAAAAGTGAGGCCAGGTCAAAGACGGCATTCGAGGTGGGAAAGCTAAAGTGAGAGACCTGTTCCAAGAGCTTGCCGATGGACTTTGTCTCAAGCACCTTCTGATCGTACAGCCAGTCGAGGATCATAGCACTTGCCGGTTCAAGATCAATGGGAATCTGGGACGGCGGTATCTGAAGCGCATGACAAAGCCCTGATCTAAAGGTGTCTATGGCCATAAACTTCGCGAAATACTGACTGATGGCCAGCAGGTAGTTCTCGTTTTTTGAAGGTGACCTGTCGCCGCGTCTCAAGCGGCTTATGTAAGAAGCGTCGAGGTTGATATGTCTGGCCAGTGCACTGTTTGAGGTGCCGGACAGGTTCATGAGCAAATCGAGTTTTTCAGAAAATAACAAGTCCGTCATCCTCCCAGCGATACTGGATTAAGTATAAATTTTGAAGCGCAGTGTGCTTCATCCTCCTGATACCCAATTTTTCGAATGAATTTCACATTTTGTCACGAAACGTGACATAAATTTGTCATTGACAAATGTTGACACTCTGATGACATGGGTTCACTAATGTGTATTATGGAATCAAGGGGGGTTGGTGATGGCGATGACATTGACAAAGGCATGGAAAATCAAACTCAAAGAGGGTTTCTTTAAAACGGTCGACTGTGAACTGACACTGGATGAGACGATGTTGATCCTGACACCGCTTGAAAATCATCACCATCCGTCCGTTGAACTGGAGCTGAGTGAGATTGTTGAAATTACTGTGAACCGAAAAGATCAGATTTATACGGAAATTGAAATTAGGACGAAACAATTCATTTTTGTGGCGCAGTTATTGAATCCAATTTTTGAAGAGGCGCTGATCCTGGAACTTAATGGGGCTTTTCGGTCGCGTCTTAAGGTGATCTGAAAATGGTAAGAAGGTGCAGCGAAACCCGGTCCCCCGGCTTTCACTGCACCTTCTTTTCTTGAAAGCGTTCCTCATTATTCTTTAATGAAGACCTCCATTATTTCGGCGACATACATCGTATGGAAGTCGCGGGTCGGATAAATCTTGTCGATCAGCTCTGTCTCAATAAAACTCTCCGGCGCCAATGGCTGGGCAAATAATTTTTTGCAGCGGACCACAAGGTTGGCCTCCTCAAAGTAGGGCGTACCGTCCAAATGTTTGACGGTGAGTCCGGACTTAGCTATTTTGTCCTCGTCTTTACCGGAAACACTGCCCAGGTAACTGAGGGTTTTGCGGTGCTCTTCCCCGAAAAAGGTCAGCGTGAAGGTATCCGCCTGATCGACAAAGAATTTGGTGTGACGCTGAGGTCGGATGAATACATAGGCGACGTTTTTGTTCCACAAGACACCAAGACCGCCCCAACTGGCTGTCATGGTGTTGGCCTTGCCGTCCGCCTCTGCGGTGACCAGCATCCAGTCTTTCCCGATCATTTCAAAAGCGTTTTTCTGAAGGGTTTCCGGTGCAATCGATTTAAATGAAGTCATGGGTTGACACTCCTTTAGTAATGGATCTTATGAAGGTTGAAATGCTTTAAGTCAGCACAGCGCTGCTGTGTCTATGCAAAGTGTAACATTTGCAATGGGTTTAGACAAGTTTAGGGGCTGGTGACGCGGACGGGATTTGAGTGAGTGTCTGACACCAAACTTGAGTGAGTGTCTGACACCAATCTTGACTGAGTGTCTGACACCAATTCTGAATGAGTGCCAGACACTCACCTCACCTGCATTAAAAACTTTTTGAAGTTCTTCACCTTCGACAGGGTAGAAACTACACAGAACAAAAAACGAGAGGCGGGATCCACTGTGGCAAAACGTCTGCGCTATAATATGAATGCCTGCATTGGCTGCCAGACCTGTTCACTGGTGTGCTCAACACTGCTGGGACAGCATTCACTGAGTGAAAGTGCAATCTACATAAAAACCAAAGGGGGCCTTCAGAGCCCTTATGTCTGCGTGGTTTGCGTCGCCTGCAAAGAAAATATAGCCTGTCTGGAGGCTTGCAGAACCGGCGCCCTGAGAGCAAGACCCGGAGGCGGGGTCCTCTTTGACAAGAGCAAATGCATCAGCTGCAGACGCTGCGTCAAGGCTTGTGCCATAGGTGCGGTCCAGTACAGCGAAAAGCTGGATCAACCAGTCATTTGCAGGCACTGCGGCACCTGTACCAGATTCTGTCCTCATCAGTGTCTCTGGATGGAAGAGGTTGAAGAGGCTGAAGGGACTGAAGCGCTGGAATTGTCAAAAATATCTCTGCCAAACCCTGAGACAACTCAGCCGGAAGAAGGGGAGGCAAAGTCATGATCTATCAGGATTACATAAGAGTACTGACCATAGACCTCTCACAGGAAACCTATATTATCAGCCAGCGCAAGGACCTGAAAGCCTTCCTTGGCGGCGTGGGCATTGCCTCAAAGCTTCTGGAAGAACATCTAAAAGAAGACAAACCTGTGCTGGATCCTGAGCAGTGCATCGTGTTCGCCATAGGCGCCCTCTCCACCATCTTCCCCATAGTAACCAAGACGGTGGCCATGTTCTGGTCGCCGCTTACAGGTGAACTCGGAGAAAGCTATGCGGGCGGCCGCATGGCCCTGACCATGTTCATGGCCCGCTATGATGCTATTGTCATAAAAGGCCGCGCCCAAAAACCAATTTACCTCTCCATCAGCGGACACAGTGTCGAATTCAAGGACGCTGCAGCCATGTGGGGGCTTGAGTCGGACGAAGTTGGCCGGATCATCCGGGAACGGGAGCCGGGAGCGGGCAAGCGCAGCATCCTCAGAATTGGACCGGCCGGCGAAAACCTCGTCCGCTACGCCAGCGTCTGCGTGGATACCTACCGCCACTTCGGACGCCTGGGGCTAGGTGCCGTCATGGGAAGCAAACACCTGAAAGCCATCTGCATCTATGGCAAGGGCAGTCATGAAATCAAAGACCGCAAAGCCTATTTTAAGGCTTTCAGCGACATTCACCAAAAGGCGCTGACCACCGACCTTATGAAAAAGTATCATGATCTGGGCACACCAATTGGTGTCTCCGGCATGAACGCCAACAAGAGCATCCCAACCCTGAATCTTCAGACCACCTTTTATGAAGACATCAGTGCCCTCACCGGGGAGGCGTTTGCCCAGCGCAATCTCATAAGAAAAACCGCCTGCGCCGGCTGCCCGGTTGGCTGCATCCACATTGGCCAGTTTCGCCGCGAGTTTGGACCGGGGTATGAGTACGAAGCCATCAGTGTCAGTTACGACTACGAGCTGATCTTTAGCCTGGGTACCTTCCTGGGCCTGAAGACCAGCGACGAAGTCCTCGAAATGATCGAAGCCGTTGAAGCCTACGGCCTTGATGCCATCTCCGCGGGCGTCGTTCTGGGCTGGGCTACGGAAGCCTTCCAAAAGGGATTGATCACAGAAGTCCAAACCCTTGTGCCGCTTGCTTTTGGAGACCAGAAAAATTACCTGAAAGCCTTGAAGCACATTTCTGATCACACGAACGATTTCTATAAAACCCTTGGCGACGGCAGCGCCGCAGCCGCCAAACTTTACGGCGGCGAGGACTTCGCCATGCAGCTGGCGGGCAATGAGATGGCTGGCTACCACACCGGCTATGGCTCTGTGCTGGGCGCAGCGGTTGGCGCGCGCCACTCCCACCTGTGCAATGGCGGTTACGGCTTCGACCAGGCAGACGATTTCAGTATGGAAACCCTTGTAGATCGCGTCTTTGACGAAGAACTCCACCGCTGCCTCCTCAATTCCCTGATCGCGTGCCTTTTTGGACGCCGGCTGTACGACCGCGGTACGATCGTCACCGCCTTGGCGTCCTTAGGTGAAACCCACACAGAGGCATCCTTGAAACAGGCAGCCGCAGAAATCTACAAAAATAAACTGAGACTCAAAAAACGCATGGGCTTTGATCAGACTGCCATGAAACTTCCAAAACGATTTTTCGAGACCCCTGGCGGAGGCACCAAACTCGACGCAGACGTCCTGAATCGTCTCATCCGAGACTACGACCAAAAATGTCAGGCCCTCTTTACAAAAGCAGAGTAATTTTTGCCGATGGTCAAAGCAACTCCATCCCAAGAACAAGCAAAAGACCTTGCGTCTGCTGAGTTACAACAGACGCGAGGTCTTCCTTGCCTACACGCTCTAGCGAATTTCAATTACAACTCATAATACAATCTGAATTCCTCAGGATGCGGCAGGGCACTGATCTGATAATGCTCTTTCGTGAGCCGCTCAATTTGGTTCTTAATCATGATCTCAGAAAAGACGCCGCACCTGAGCAAAAAGGCTTTGTCTGCTTCAAGAGCCTGGCAGGCCTCAATCAAATTAGCCGGAAGCCCTTTGACTTTGCCTCGCTCAGCTTCTGGCAGTTTGTACAGGTTGACATCAAATGGTCCATAACCCTCTGATACCGGATCGATCTTGTTCTCAATGCCATCAATGGCTGCCATGAGCATGGCCGTAAATGCCAGATAAGGATTGGATGTGGCATCCGGTGAGCGCAGCTCGAAGCGTTTGGTATGTGGTTCGGTAGCATACCCCGGGATCCGGATGACGGCACTGCGGTTCGCGGTACCGTAGCAAATGCTCACAGGCGCCTCATAGCCAGGCACAAGCCGCTTGTAGGAGTTGGTGCTTGGATTGGTGAATGGCATCAGTGCCGCGGCGTGCTTCAGGATTCCGCCTATGGCGTAAAGGGCCGTTTTGCTCAGCTGACTATAACCGTTCGGGTCGAAAAAGAGCGGTATGTCGCCATCAAAAAAGTGCATGTGGATGTGCATGCCGCTGCCGGCCTCGTTCCAGAAGGGCTTAGGCATAAAGGTGGTCGTTAAGCCAAAAAGGTGGGCGTTATTTTTAAGGATATATTTGAGTTTCATGGTTCGGTCGGCCATTTCCTTTAGTGTCGCGAATTCCACTTCAATTTCAACCTGACCCGGTCCACCGTTCTCAGAGTGATGGTACTTTACGGGGACACCGTGGTCTTCCAGCAGTCTCACCGTGTTGCTGCGGAAGTTGTAACTGGAATCCATGGGTAAATCCACGTGGTACCCGCCGTGAGGCGGTACCTTGGCACCGAGATTGTGATATTTTGTGTTGCCGGTGTTCCAGGCTGCCTGCTCGGAGTCGATTCGGACCTCCATATGGTGGGACTCCGTCCGGTAGGAGATGTGATTCAAGACGTAGAACTCGAACTCCGGACCAAAGAGCGCGCGGTCGCAGATGCCCTGGGCCTTCAGGTAGTTTTCGGCCTTCTCAGCCATGAAGCGCGGGTCGTCTTCAAATCTTATCCGCTCCCCGTCTTTCAGGCGGTAAATGTTTGCAATGAACACCAGTGTCTTTTCATCTGCGAAGGGATCCACAAAGCCGGTGCTGAGGTCGGGAATGAACACCATGTCGGATTTTTCGACAGTCAGAAAGCCATAACTGGACCCATCAAAGCCTATGCCTGAGGTTAAAACACTGTCATTAAAGCGTTCGTAGGGAATGGAGAGATGGTGCCATCTGCCTTTCATGTCAATGACCTTGAAGTCAATGATCCGGATGTCCTCCTCGGCAATAAAGGACTGGACCTCCGCCACGTTTTGGAAAGCTGTCATACTGTGCGCCTCCTTGAAATTTTTTGTACAAGGTTGGTTCTATGCACCTATTAAACTTCCAATAAAATTGAACACTTATAATTTAATTCTAAACTTTGTTAGAAAAGAGTCAAGAGCAATGACTGTAAATCCGTGGGAATAATTTCGCTCTATGGAATATTGAAACTGGGCTTACAGCATGACACGAACAGCTATTACATTAGGAGGTAAATTCTATGTCAGAAAAACCACTTAAGATTGTCATCCTTGACGGCTACACACTAAACCCCGGTGACCTGAACTGGGACGGCTTTGCCAGACTTGGAAAAGTAACGGTCCACGACAGGACCACACCCGAGGAGATCCGTCCGAGGATCCGCGGCGCGCAGATAGTCATCACAAATAAAACGCCTTTGTCGGCAGAAACTTTGAATTCCCCTGAGGCTGCGGACGTCCGCTATATAGGCGTCCTGGCCACCGGCTACAATGTAGTGGACGTGCAGACAGCGAAGCACAAAGGCATCCCGGTGACAAACGTCCCAACCTACGGTACAGACTCTGTGGCTCAGATCGTCTTTGCGCATCTCCTCGAAATTTGCCATCACGTGGGTGCCCATGATGCCGCCGTCCGAAGTGGGGAATGGGCGGCCTCCAAAGATTATTGCTTCTGGCACTTTCCGTTGATCGAGTTGGCAGGCAAAAAGCTCGGGATTATAGGCTTTGGCAGGATCGGCGCAAGAGTAGCTCAGATTGGGCATGCCTTTGGAATGGAAGTCCAGGTTCTGGACCGACAGGGAAGAGGGCAGAGAGAGGGATTGCCCTATAAATTTGTTTCCCTTGAGACCCTTTATGGGACCTCGGATGTCATCACCCTGCATTGCCCGCAGACGGCGGAGACCCAGGGACTCATCTGCGCTGAAAGCATCAGCCGCATGAAAGATGGCGTCATTCTGCTCAATATGTCCCGCGGGGGTCTCGTCAATGAGCAGGATTTAGCCGATGGTCTCCGCTCCGCAAAAATCGCCGCCGCCGGCGTGGACGTCCTTTCCAGCGAGCCCCCAAAAGCGGATAATCCGCTTCTGACTGCGCCTAACCTGTTTATCACCCCTCACATAGCCTGGGCACCGTGGGAAGCACGCGCCAGACTCATGGAGATCGCCGTGGAAAATTTGGAGCGTTTTCTTCAGGGGGATCCGGTGAATGTGGTGTAAGGAAAGTGAAAAGGAAGTGAAAAGGAAGTAAACTCGGTGTCAGACACCGAGTTTACATTTGATTATTAAAAACAAAAGTCCAGGGACGCGGCGAATGCCATGTACCTGGACTTTCTTAACGATTTTAGAGTCTTAACCTTTAAAATCTTCCTTAACTAACTTGCCATTTTCATCCCAGCCCATGCGGGTGATTTTCGCAAGAAACTTGACGTCGTTTTCCTTTGCACACTCGAGAACTTGGAAAACCTTAGTTTGATCAATACCGGCCTTTTTTACGTCGCCGAAAATTTTCATGATGGAGTAAGGGTGATCCGGATCCTTAAGGCAAATCATGCCGGTGTCAGGGATCATCATAGCGTCGGAAATCAATTTGCCATAATCAATGTCTTTGAGGTCGGCAATGACATAATACTGCGTGTCGCCGCCGAGATCTTCAAAGCCTTTGACTTGCTTGATGCTGAAGCTTGATTTTGCGACTGCGCTCATAGTCGCGAACAGCGGCAGGATGCCCCAGCCTTTGTGGCCTGAAACGATCATGGATTCCTTGCGGGCCATGGCCTCTTCGAGGTAGGCGCCTTGTGCTTCATTCATGAAGCCTTGATCAACCAGTTTTTTAAGCATGGCGTTCATTGAACATTCTCCTTTTTATTACGTTATAGTTTTATAATTTACAGGGTACTGGGTTATGGAAATCAGAGAAATAAATATAATGTGGGTTGACAATGCAAGTCTATACACCTATACTGCCTTTTTTATAATATCATTTCATCCGAAAAACTTAAAGACCCGAACGAACAAAATTTTTTCGAATAATTGAATTATTTTATAAATAATTTTCATGACATAAAAAAACCGCTCACATCAAGCGGTTTTTTTGAACAGACACGAAATTAGTCGTGTTTACCAATAAACGTGGATGAGTTCTTCGATGTCCTCTTCCGTGCTGAACAAGCGAACTTCCTTGGATTTCAGAAGCGCGATTGCAACATCTGGTTTATTGACGCGGAAGATCATCAGAGCTTTGCGCGGTTTGGAGCCCACAAAGGCATACATGTACTCAATATTGATGCTGCCTTCCTCCAGGATATCCAGAATTTTTGTAAGTCCTCCCGGTGTATCCTCCATTTCGACGACGAGCACTTCCGTCATCTTTGCTGCGAAGTTATGGCTTCTGAGGATGGACATAGCCTCTTCGGGCTTGTCGACTATGATGCGCAGAACACCAAAATCAGAAGTATCCGCAAGTGTAAGCGCGCGCATGTTGATTCCGGCTTCCGAAAGGACTTTAGTGGCGGCGTTGAGCCTTCCCGGTGAGTTATCGAGAAAGACGGACAGTTGTTTGATCAGCATGAAAAATCCTCCTTCAGTCTTGGTTAAAGTTTTCGGTTGTCAATGACGCGCTTGGCTTTGCCTTCACTGCGCGGCAGCGTTTTTGGCTCTACCAGTCTGACCTTGACTGAGATGCCCAGCAGGCTCTCAATTCTGGAACGGATGCGACTCGCCGTTTCTTCCAGTGCACGGACCTCGTCAAAGAGGAAGGTTTCAGAAACTTCGACGTGAACCTCGAGTTGGTCGAGTTGACCTATACGGTCGACAATCAGCTGGTAGTGCGGCTGAACATCTCCCATTTGCAGCAGGACGTGCTCGATCTGGGAAGGGAAGACGTTGACACCGCGAATGATCAGCATGTCATCTGTTCTGCCCTGGATGCGTCCGATTCTTCGAAGTGTTCTGCCGCAGGCGCAAGGTTCCGGAATAATGCGGGAAATGTCACCGGTGCGGTAGCGGATGATTGGAAGCGCTTCCTTAGTCAGAGAAGTGAAGACCAACTCGCCGCTTTCCCCTTCCGGAAGTACTTCGCCGGTCGACGGATCAATAACCTCTACAATGAAATGATCCTCCATGACGTGAAGCCCTTTTTGCTCCAGGCATTCCACTGCGACACCCGGTCCAATGATTTCACTTAGTCCATAGATATCCAAAGCTTTGATCTTTAACCTGGTTTCGATCTCGCGCCGCATATTTTCTGACCATGGCTCAGCGCCGAAGATGCCGAACTTAAGTTTAAGCTCTTCCGGCTTTATACCCAGATCTTCAAGTGTCTCAGCAAGAAATAACGCATAGGATGGCGTACACGCCAAAATGGTACTGCCATAATCCTTCATAATCATGACCTGGCGATCGGTGTTGCCGCCGCTGATCGGGATGATGGACGCGCCAATTTTTTCACCGCCGTAATGGAAGCCCAGGCCGCCTGTGAAAAGTCCATATCCGTAGGCATTCTGAATAACGTCGTGTCTGGTGGCGCCGCCGCTGGTGAGGGCTCTGGCCATGAGCTCCGACCAGGTGTTCAGGTCGCGGCGGGTGTAGCCTACGACAGTTGGCTTGCCAGTAGTGCCGGAGGAGGAGTGGATCCGGACGACCTCTGAAAGGCTGACGGCAAACATGTCATAGGGATAGTTGTCGCGTAGATCGGTCTTATAGGTAAACGGCATATTGGCCAGATCACTCAGGCTTTGCACGTCCTCCTGGTCAATGCCGTGCTTTTGAAACAAACGGCGGTAATGGGGCACGTTATGGTATGCCCGGGACAGCGTTTCCTGCAGGCGCTCGAGCTGCAGCTGATCCTTATTCTCTTTTGTCATGCATTCCTTTGGCTCATTCCAGTACTTTGTCATAAGTAATTCCTCCTGTGTACTTTGTCTGATGGCTTTCGTGATCTATAGACAGACTGACTTTGCTCGTTTCAGGACAAAAAAATAAACCTTCTCCCTGCAATCTGAAAATCTGCAAAGGGACGAAAGGTTTTTCCGCGGTACCACCCCAATAGGCCATAAGCCCACTTTAGAAAGACGGGAAACAAAAGCCTTCTTGGCTCAGATTCCGGATCCTCTGCCCTTTAACGGGGACAACCGTTCAAGCCTACAGCGGGTGGGTTCAGCTTGAAAACTCAGGAGAGAACTTCGCCGCGCGGGATCCTGGGAACGCTTGCAGTCCGGGACATTCCCTCCCTGAAAGGCCTTGGCGCGATTACTTTTCTCCGTCAATGTCTGTTTGGATGATAATTTAAATGGTTGTGAGCCGGAACTGAACTCATTGACGTGATTATAGGCTTGTCTTGAGGACGTGTCAAGCAAAATGCCAGAGAATTCAAAAAGATTTGAAATATTTTATAAAAAATAAAATTTTTGTAGAAATAAAACTCATATAGTGAAGAGGACTTTAGTTTTCTGCGTCGAATAGTGTCAACGGGATTTACTTTGGGTACGAATTATTTAATCGAGAAACTGGGGTTGAGCGTGGTGGGGGCGGGTGACCATCGGCAGAGAAAAGTTTTTAAGGCTTTTAAGGCTGATGCCGATGGTCGTGTGTTCCCCAACATTACAGAAAGTGAGTGGTTGGATGAAACAGGGATATGACCATTTGATGGGATTCAATTTCATTGAAATTGCCAGAAAAATTCAGGTAGCAGTCAGCAAACAGCTGGAGCCGCTGGGCATCACTTTTGCGCAGTACAGGGTGGTGTCGAGGCTCTGGGTTGAGGAGGAAATGACCCAGAAGGCGCTGGGGGATGAGCTGACACTGTCCGCGGCGACGCTGACGCCGATGCTGCAGCTGATGGAGAAAAAGGGCTGGATTCAGCGTACCACAGATGAACTGGACACGCGATCGAAAAAGATTCGCCTGACGGAGACCGGAGTAGAGATCCGTGAGCGGGCGTTTGAAGTCGTGATGGCTTACGAGCTGGAGGAGCTGAGGCTTCTGCCGGAGGAAGAGTTCGGGCTGATGCTGAAGTGGCTGAGGCTGATCAATGCGCAGTTGAAGACTTTTTAATTAGGGTGCGAAATTAATTGTGTTAAAAAACTTGATTATGTCGAGTTTTATGCTAAAATATAGTTAGGGTACAAACTAAAAATTAAAAGAGGTGCGGTTGATGGGTGTCTACGAACAAGGTGTCAAGTTTGCTTCTGAGATGGACGGCGTGGATCCTTTGAAAGGGATCCGTCAGGAATTTTATCTGAACGATGAGGTTATTTATATGGATGGCAACTCGCTCGGACTTTTTCCGAAAGCTGCCGAGGCTTCTCTGCTGAGAGTTCTGGAGGATTACAAGCGCATGGGGATTGATTGCTGGACGAAGACTAATCCGCAGCTGTTTCTCTATCAGGATCACCTGGGTGCGCTGATGGCAAGTTTGGTGGGCGCATCGCCGGAAGAAGTGACCATTATGTCGAATACGACGCTGAATCTGCATTCAATGATTGCGACGTTTTATAAACCATCGGCTGAGCGGTTTAAGATTTTGGTCGACGACTTGACCTTTCCGACTAGCCGATACGCCATTGAGAGCCAGCTGAGACTGAAAGGGTTATCTCCTGAGGAGGCCCTTAAGGAAGTCAAGAGCCTGGATGGCAGGACGCTGGATGAGGCCATGTTGATTGAGGCTATGACGGAGGATGTAGCCATGGCAGTGTTCCCTTCCGTATTGTACCGCAGCGGGCAGCTGCTGGATGTGGCGAGATTGACCCAGGCAGCCCATGAACGTGGCATCATCATTGGTTTTGACTGCTGTCATGGCGTTGGCGCGGTGCCTCATGAATTCTCAAAGTGGGATGTGGACTTCGCGGTCTGGTGTACCTACAAATATCTGAATGGGGGACCGGGCTCGAACGCGGCGCTGTATTTAAACAAGCGGCATTTTGGCCTGCATCCGGGCCTTGCAGGGTGGCAGGGTTACGTCAAGGACAAGCAGTTTGATCTGCTCAATACGTTTGAGCCGGTCAGAAATGCAGGGGGGTGGCAGTCCGGCACTCAGAACATTTTCAGCATGGCGCCGCTGGAAGGGTCCCTCGAGCTTTTCAACAGCGTCGGTGTGGAGAAAATTCGTGAAAAGTCCCTGAAGCTGACGGATTACCTCATGGCTTTGATCGACGATAAACTTACCGGTTACGGGTTCAGTGTCGGCAATCCAAGGGAGGCGCACCGCAGGGGCGGCCATGTGGCGCTGGAGCATCCGGACGCAGTGCGGATCAATCAAGCCCTCAAAGACAACGGGGTCATGCCGGACTTCAGGGCACCCAATGTCATCCGCCTTGCACCAATTGCGCTTTACACCTCCTTTACGGAAGTCTTTAGGGTGGTGGAAACGCTCGTCAGGATTATGGATGAAAAATTATATGAAAATTATTCGTCCAAGCGGGGTACGGTCGCGTAAAGCGGGTGGTTCAAGAAGAGGTTGCTGAGTTTGGTTAGAGCGGTTGTCGGAGCGGTTGCCGGAGCGGTTGACGGAGAAGTTGACGGAGAAGTTGACGGAGAGGTTGGCTAAGGTCGTGAGTTTTTTTTGTAAGGTTCAACAAATAATTTGATCTTTGTGTCCTTTTATGATGTAATATGAGATTGTAAGAGGTTTCACAGAAGGGGGTCGAATCGTTGAATGAAAAACTCAAACTGTATGGGTTTAACAATCTGACAAAGACGTTGAGCTTCAACATCTTTGATATTTGTTACACGCACAGCAGGGATGACCAAAAAAAATACATCGATTATATCGATGAACAATACAACGCCAAACGTCTGACGAATATTTTGACTGAGGTCACTGAAATGATAGGGGCTTGCATATTGAATATCGCCAAGCAGGACTATGATCCGGAAGGGGCCAGTGTCACCATTCTGATTTCAGAAACGCCGGTTCGGGTCAGCGAACTTGACGCGTCCTGCAATTTAGGGCAGCTGGTGTATAAGGACTCCGTCGTCGGTCACCTGGACAAGAGCCACATCACCGTTCACACCTATCCGGAAAGTCATCCTCAGGATGGCATATCGACTTTTCGAGTGGACATAGACGTTTCGACCTGCGGGGAAATTTCGCCGCTTAAGGCGCTCAATTATCTGATTGAGTCCTTTGACTCGGATATCATCAATCTGGACTATCGCGTTCGCGGGTTTACAAGAGACACAAATGGTCAGAAGTTTTACATCGATCACAAGATCACTTCTATTCAGGACTACATCTCGCCGGATGTTTTGGATCGCTATAATGCCATAGACACCAACGTCTATCAGGAAAATATCTTCCATACCAAGATGCTGCTCAGGAAGTTTGATCTGGACAACTATCTGTTTTCAACGGAAAAGCTGGATCTCAGCCCTGAAGAGCGCCGTTTGGTGACTAAGCGCCTGCGCTATGAAATGGAAGAGATTTATTACCGGAAGAATTATCTGTAGAAGTTAGACTCACGTGAGTGAATCAGCCCCTTGGAATGAGCGGAAAGCTTTATTCCAAGGGGCTTTCAAAATGTCTTGAACTGCTGGCCTTAAAAGGGTACGATAGGGTAGGAGTACCGCATCACCTCATTCGAAAAGACATAAAGGAGTGTGAAGCGTCATGGACGCTGGACCGAGTAGAATGCTGAAAACAAAATATCATATGGCAATTCTGCGCAGGGCATTTCCAGGCGGATGTTGACGCTGATCTCAACTTAGAGCATCGCGGTTGACCTCGGGCCTGTCTTTGTCACGTGCAGGACGCCGAGAAGGAGCGAATGCGATGATTCATATTTATAAGACCATCGGCGAAAAGCTTGAAACGGTTGAGATGAACGGGGACGGCTGCTGGATCCATATGACGGCACCCACGGAGCAGGAACTGCAGGACATCTGCAGAAATTTTCCTGACATGGACCCAACGCACCTTAGGGCGGCGCTGGACGAAGAGGAGCGGGCACGGATCGAGATTGAACCGGGATCGACTCTGATTCTGGTGGACGTGGCCATGATTGAGCCATCAGAGAACAACAAATACTACAATACGCTGCCGCTGGGCATCATCCTGGCTGGGGATTCGATTATCACCGTCTGTACGCAGGACGTGCCGCTGATCAAGGATTTCGCGGGCGGAAGCATCCGCAGTTTTTATACGTTCAAAAAGACGCGGTTTATTCTGCAGATTCTGTATAAAAACGCGTCCTACTACCTGATGTTCCTGAAGCAGATCGACCGCAGGAGCAGTCAGATTGAGCGGGAGCTGCACAAGTCCATGAAGAACAAGGAGCTGATTCAGCTGCTTGAGCTGGAAAAGAGCCTGGTTTATTTTTCGACTTCACTCAGGGCCAACGAGGTGGTGCTGGAGCGGATGCTGCGGCTGGATGCCATCAAGAAATATCCGGAGGACGAAGATCTTCTCGAGGATGTCATCATTGAGAATAAGCAGGCCATTGAAATGGCGACGATCTACAGCAACATTCTGAGCGGGACTATGGACGCTTTCGCATCTGTGATCTCAAATAATCTCAATATCGTGATGAAACTGTTGACGTCAATTACCATTGTCATGGCGATTCCGACCATGATTGCGAGCTTTTTCGGTATGAATGTGCCGGTGCCGCTTACGGGTAATCCTTGGGCGTTTGTAGTGATTATAATGATGACTATAGGTTTGGCGGTGCTGTCGACATTTGTAATGTGGAAGAAGAAACTGTTTTAAATTAATGCCGGGTGTGAGCGATAGGCTTGACCTTGGGGCAGTGACGACGAAAAAAGCCGCTGAGGCTTCGAATCCCATAACGGGTGCGAAGGGCAGCGGCTTTCGGTTTTATAGGATATGGTTGTTGTTTTGATCATGAATGGTACGGAGAGGCACTCAAGGAAGCGTGCTTATTAGAGCATCAAAACGTCAGCGGCGAAATCCATTCTGGCCTGCAGGACAGATTTGAGGTGCTTGCGCTCCTCGGCCAAAACAACTTTAATTTCGTCCGGCGCGACTTCAGGATACAGCCGCATGAGTTCGCTGACGAAAATCAGTCCGTCGCGTTCGATTTTTTCAGCGATAGTCAAAGCGTCATCTTTGGCATATTTGCCTCGTACCTTGGCGACGGTGTCCTCTGCGTCTTCGAACATGTTATTCTGGATCAGGGCGTTCATGTACTCTGCATCTTCTTCGTCCAGTTCGAGAGAGCCTTCATTTGGGAGCTTGTCCATAAGCGCTGCATAAATCTTTTCATGGCGCAGTTCCTCTTTAGCCATGCGCTCAAACAGGCTGCGGCCTTTGCCCTCTTTCATTTCGGAGGCTAGGGTATTGTAGAACTCAGCGACTTTGGCTTCATTGAGGACGAGTGTTTTAAAGAGACGTTTACCATCAAATCTAACTGCCACATGAACCATCCTTTCAAATTATTTTGGAAAATCTGGGTCTTTAGGTGTAAGATAGAAGAAGGGTTGTCGTTGTGCCCTGAGTTGAAGGACACTGCCGGAGCGCTCGAGGCCAAAGGATTGGCGTTCATACGCGCACGGCATTTCGATTCCTTATTACCCGTTTTACAAAGTTGTAAGCGTTTTTTGTCATTTTTTGGTGAGGATTTGGGTGGATTGACTTAAGGCATCACTGCTGGATGACACTTCACTATGGGAAAGCGTATTTCAACTGGATAACACATTAGGCGACTGTGACTTAGGTTTCGGACGTTTCAAAGGTTAGGTGAGTTTACATGCAAAAAGTGACAGAGCTGAACCTCGAACGCGGCATGCCGGATGTGGCAACGGCGGTCCGACGGCTCAAGGATGGCCTTGTGACGGCGAAGCGTCAGGGCGCCAAGGCCGTGGTCGTCATTCATGGCTATGGCTCCAGCGGCGTAGGCGGGGCCATACGAGGCGCGGTTCAAAAGACATTGGACGAGGATCAGATGCGGGGTCTGGTGCGCTTTTGGTTTGGCGGAAGTGCCTGGTCGTGGAAGAAGAAAGAGGCAATGGCTGTATGCAAGGATTTGGAGAAATTTGAGAGAAGAATTTACGGTAACGAAGGCGTGACCGTGGTGATTTTGAAATAGGGTCGCTGTTATAGGTATTGGGAGTGATTTCCATGAATGTTCAAAGAAAGGCGGATTTGGCCTTAATCATGGTGGTCTTGTTCTGGGGGACCTCCAATTTATTAACTAAGGTCGGCCTGGGAGATTTAAACGAATTTAATCTGATTGCCCTGCGCTTTGTCATAGCGTTTGGGCTGACGGCCGTGATCTTTCGAAGGCGTCTGGCTGCAGTGGACCTTAAAACGGTTAAACGTGCTGCTATGCTGTCGGTCATCCTCTTTTGCGTTTTTATTTTCGCAACGTTTGGGGTCAGGCATACGACGGTGTCCAATGCCGGCTTTCTGACCTGTCTTGCGGGGATTATCGTTCCAATGATCAATTTCGCGGTCTTTAAGATCAAGCAGGACAAGATGACCGTAATGAGTATTGTGATGGCTCTCGCAGGCGTTTGGCTCCTGATCGCTGGCACCACGTTCACCTTTAATCTTGGAGATATTTTATGCATTCTGTGCTCTGTCGCGTTTGCTGTCCACATTTTAGTGACGGAACGGCTGACCCGGGGTGTGGACTCAGTCGCACTGGGTGTGATTCAGCTGGGTTTTGTCGGCGTTTATGCGGTGGTCTTCAGTTTTATGCTCGAAACGCCGACCCTTCCGGTGTCCTTCTCCAATTGGATGGTCGTCCTGGGGCTCAGCGTCTTTTCAACGGCGATTGCCTTTGTAACGCAGACTGTGGCGCAAAAATACACCACAGCAATTCATACGGGGCTGATCTTCACCTTTGAGCCGCTGTTTTCGGTGCTCATTGCGTATATTTTTCTTGGCGAAATCCTGTCGCTCAGGGGCTATGCCGGGGCGGCGCTGATGCTGGCCAGCCTGATGCTGATAGAATTGAAGCCGGACTTTAGAAAGGTGGTATCCAGATGATCCCATGGACCATGATTTTTGCGGTAGACCTTGACTGGAATATTGGCTATGACGGTGATATGCTGTTCAAGATTCACGCTGACCTCAGACGCTTCCGCAGGATGACGGAATCAAATCTGATCATCATGGGGCGTAAGACCTTCGAGTCTCTGCCGGAGCAGCGGCCGCTGCCCAACCGCGTCAATATTGTCGTCACCCGGGAAAAGACTTACCGGCGGGAAGGCGTGACGGTAGTACATGATCTTGATGCGCTCAAGTCCTTGGTGGACGGGCTGGTGGCGGACAGCGGCGGTGATCTGAGGCCGTTTCTGATAGGCGGAGGTGAACTGGCCAGGCAGTGCCTGCCGTGGTGCGGGTCTGCACTTATCACTAAGGTGTTTCGGCGCTTTGATGCGGATACGCTGATTCCAAATCTGGATGAGGATCCGGACTGGGCACCGGTGTGGACCTCAAGGCGTTACAGCCAGGAGGACCTGGTCTATCAGTATGTGAATTATGAGCGGGTTTCGGGTAAGTAAAGCCTTGAGGAAGGTTCGCTTGAATGTTTGTTTGTGAAGGGGGCGGCGCGTCGTGGTTGAGGAGAAGTTTAAAGGTCGGGATTTTGTAGTGCCGGGTGGAGTCTATCACCACTTCAAGGGGAATTTCTATAAAGTGCTGGAAGTCGCAAAGCATTCAGAAAATGGTTTGCCGATGGTCGTTTATCAAGCACTCTACGGCGAGTATGGCCTCTGGGTCCGCCCGCTGGAGATGTTTCTGGAAGATATTGAACGCGATGGCGTACGCGTGCGGCGATTTGAACTCTGGGAGGACGGAAGTGACGAATCGTTCGGTAATTATGGAACGGATGGGAGCGTTGGAATAACAAGTGCAGCTGGCATGGACAGGGTTGAAAAACCTGTTGAAGCCACTTTAGACCAGGATCCATGTATTCGGATGCTGCGGGATCCTTCGGAAGCGCTGGAGCCTGCGCCTGATCTGCATCAGTTGATCTTGGAGTTGGATGGGCAGCGCCGTTTTGGAGTCATGTTTTCGGCAGGCGGCGCTGGTGACACTAAGCCAACATTGCTGCTGCTCCATGGATTTCCGGGCAATGAGCGCAATTTCGATCTGGCCCATGCCGTCAGACGTCTGGGATGGAATGTTATGATCTTCCATTACCGTGGCACCTGGGGCAGTGATGGTGAATTTACGTTTCAGAATGCGCTTGAGGACATCAGGGCTGCCCTTGCTTATCTTCGCTCTGAAGCGGCAATTCAGGCTTTCGGGGTGGATCCCGCAAACCTGTTTATAGGGGGCAACAGTTTTGGTGGATTTGCAGCGATCCTGGCTGCTCAAGAGGATCCTGAGATTAAAGGCTGTATTGCTCTGTCGGTCTATGATTTAGGGAGAATGGGCCGTTTGATTCAAGAGGATGCGGTGGCGGAAGGCGAGATGAAGTCGATGTTTTCCGCTTGCGTGATTCCAACCATCGGCGGATCTGTTGAGGCACTGACCCAAGAAGTGCTGGATCACCAAAGGGACTGGGACATCAGCGGTCAAGCTGAGCTGCTTAAGAACCGGCCGGTTCTGTTAATGGCGGGTTCACGGGATGTGGACGGGCCGCCGGCAGTGCACTTTGAGCCGTTGAAGTCAGCGCTGGAGGCATCGGGGGTGCTGCTGGAAGCACATCTGCTGGACAGCGATCACGGGTTCCAGAATAAACGGATTGAGGTTTCTTGCAGGATGGGACGGTTTCTTGAGCGGTGGAAGAACGTTTGAACGTGGAAGGAAGAAACTGGCTGGATTTGGTGATGATTGGATGCCGCAGAGCAACATCTGATCATCACTGCCTCCGCCTGGTTTCTTCCTAATTATTTTTTGTGTTGTTTTCCGGGCAAAGTGGTGGTATGCTACATTTATCGATAACCCACCCCGCAGGGGAGGGGAAAAACCATTTGGAGGGATCCATACATATGATTTCCAAGCTGACACAGCACAGAAAAACGATTCAACTTGTCTTTGGTTTGGCTGTCTATTTGGCCATTTTCGTGATGCAGATCAGCCTCTGGATTGTACTTGGCGCGGCGGTGCTGCTGGGGGCGTTTTTTGGGAAAACCTTCTGCAAATGGATGTGCCCTATGGGATTCATCATGGAGAAAATGACCTCTAAACTCAGTGAGGACGATTCCAAGCGTCAGATGTACAATTATTACAAACTGGGATGTCCAATTTCCTGGGTGCAAGGGCTGTTGAACAAGATGAGCCTATATAAAATTAAGGTTCAGCCAGAAACTTGTACCTCATGCGGGTTATGTGACAAAGCTTGCTACATTACCAGTTTGAATGCTGAGTTCAGCTTCTTCAAGATGGCGAAAAGGACGCCGGCCACAGCATTTAACTGTTCGAAATGCTTGAAGTGTGTCGAAGTTTGCCCGACGAACAGCATCCAGATTAAGATCTGAAGGCGCGTTGGCGCTTAATATTGGGGAACAAAAATGGCGACAGGGACAAAACTCAGTTTTGTCCCTGTCGCCGTTTTCAGTTCAGTGTCTGACACCAAATTCAGTTCGGTGTCAGACACCAAGTTCACTTTGGTGCCAGAGCTTTGTCAATAAATTGTAATACTTCCCTCGGATTCAAGGGTGGTTTTGTCGAAAGCGCGAATGCGGCCGTCCTGGACATAGTAGAGGGTGTCGCCAATGTAGCAGAGGCGGCGAACCCATGAATAGTAGTAAATGTTGTCAGGGGAGGACAGCGCCGGCAGACTTTCGATTTGACCTTTGACCTTGAAGCCGTCCTGAGCGTCGTAGGTCATGACCACTGCGCCGTTAAAATAATCTACCCTGGTTTTGTCTGGGCTGTCCTGATCTGAAATAGTGCCATCGAAAGCAAACATCTGGTTATTCAGATCAAACATTATCGCTTTGTGGTTGTAGAGCATTTCGGCATAGCTGCCGGAGCCGCCCAGCGTCAGCGTTTGGATTTCTTTAGGCTTGCCCATGTCAGAAACATCAAAGAGTGAGAATTTGATGCCTGCGGTGCGGGTGCCTATGACGATTTCTTCGCCGTTTGAGTCTCGAGTGTAGATGTCTTGGGTGCCCTGGCCAATACCGAGAATCAAGTCTTCCTCAACAGGGTGGAGATAGTTGGAGAAGCCCGGAACCTTTAGTTCGCCGGTAATTCTAGGTGCTTTTGGATTAGACAAGTCGAGAACGAAGAGCGGGTCAATTTGTCTGAAGGTGACCACATAGCCCTTGTCGCCCATAAATCTTGCGGAGTAGATGGTTTCGCCAGGCGCCATATTTTCGACTGCGCCAACCACGTTGAGCTGATCGTCCAGGACATAGACAGCGTTGGTGGTTTCCATAGCCCAACGGGTCGTCGCCAAGCGCAGGTAACCGTTGTGTTCATCCATGGAAAACTGGTTGAGCAGCGTGCCTTTGACTTTACCGCCGCCAGCGAAGCCAATCTTGAGTCCGTCTATGCTGAACTTGGAAAGGCTGGTAGTGGAGCCGGACATGTCGCTGTAATCCTGACGTGCTATATACAGTGCATTGTCATTCATATAAATCTGAGTGCCGCTGCCGAGGATAGCTTCAACGGTGGAAGGTGTGCCTTCGTCACGAATGTCTATCGCAGCCACCATCAGATACTCCGGTGTCGTGTTGCCCGGATAGTACATGACCTGGTTAATGCTGAGAGGTTTGTACGCATCGCTCTTCACTGTGTCTCGAAGGATTGGGAGGACATCCTCCATAATATAGTAGTAGTTGTATTTGTTGACTGCCAAATAAACGGTGTCATCTTTTTTGCGGCTGGAAAGCAGATTGCCTTCAAGTTCAAATTCCTTTAGGAGATCCGCTTTGCCAGTGTCACTGATGGTATAGACGCCGGTATAGACAAAACTTTTGCTGTAGTAAGGCGGCATAATGCCAATTTTGGCGTCGCCATCAATAGCAGGCATTGTGGCAGGTTCTGTCACAGCGCCGGACTCGATCATTGGAAGATCCACAGGTCGGACTTGCGGGAGGCTCCTTGAGCCCAGGATCACAAGACGTCCGCTGTCGATATAGAGTTCGGAAATGTGAATGCCCTGGCCATATTTGTCATCTATTGGCATGCGGATGGTATCGGTAAGTGTCATTTTGCTGCCATCAGCACGAACTATGCTGACGACGTTGCCGGAGGCGACATAGATGAATTTGCCGTCGGTTTTCACGACGTCGGCTTCTTCAATGCCCTCGACTTGCTCGTTGGTGCTGGAGAAGTCCCTGTCGCCTCCGCCTGATGCCGAATCCTCTGCAGGTGCGGATGGGGCTGGTGCTTCAGTTGGCGACTCAGCTGACGGAGCGGCGGTTTCAGGAACCGCTTCCTTCAAACCGCCATTGTAACCATATTGATTAATACTGCTGGAAAGCAGCGTCTTTAACTGCCAGAGGGAAGACACTTTGACCGCCTGGCCAATTTTGGCGCGGATACTTTCCCGAAGTGTTTGATCTGCTGCGAGATTGACGAGTTTGTCGCCAATGAGTACCACGTTGCTGTCGTAGCTGACTGCTTTGCCGAGAACATCTTCACAAATGACGCGCAGCGGCAGCATGGAACGGTTTTCGATCACGAGGGTCTCAGTGTCGAAGGTAACGCGTTTAGCCGGTTGACCGGTCACGATCAAGTCGTAATAGTTTTTGTTGAAGTAGAAGACGAACAGTTTTCCGCCGTATTCGATCACGGCGGCTTGCTTAGGCACGTCGTAGCTGACTTTGGCACCAAAGTGCTCTGCCACTGCCCGTGCCGGGACCAGCGTTCTGTCTTTATGGACAATGGCTGCCACGTTTGGGTTATCCGGATCCAGAGGACTGACGGCGCCGTTTGAGAGTGTCAGCGGACTGCCTATATAGAGCGCAATCGATCCGTCTCCTGAGGTTGTTTCGGCCATTGCCGGCACAGCGGCGGTTAAAGCCAGCACGACCAGCATCATAATGGATAGCATTTTTTTCACTTGGCTCACATCCTTTGTTGGGTTGATGGAGTGATTAACTGCTTAATTGGATATTGTTCCATGTCTGTCGATATTATTACCCTTATAACTTCCTTAGACGACAGAGTATCTTTAACGCGACTAGAGTCCCAAAATTACATTCCAAGCGGTAAAATCACCTCTTCCGGGACCTCAGTCTGTGGAACAGGCTGCTCGGCAGAGGCCTCGAAAACTCTGATCCGTCCATCTTCGAGGATTTCATAAGCGTCATAAGTATAGCTCATGACTTTGTCTGTGCCGCCCGAGAAAGCATCACGACTCACATCCTGAGTGAGATGAAGTACAGTACCATCATAATTGACATCCATAAGAATTGGGTCACCTTCAATGGTAAACGCCACAAAGCGCATGAAGGTCGGTTCACCTTTTTCAAGTGTGTTTTTAAACTTTTCATAAGCTTCAGTATTGGTAAGCTCGCCGTGCAGATTAACGACGTCGCCGCGCTCCACAGCGGTTTCAAAAGAGTAATCTTCCGGTACTTCTGCCAGAGGCACAAAACCATTTGTGGTTTTGGAAGGCTCTATGGTTCCGGTTGGAACCGTCTTTTCTCCGGTGCATCCGCTGATCAGGACCATCACAAGGATCAGCAGCGCAAGTCCTGTCAGTGTCATGAGAAATTTTGATCTCGTCATTCTATTCACCTCCGTGACTCTGTTTGCCAATAGATCTGGCGTTCAGTGGTTTAGACGAAACTCAAACCTCTGAGGTTCCATGTTTCTTTGTGCACGTCGAGGCGGCTGCAGAGAAATGTACTTTGGTTGTAATACAGACGTGCAGATTGCTGAGCCAGCAGAGAAATGTACTTTGATTGTTATACAGACGTGCACCTCGCTTCGCCATAATCCCCGCTTTGCGTGATTTATGGCTGCGCTTCGGTCACGGGCTGCGCCCTATACAAAGAAAAATAAGCCCGTTCTTCAGAGAGCAAGCTCTCTTCAGTACGAGCTCACTTTTCTTCGTGCACGTCTGTTAGCCTTCGCGGACGGTCACGGGCTGCGCCCTATACAAAGAAAAATAAGCCCGTTCTTCAGAGAGCAAGCTCTCTTCAGTACGAGCTCACTTTTCTTTGTGCACGTCTGTTAGACTTTACGTGTAAGATGTGTTAAAGTGTGTATAATCTTTATACACTTTAACATAATTGGGCAGTTCAACGCCCTATCAGGAGGACCTTATGAAAACATTTAAAGAACTCGGCATTTCTGACGCCTTAATAACTGGGCTGTCGAAAGCCGGAATAGTCAATCCGACAGAGATTCAAGGCGCAGTGATCCCCGGAGGGCTGGCCCGTCAGGACGTTATTGCGCAGTCTGTCACCGGCTCAGGCAAGACGCTGGCCTATCTGCTTCCAATTTTCGAAACTATTGACGCAACCTCAAAAGCGCTGCAGGCAGTTGTGCTCAGTCCAACCCATGAGCTCAGCGTTCAGATTGCAAACGAAGTCAAGAAGCTCGCTCAAAATTCTGGTTTGGCGCTTCAGTGCCAGGTGCTTATTGGAGAAACCAGCCTGAAACGGCAGGTTGAAGCCTTGAAGAGCAAGCCTCAGATCGTGGTGGGCTCGCCTGGGAGAATTACCGAGCTGATTGCCATGAAAAAACTGAAGATGCATGAGGTAAAAACCATTGTTCTCGACGAGGCAGACCGGCTGTTGGACGACACAAAGCTGGCCGATTGCAGGGCTGTGATCAAGGCGACGCTGCGGGATCGTCAGCTCATGGCGTTTTCCGCCTCCATAACCCCTCAGGCTGAGGCCGTGCTCACAGAAATGATGAAAACGCCTCAGGTCATTCGGCTGGATGGGACGCTGGTCAATCCAAACATCACACATCTCTATGTGGAGTGCGAGCTCAGGGATAAAGCCGATGCTGTCAGAAAGATCGCCAGCGCACTGAAGCCGGAGAAAATTTTAGTGTTCCTCAATAAGAATGATCATATTCAGAATATGGAAAAATTCCTGATTCACCACAAGGTCAGCGCCAAGGCTATTTACGGCGCTTCCGAACGACAGGACCGAAAGGATGCCATGGAAGGCTTCAGATCCGGCCGTTACCAGGTGCTGATCGCGTCTGACCTCGCGGCGAGAGGTCTGGATATTGCCGGACTCAACGTCGTCATCAGTGCGGATGTGCCAAAGAAGACTGAGGAGTACGTTCACCGTGTCGGCCGCACCGCCCGTTATGCCAACGAGGGCTATGCCATTGTTCTGGCCACCTCCCAGGACCTGTCCTTCCTGAAGACCTTGGAAGAGGATCTGTCTGTAACCTTCCATGAAAAAGTTCTGAGATTTGGCAGGATTGAAGATCCCCGATAACTGAAGAAATTTGCTGACGCTTCATAACAGGAGGGTAACGTCGCCTGGCGACATTTTTCTCCTGGCACCATTCTTCTCACTTAAGGAGGCTTTCAGTCATGGCGGTTTATGCTAAAGCAGACCCTGAAATGCTGCTTTTCGCGTTTCAAAAAATACTTGACTCAATTTCAGACGGCGTCGTTATGAGTGATGCCGATGGTCGCTTGATCGTCTACAATCACGCACAGGAAAAACTGGAGGAGCTTCATGGTGAGGACATCATTGGCAAACCACTCTGGGAAGCCTATGGTTATGATCCTGACAGTGAGTCAGAGCACCGTAAAGTCCTGACCAGCGGCAAAGCGATTGAAAACCGCTACGAAGCCCATGCCGTCAACAATGGCATCCCCAAATATGTGTCCTACAGCACCTATCCTGTGCTTCGCAACGGAGAGGCAATCGGCGTTTTTTCGATCAGCAAGAATGAAACCAAGCTGCACTCCCTTCTGGAAGAGGCCATTGAGCTCAAACGCCGATTCCTGAGCCTGGACCCTGACCGTCAAGAACCGGTTGAAGACGCAGGCAATGGCACGCGGTACAATTTTACCAATCTCATAGGCGAAAGCGAGGCCACCAGGCAGCTCATCAAGGAAGCCCAGAAGATCGCCTGGCTCGACAACAACGTTTTGATTGTGGGAGAAACCGGCACCGGCAAAGAAGTGTTTGCCCAAAGCATTCACAACCACGGGAAGAAGCACAAGGAACCCTTTATTGGCATCAACTGCGCCGCTATCCCGGAAAATCTTCTGGAGGGCATTTTATTTGGTACGGTCAAAGGCGCCTACACCGGTGCGATGGACCGCAGCGGGCTCTTCGAGGACGCCAGGGGCGGGACGCTTTTTCTGGATGAGCTCAACTCCATGCCGGTGTCCATGCAGACCAAGCTGTTACGGGTTCTGCAGGAGCGCAAAGTCAACCGGGTAGGCGGATCAGAGTTTGTTCCCGTCAAGTGCCGGGTTGTCTGCGCTATGAACGAAGATCCCTTGAAGCTGATCAGCGAGGGCAAGCTGAGGCAAGACCTTTACTACAGGATTGGGGGCCTGAGCCTTTACATTTCACCTCTCAGGGAACGCCCGGAGGACGTTCGGTGCCTGACCCGCTTTTTCATTCAGAAGTACAATCACATGCTCAATACCCATGTCGAGCAGCTTTCCGAAGTTCTCGAACGGGCATTTGAAAACTATGAATGGCCGGGCAATGTCCGGGAGCTGGAACACGTCATAGAAAACCTGATGGTTCATAACGATGAGCAAAACCGGGTACTGGAGGCGACACATCTGCCAATGTATCTGAAGACATCGCTTAAAATTGATCCCAAGGCGGTGCAGCCAAAACCGGTCAAACGGGAAGGACTCAATGACCGCATGGATCACTTCGAACGGGAAATTATTTTGGAAGCTCTCAGCCGCAACAGCTACAACATTTCCTCCACCTCTCGGGAACTTGGGATCATCCGCCAGAGCCTTCTTTACAAAATGAAGCGGCTGGGGATAGAAAAAGTGACTGCCTAAAGGCCTGTATAGTCTTTATGCAAGGTGTAAGATATTTTACACTCCGTGAACGCGACTTATAGACAGCAACGTGTATGAAATTTATACACGTTGCTGTTTTTCTTTTTTAACCATGGTCGTGGCTGATGGGGCATAGAAAAAGTATTTGCTGCATTTGCAACGCTTTGAGAGATTTTTTCGGATGGTCGCCAAACTTGGCACGCCACTTGCGTATAGAGATTGGCATGAAACAAGAATCCATTAACCACCCAATAAAAGGAGGAACTATCAGTGGCAAACGCAGAAATTCTTTACTCGGTTAAGGCGCAGCGCGGAGATACGCTTCGCTGCAAAGGCTGGAAGCAGGAAACGATTCTCAGAATGCTGGAAAACAACATGGAGAACGCAGAAATTCCTGAGCTTCTCGTCATTTACGGCGGCAACGGCAAATGCGCCCGAAACTGGGAGTCCTATCACGCGATCGTCCAATCACTTAAAGAACTTGAGGACAATGAAACTTTGGTCGTTCAGTCCGGAATGCCGGTCGCGATCTTTAAAACGCACAAACTTGCGCCGCGTGTCGTCATGGCGACCACCAATATCATGAAAGCCACTTGGGAGACTTTTTACGACCTTCAGGACAAAAACCTCACCATGTTTGCCAACTATACGGCGGCGCCTTGGGAATACATCGGCACACAAGGGGTTATTCAGGGGACCTTTGAGACCTTGTCCGCAATTGCTATTAAGCGATTTGACAATGACCTTGCCGGAAGAATTTATTTGACAGCCGGCGCGGGCGGCATGGGTGGCAACCAGAGCTGGGCCATGAAGATGCACGGCGGCGTCGCGATCATTGTCGATGCGGACGAGCGCGTCATTCAGCGCAGAATTGACAAAAACTACATGGACATGATGGTGCATTCCTTTGATGAGGCTAGAAAAATCGCGGAAGAACACGCCGCAGCTAAGAAGCCGTTGTCTATAGGCGTCGTGGGCAACGCGGCTGAGATCTTCTGGGAGGCTTATGATAAGGGCTTCCAGCCGGACATTGTCAGCGAAATGTGCCCTTGTCACGATCCTATTTCTTATATCCCGGCAGGTTATACGGGGGAACAAGCGGACGAGTATCGTGCCCGCGACAGAAAGGCATACCTGGCTGATGCCCGCGAGTCTATGCAGAAGCAGCTGCGCGCCATGATCGCCTTCTCCAAGAAAGGCGTTGAGGTCTTTGAGTATGGTACGAGCATCCGCAAAGAGTGTATGGATGCAGGCATGCCGCCGGAGGAAGCTAAGCAGATTCCGGGTTTCGTCTCTGAATACATTCGACCACTCTTCTGCGAAGGCCGCGGTCCGTTCCGCTGGATCTGCACCTCCGGGGAAGCCTCCGACCTCGCACGTCTCGACGACCTTGCCCTTGAAATCTGTGCCGGCGATCCCCTTGTCGAGCGCTGGATCAAACTGGCCAGAAAGAATTTGCCAATTGAGGCGCTCCCTGCAAGAATTTGCTATATGGGCTTTGGTCAGCGAAAGCGCTTTGGACTCGCGGTCAACGAACTCATCAAGAAAGGCGAAGTCAAGGGTCCCGTGGCTTTCTCCAGAGACAATCTCGACTCCGGTTCCATTGTCAACCCAACCTTTGAGTCTGAAAATATGCTGGACGGCGGCGATCTGATCTCCGACTGGCCATACCTGAATGGCCTCCTTAACTGCGCGGCGGGGTGTGACCTTATCGCTATCCAGGCAAATTACTCCATGGGTGAAGCAGTTCACACCGGCGTCACAATGATCGCGGATGGCACTGAAGAAGCGGATCTTCGTCTTGAGGCATCCCTGACAGTCGACTCGGGCATAGGCGTCATTCGTCACGCGCAGGCGGGTTATCAGACTGCTAAGGATGTCTGCAACGGTAAAGGCAAGCTGACCACCGACAGCATTAAAGTGCCGCTCTGGTGGGAGCCGGCGGATAAAGTGACCTTTGGTCCATCCGGAATGCCACCGAGATAAGAGAAGAAACTCGGTGTCAGACACCCAGTTTCACCGCTGGGAAAGGAGAAGAAACTCGGTGTCTGACACAAGTTTCTATGAGTGTATAAATAATATACACTCGTGTAAAATATTTTACACCAAATTTGACACATTTCTAGTGTTTGACTGTATAAAAAATAGACACCCTTAGTATTGTCAAAAATAACCCATTTCACAAGAGCCTCTAATTTCAATGGTTGTAGAGAAAATTCTGAACTTTTGGAAAGTTGGCACACGACTTGCTTATATAAACAGTGAGCAACAACTTACACTTTCATGACTATAAGGAGGACGTTAAAGTGGCAAACGCAGAGATTCTTTATTCGGTAAAGGCACAGCGCGGTGACACATTACGCTGCAAAGGCTGGAAGCAGGAAACTATACTCAGAATGCTGGAAAACAATATGGAGAACGCTGAGATCCCTGAGCTTCTCGTCATCTACGGCGGCAATGGCAAATGTGCGCGGAACTGGGAATCCTATCACGCAATCGTCAAGTCCCTGAAGGAGCTTGAGGACAACGAAACTCTCGTCATTCAGTCCGGCATGCCTGTGGCGATCTTCAAGACTCATAAGCTGGCACCTCGCGTTGTCATGGCGACCACCAATATCATGAAGGCAACTTGGGAAGTTTTCTATGACCTTCAAGACAAAAATCTTACCATGTTCGCTCAATATACTGCGGCACCATGGGAATATATTGGAACACAAGGTGTTATCCAGGGCACTTTTGAGACGCTTTCTGCCATTGCGATCAAACGCTTTGACAACGACCTCAGCGGCAAAATCTATTTGACGGCCGGCGCAGGCGGCATGGGCGGAAACCAGAGCTGGGCTATGAAAATGCATGGCGGCGTCGCAATTATCGTTGACGCGGACGAGCGTGTCCTCAAACGCAGAATTGAAAAGAACTATCTGGACCAATATGTCCATTCCTTTGATGAAGCCAGAAAAATTGCAGAAGAGCATGCCGCTGCCAAGAAACCGCTTTCAATCGGTATTGTGGGCAATGCGGCGGACATCTATTGGGAAGCTTACGAAAAAGGCTTCCAGCCTGATATTGTCAGCGAAATGTGCCCTTGCCATGACCCAATTTCCTACATCCCATCCGGCTATACAGGCGAGCAGGCTGACGAATATCGCGCCCGCGACAGAAAAGCTTATCTTGAAGACGCCCGCGCTACAATGATCAGCCAGCTGCGCGCCATGATCGCGTTTTCCAAGAAGGGCGCTGAAGTCTTCGAGTACGGCACCAGCATCCGCAAAGAGTGTATGGACGCGGGCATGCCGCCTGAGGAAGCGAAGCAGATCCTTGGATTTGTCGCCGCTTACATCCGACCGCTCTTCTGCGAAGGCCGCGGACCGTTCCGCTGGACTTGTATTTCCGGTGAAGCCTCCGACCTCGCCAGACTCGACGATCTCGCTCTTGAAATCTGTGCCGGCGATCCGCTTGTAGAGCGCTGGATCAAGCTTGCCAGAAAGCACCTCCCAATTGAGGCGCTTCCTGCGAGAATCTGCTACATGGGCTTTGGTCAGCGTAAACGCTTCGGACTCGCTGTCAACGATCTCATTAAAAAAGGCGAAATCAAGGGTCCGGTGGCGTTCTCCCGTGACAACCTCGACTCCGGTTCCATTGTAAATCCAACCTTCGAATCTGAGAACATGAAAGACGGCGGCGACCTGATCTCCGACTGGCCATACCTGAACGGCCTCCTCAACTGCGCGGCGGGCTGCGACCTCATCGCTATCCAGGCGAACTACTCCATGGGCGAAGCGGTTCACACCGGCGTCACCATGATCGCAGATGGCACAGAAGAAGCGGATCTCAGACTTGAAGCTTCCCTGACTGTCGACTCAGGCATAGGCGTCATCCGCCACGCGCAAGCCGGCTACGAGACCGCAAAAGATGTCGCAAACGGCAAGGGCAAGCTGACCACGGACAGCATCAAAGTGCCGCTCTGGTGGGAGCCTGCGGACAAAGTTACCTTTGGTCCAACCGGAATGCCTCCAAGATAGACAAGACTGTCAGACACCAAAATGACAGGCTGAATTCAGCGGTTCATTGACCACGACCGGCGATGTGCGACGCATCGCCGGTTTCTTTAATTAAATAAAGTCACAAGCAAAAAAAGGATGGTTTCGCATGAACACTCAGGTTGAATCCACTAAAAAAGCTACTCTCATTCTGAAGGACGCAGCACAGCTGCTGACCTGTGCCGGCAGTAACCCCAGTCACCTGGAAGTCCTTGCCGATGGTTGGGTTGTCATCACAGGCGACCGTATAGCCGGTGTCGGACAAGGGGCGAAAACTCTCGAAGTATTCAGACACACCAGCGGGTTTGATTTCAGCGCCGCTGAAGCAGTTTCACTGGCTGGGAAAGTCCTGGCGCCAGGGTTTGTCGACTGTCACACCCATTTGGTGTTCGGCGGTTCCCGCGTGGATGAATATGTGGCCAAGCTTCCCCGGGGGGACGCTGAGTCATTGAAGAAACGCGGCATCCCAACAGGGCTCGCAGCCTCCATGGCTATGACCAGAGAGGCGTCCGAAGAGTCGCTTGCGGAAAGTGCGGGATTCAGGCTGAAAAACCTAATGGCTTCAGGCGTTACGACAGCTGAAATCAAAAGCGGTTACGGCTTTACCACCGCCCATGAGCTCAAGCAGCTCAGGGTCATTCAGAAATTAAATGCACTTCAGCCCGTTGATCTCCACGCGACCTTCCTTGGTGCTCACGGCTGGCCGCCTGACATGAATAAAGAGGATTACATGGAGGTTCTGCTTTCGGAGATGATCCCGGAAGTAGGCGGTTCCGGCCTTGCCACCGCTTGCGACGTCTGGTGCGACGACGGTTACTATACCGCTGCTGAATCCGAAAAAATACTCACCAAGGCGCTGGATTTCGGCATGAAGCCCAAAATCCACACGGATGCGTATTCTTTGATTGGCGGTTCGGAGCTTGCCATAGAGATGGGCGTGCTGTCTGCGGATCATTTGAATTATACGACCTATGACATCATGGAGAAAATGGCGGCGGCTGGTATTCCCGGTGTACTGCTTCCCGGAACGGACTTCAACGTCCAGCATCCCGTCCTCACTCAGCCGGGTCTGATGCTGAAGGCAGGTATGACACTCGCCCTCGCCACGAACCTTAATCCCGGGAATTACGTGGAGTCCATGGCGTGGATTCTGGTTCTTGCCTGCAGACGCCATGGCATGACCCCGGAGGAAGCGATTCGGGCTGCGACCATCGGCGGGGCACTGGCACTGGGGCTGCAGGAGGACCGGGGCAGTATTGAAGTGGGCAAACGTGCGGATCTTCAGGTCTGGAGCACGGACCGGTACGAAAACATCATCTACCGTCAGGGGGCCAACCTCGTGGAGACGGTTATCAAAAATGGGCAGCCTATAGTCGGTCGATTAGCTGCGGAAAGGTGAGACACAATGAATCAAAACGAGACATTCAAATATAAAGCGCTGGATTTAATCTTGGACACCCAGGACGTCACCGTAGGCGGCGGATCCGCCTCTGCAATTTCGGCAGCCATGGCAGCCGGACTGATTGGCATGGTGGCCAGACTGTCGACGAAAAAGGATTACGGTATCAGCGCGGAGGCGCACCTGGAAGTGGCGGAGCGCTGCGACATTCTGGCGCCTGCGCTGATGCAGGGCTCTCTGGACGATATGGCAGCCTTTGCCATGATTAAGTCTGCTTTTGGATTGCCAAAAGATACGGATGAAGAGAAACAAGCCCGGGCCAAAGCAATCAATGACGCTGCGGTACAAGCGGCGCTGACGCCTTATGAGAACGCAAAGAAAGCCCTTGAGGTTCTGGAACTTGGCAGAAAGATCAAGAATGTCTCAAACCCGGCGGCGGGCTCAGACCTATTAATTGGCCTGCAGCTCTCAGAGATCGGTGTGAAGGGCTGCATCATGAACATGGAAGCCAACATGCCGCTCATCAAAGACGCAGGGCAGATTGAAGCTCTCAAGAACTACATTATTCAGCTGAACAGCAAACTATAAAATGAGATCCGGGAGGGAACACTCGTGAAAGTGTTATTGGCAGAAGTCAATGTCAGTGAAGGCAGAAAGATTGATTTAATTCAAGAGATGAAATCCGCCTTAATGGAGGGTGCTGTACTCCGCCTGCTCGAGGTCAACTCGGACAAGGATCACAACAGGACCGTCTTTACGTACAGCGGGGAGCCTGAGGAAGTCCTTGAGGGTACGAAGCGGCTGGCAAAGAAAGCAATCGAACTCATTGATATGACGCAGCATACCGGTGCGCATCCGAGAATGGGTGCAGTGGATGTAGTACCGTTTATTCCGGCGAGGGATGTCACTCAAGAGGAGGCCCTTGAAGTCTCACGGGCTTTTGGTGCTTTCCTTGGCGGTCTCGGTGTACCGGTCTATTACTATGAAGAGGCTGCGACAAAGCCCGAGCGCAAGAGCCTGGTTGACATACGGCGGGGTGAGTACGAATCCTTTCCTGAGAAAATGACCAAGGAAGAGTGGCGGCCGGATGAAGGTCCTTTCGAGTTTGTGCCAAAGAGCGGCGCGACTGTGACAGGCGTCAGATTCCCTCTGGTAGCCTTTAACGTCAACCTGAGAACGGATGACTTGGCAGCGGCCAAGCAGATTGTCAAAGCGGTCCGTGCAGCGACAGGCGGTTATCAGAACGTCAGAGCGATTGCCCTTGAGATTCCGGACAAGAAGATGGTTCAAATTTCCATGAACCTGACACAGTATCAAAAGACACCTATTCACCGGGTTTTCGAGACGATTAAATCAGAGACGGAGAGCAGGGGGATCCTTATTGCAGACACCGAGCTCGTTGGGCCGGTTCCGGTGATGGCCCTTGAGGACATGATGAAGTTCTATCTCAGATGCTACAGTTTTAATATGGAGCAGCTTTATTAAAATACAAGAAAGTGGGTGTCAGCGGCTAGCGCCTATCAACCTCGAGTTCCAAACTGGGTGTCTGCGGCTGGTGCCTGTCAACTCCGAGTTTCATCAAAATCAAGGAACTGGGTGTCAGCGGCTAGCGCTTATCAACCCCCAGTTTCATCAGAAAGGCAGGAAAAAAAGTGGCAGAATTTATAGTCTTGGATGGCAATAACGTCAGTCTTGAGGATGTCGTAGATATAGCGCGCTTTGGCAAGCCGGCAGTACTCGCGGAAGATGCTAAAGAAAGAATCAATAAATCCCGAGCTTGTGTGGAAAAATTTATAGCGGAAGGAAAAGCCATCTATGGTCTGAACACCGGTTTTGGCAAATTCAGTGATGTAGCCATAACGGCAGATCAGCTGGATGAGCTTCAGAAAAACCTGATTTATGCGGACGCAGTCGGCATTGGACGGCCATTTGATACTGAGATCGTTCGTTCCATTATGGTGCTGAGGGCTAATGCCCTCGCTAAGGGATTTTCCGGGATTAGGCTGTCAACAGTGGAAACCCTGATTGAAATGGTCAACAAACGCGTGCATCCAATCATTCGCGAAAAGGGCTCTGTAGGCTCCAGCGGAGATCTCTGTCCCCTTGCCCATCTGGTTCTCGTCATGATGGGTGAGGGTGAAGCGGAGTACGAGGGGGTTATCATGCCTGGGGCTGAAGCCATGGCTAAAGCTGGCATAACGCCGGTCGTGCTCAAGGCTAAAGAGGGCTTGGCTTTAATCAATGGCACCTGCGCTATGATGGGTGTGGCAACTTTGACAGTTTATGATGCCCTGAATCTCCTCAAGACGGCGGATATCGTCGCAACGCTCACAGTTGAAGCGCTGGAGGGTATAAAGGATGCCTTTGATCCGAGAGTCCATCAAGCCCGCAACCAAAAATGGCAGGAAGCTGTTGCAAGAAACCTTCTGAGACTCTCTGAAGGCAGCACGCTGACCACCTCTCAAGGTGAGCAGAGGATGCAGGATGGTTATACGCTCCGCTGTGTGCCTCAGATCCACGGCGCAAGCAGGCCCGCCTATGAGTATGTGCGGCAGGTCATAGAAAATGAGATCAACGCAGCGACTGACAATCCGCTCATATTTCCAGACGGGGAAGCAGCAGTTATTTCCGGCGGGAATTTCCACGGCCAGCCGGTGGCCATTGCCATGGACACGCTGGGTATTGCCGTTGCAGAACTGGGCAACGTTTCCGAGCGCCGGATTGAAAGGCTGGTCAATCCGACCTTGAGTGGACTGCCGGCGTTCCTGGTGAAAAACGGCGGACTCAATTGTGGATTTATGGTACCGCAATATGCGGCAGCTGCAGTCGTCTCTGAGAATAAGATCCTGGCCCATCCTGCCAGCGTCGACTCCATTCCGACCTCAGCCAATCAGGAAGACCACGTCAGCATGGGGACCATTGCGGCGAGGAAAGCCAGGGAAATTCTGGGTCATGTGGAATATGTCCTGGGCATTGAATGGCTTTGCGCGGCGCAAGCTGTTGATTTCAAAGACAAAGAACGCCTTGGGAAAGGCAGCCGAGTGGCGTATGAAACCTTACGCGCCAGCGTGACCTTTATGGAAAGTGACCGGATCATTTATCCGGATATGGATCAGTCGGTATCGTTGATCCACGGCGGTGTTTTGGTCAATGCGGTGGAAGCGGTTGTAGGGATATTGGAATAATACGGAAAGAAGAAGGTGTCAGGGGCTAACGCCTATCGACACCTTCTTTCTTTTTAATTGTATGCATACACTATGCTTGCGCGCTTAATTGTATCGAAAAAAAGCTTTTCACAGCCCTCTTTGTATGTATAATGAATTCAAGACTAATACTAGTGGGGTGTAAAAATGACAGAAATCAAAGTACAGGCACAATTGGCAGCAGAAGGCACTATGGATTCAGAAGGCGTAATGGGACATTCGGGAACAATGGAAAAACCCAGATCCATCGCCAAAGAAGTCACACTTAATGGATTGTTGATCGCACTCGTCTTCGTCAGCACCTATCTCATCCAGATCAGACTTCCAATCTCCCTGAATGGCGGTCTGGTCCATATGGGCAACGTGGCGCTGTTTACGGTCGCTCTTGTCTTTGGGAAGAAAAAAGGCGCCATGGCAGGTGCGATTGGAATGGGCTTATTTGACTTGGTTTCGGGCTGGGTCGCGTGGGCGCCCTTTACTTTCGTAGTCAGGGGCGTCATGGGCTATTTGATCGGACGCTTTTCTGAAGGCTTTGAGAATGCCTGGTGGAAAGCGCCCGCCGCAATTGTACTCGGTGGCATCTGGATGCTGGCGGGTTATTATGCGACGGAGGGTATCCTGTACGGCAGCTGGATCGCGCCGGTGACATCTATTCCGGGCAATCTGACCCAACTTGGACTGGGCGCGGTCATTGCCATTCCGTTTTCAAAAATGCTAAAAAGCAATGCCTTAAAATTTATGAGATAGGGACAGGTGATGATCATGCGAAAAAACGAAAAACCATACCTGATTATGACACCGGGTCCGACGCAGATGCATCCGGATGTCCTTGACGCATTGTCTCTGTATGAAACAAATCCTGACCTGGATTCGGATTTTCTTGAGTTTTACAGGATCCTTTGTCAAGACCTCTCAAAAAAAATGAACGCATCTGGTGCCACCTTCGTTTTGGCAGGGGAAGGCATATTGGGACTTGAAGCTGCCTGTGCGTCAATGATTGAACCGGGTGACCGGGTACTTACCATTTCCAACGGCATCTTTGGCAGAGGTTTTGACGATTTTTCAAAGATGTATGGCGCTCAGACAATGTTGTATGAAGGAGATTTGCGCAGGGGACTCGATCCGGTGAGGCTGGACCGGTTCATAATGGACCATGGGCCGTTCAAAGTGGCGACTGTGGTACACTGCGAGACACCTTCCGGGATTACGAATGATCTGGAAACCATCGGCAAAGTACTGAACCGGCATGGCATCCTGTCCATTGTAGACGCGGTCTCGTCCTTTGGCGGGGAAAAGCTCAGTGTGGACGACTGGGGGCTGGATGTGGTCCTCAGCGGGTCCCAGAAGGTGCTATCCGGACCGGCCGGCCTCAGCACGGTGACTCTAAGCAAAAGGGCGGTGGAGCGCATCAAGGGGCGAACCACACCTATTTCTTCCTATTACGCCAACCTGTCGATCTGGTTGGATTACTACGAGAAAAAATCCTTTCCTTATACACAGCCGGTTCAAATGCTTATAGCGCTGGAAAAAGCGGTGGAGCGACTTGAGGTGGAGACGCTGGTAAAGCGCCATAAAATCTTTGCGGAGGCAGTGCGTGGCACTTTCAAACAGCTTGGCTTTGAGCTTTATGCCCTGGATCATGAGTCGAATACAGTGACGACGGTGCTTTTGCCGCCGGGGGTGGACTTTAAGACGCTGTTCAACCAGATGAAGTCGCATCACGGTGTGCTTATTGGCGGAGGCTTCAATTTTCTTGAGAACAAGATCTTCCGAATTGGTCATATGGGAGAAAACCTTTCTGCAGGGAAGATCGCTGCAGCGCTTGACGCGCTTCAGGCGTGCTTCGTGTCAATGGGTGCTGTGTTTGGGACCCGTCGATACTCTGAAGTTTTTCTTGAGCTGCTGGAGCAGCAGCAAGAGGACTTAATGGCCTGTTGAAATAGAGCGGCGTGTTCGGATAAAAATAATTCGAAATAACCTCCAGGTGCTGGCAGATCCCCTTTACAATCCACAATTGCTGTGTGATAATATTACTTTAATTGAGGAGCGGGATCGCACAGCAAGCGGATTAATGGGAGGGTATTGTCTTGAAAATCGGGTTCGACCACAACAAGTACATCGAAGAACAATCGAAGTATATTCTTGAGCGCGTCAACAACTATGATAAGCTGTATTTGGAATTTGGGGGCAAACTCCTGGGCGACTTTCACGCAAAGCGCGTACTGCCCGGCTTCGACGAGAACGCTAAAGTCAAGCTGATGCATCACCTGAAGGACAAGATCGAGGTTATCATCTGTGTCTACGCGGGTGATATTGAAAGGAATAAGATCCGGGGTGACTTTGGCATTACTTATGATCTGGATGTCCTGCGGCTTATTGACGACCTCAGAGCTTTTGAACTCGATGTAAACAGTGTCGTGATCACGCGCTTTGACAATCAGCCGGCCACCACGCTCTTCATAAATCGTCTTGAAAGGCGCGGCATTAAGGTTTACAAGCACTCTGCCACGAAGGGTTACCCTACGGATGTAGACACCATTGTCAGCGACGAAGGCTACGGCAAGAATCCATATATTGTCACGACAAAACCTATTGTTTTGGTCACGGCACCAGGACCTGGAAGCGGCAAGCTCGCAACCTGTCTGAGCCAGCTGTACCATGAGCACAAACTTGGCCGCACAGTCGGTTACTCAAAATACGAGACATTCCCAATTTGGAACGTGCCTCTGAAGCATCCGGTCAACATCGCTTATGAAGCGGCAACGGCGGATCTGAAGGACGTCAACATGATAGATTCCTTCCATTTTGATGCCTACAACGAAGTCACGGTCAACTATAACCGCGACATTGAAATGTTTCCGGTTTTAAGAAGAATCATTGAGAAGATCACCGGTGAAGCTGCGGTTTACAAATCCCCTACGGATATGGGCGTCAACCGCGTTGGCTTTGGAATCATTGATGATGAAGTGGTCAAGGAAGCTTCCCGCCAGGAAATCATTCGCAGATACTTTAAAACAAGCACTGAATATAAAAAAGGCTTTGTTGAAAAAGATGTTTCCAATCGTGTCAAACTGATCATGGAAGAACTCAATCTGAAAGAGGAAGACCGAAAAGTCGTCATGCCGGCGCGTGATTATTCCGCCAAGCTCAGAAAACTGTCCAGCAAAAACGAACTGTCACCGGTAGTCGCCATTGAGCTGCATGATGGCACCATTGTTACCGGCAGAACCTCCAACCTTATGGACGGTTCAGCGGCGGCGCTTCTGAACGGCATCAAGCACTTGGCCAATATTTCGGATGAGATTCATCTCATCTCTCCGGTCATTCTTGAGCCAATTGTCGATCTGAAAGCCAACAAGCTTGGGAGCCGCAACACACTCCTGGACTGTGAAGAAATTCTGATTGCCCTCAGCATTTCCGCAGCGACAAACCCAACTGCGCAAGTGGCCCTGGACAAGCTTTCCATGATGAAAGGCTGTCAGGCCCACTCCACGACCATCCTCAGCGTCAATGACGAGCAGACCTTCAGAAAGATAGGGATCGATTTGACTTGTGATCCGGAATATCCGTCAGAGAGTTTGTATTACAACAACTAGGAGAATACAGTATTAACTGCGAATGCCGCATTCATCTCAGATGGGTGCGGCATTTAATGATTTAGTGATCGTGAGATTTTGGGGTTTTGAAAGGATCTTTTGAGTTTGGTCATTCTCAAGGGGCTCCGAAAGTGATATTATGTAGAATAATGTGTATGTATACTTTATCGACAGCGAAGTGCAGTAAGGTTTATAAAATCCATTTCGCTGCCGGGGTTTCTCGATAGAATTTGGGGGATGCTTATGAAAATTGTGGATCTGACACATCTGATCAGAGAAGATATGCCGGTTTTTCCGGGGACAGAACCTCCGGTGCTCGAAGCGGCGAACACCCTTGAGAAGGATGGTTTTAGGGAGAAAAAGCTTCATATGTATTCACATACAGGGACACATATGGATGCCCCGGCCCACATGATTGCTCAGGGATGGACTTTGGACCAGGTTCCGGCGTCTGCTTTCTTTGGACTTGCAGCAAAGGTGGATGCCAGAGGGCTTGAAAGGATAGAGAAACATCACCTGGAGCCAATGATCCGGCCTGAAACCGAATTTCTGATTCTATGGACGGGCTGGGATCAATATTGGGGATCTGAAAACTATTTTGGTGCGTTTCCTGCACTCAGCCCAGATGCTGCAAAATGGCTTTCCGGTTTGCCGCTTAAAGGCGTCGGGGTCGATGCGATCTCCATAGATCCAATGGACTCGGTGAATTTCGAGGTTCATCTTGAGCTGCTCGGCAGCGACAAAGTGCTTATAGAAAATCTGAAGGGCTTGGAGCAGCTGCCTGAGCATTTTCTTTTCAGCGCAATGCCCCTAAGGCTTGAAGATGCCGATGGTTCTCCGGTCCGCGCCTTCGCCCTGATCGACCACGACTTATCAACGAATAATTGTTAGATGCTTACAAAAAGGATTCATGCTGGGGAGTTTAACGCCTGACAAGCAGGGGTCGTACCCAAAGGATCCGTTTGGATAGAAAGAAGGGAGGAAGGAACGCCGGCGACTTTGACATGAGATCAAGTGATAACGAGATCAGAGGTCAGATCTGCGTTCCGCTATTTATGAAGCTAGCTATGATTGGCTGCGGCAATATGGGAAGAATTTTACTGCAAAGTGTTCTAAAAGCAGAAAAGCTTAAGACATCCGAGTTTTCGGTGTATGATCGTAAACCTGAACGGCGCCAGGCGCTTGGGGAAAAATACCCTGGCCTTGAACTGCCAGACAATCCCTATGACTGTGTGAACGGTGCAGACTATCTGCTCCTGGCCATAAAACCCTATCAGTATGCGGCTATGCTGGCCGAAGTCCGGGATTCCATTTCAAAAGACACTGTGATCATCTCCATAGCGGCAGGCATAGGCACGGAACACCTCAAACGCTGGATTGATCCTAGTGTCAAGGCGGTCATCACCATGCCAAACACACCTGCGCTAGTCAACAAGGGGTTGACTGCGATCTCTTATGGCGAAGGACTCTCCGCCGAAGAAATGGCATTCAGCTGCGGGCTTTTCGAATGTGTCGGAGAAGTGGTGGAAATTGAAGAAAAACTTATGTATGTCGTTCCATCCATCAGTGCGTCAGCGCCTGCCTATATTTACGTTTTAATTGAGGCAATGGCGGATGGCGGGGTCATGCAGGGACTGCCAAGGGACTTGGCCTACAAGATGGCAGCTTTGACTGTGGAGGGCTCTGCCCGCATGGTACTCGACACGGGCAAGCATCCCGGCGAGTTGAAAGACCTGGTTACTTCTCCGGGTGGAACAACAATTGTTGCGCTGAAAAGTCTTGAAAATGATAAATTCAGAGCAACCATCATGAACGCCATGGAAGCCGGAACCAAGCGCGTAGAGCAGATGATGAAGGGTCAACAACCTTAGTTTGTTACTTTTATACAAGACAATATGTGGTAAACCTCAGATTTTTTTGAGCTGTTTGCAACTTTCTGTTATAATGTTCGTGTATCTAAACGAAGGTTAAGGAGCGTTGTGTAATGGCTAAAGCATATCAGGGACATATCCTTTATACAAAAAATCCGAACCGTTTTGAGATTTACGAAAACGGCGCAGTCATTGTGGAAGATGGCAAAGTGGTCGAGGTCCTGAAGACCTTGCCTGAGAATCAGGAAGCCCTAGAAATTTTTAATATGGGAGATCGACTGATTATCCCCGGATTTGTTGATCTTCATTTCCATGCGCCTCAGTTTCCAAATTTGGGACTTGGGCTGGACAAAGAACTGCTGCCATGGCTGGAAGACTATACTTTTCCTGAAGAAGCCAAATACTCTGATCTGGATTATGCCGAGTCTGTCTACACCCGAGTGGCCAAAGAAATATGGCGCCAGGGAACGACGCGCATAGTCCTGTTCAGCAGCGTCCACAAAGAGAGCACGCAGCTTCTCATGTCGATCTTTGACAGGGCAGGTCTTGGTGCCTATGTGGGCAAGGTCAACATGGACAGGAATTGTCCTGACTTCCTTGTTGAATCGACAGGGGACTCTATAGAAGAAACAAAAGCCTGGCTTGAAGCCACGGTCAACTTATATCCAAGAGTCAAGCCGCTGATTACACCAAGGTTTGTACCAACCTGCACCTCTGAACTGATGCGGGCACTGGGCGAACTGGCCGCTGAGTACAACGTGCCGGTTCAGACCCACATCTCCGAGAATCAGGCTGAGGTCGATTGGGTGAGAGAGCTTCATCCGGAAAGTCAGGATTACGCCTCGGTCTATGAGGAACATGGCTTGATGGGAGATAAAACCATCTTGGCCCATTGCGTACACAATACGGATGCAGAAATTGAAAAAATGGCCAAACTTGGCGTTTTCGCAGCGCACTGTCCAAACGCAAACTACAACCTCGCCAGCGGGATCATGCCGGTTCGAAAGTTTTTGAATGCTGGGGTTAAAGTCGGCCTGGGTACGGATGTTGGTGCCGGACACAAGGTATCCATTGCCAGTGTCATGAGCACTGCAATTCAGGCTTCCAAGATCGCCTGGCTGAACTCTGACCGGACCTTGGCACCGCTCAGCACTTCCGAGGCGTTCTACCTTGGCACCAAGGGCGGCGGCGCTTATTTTGGCAAGGTGGGCAGCTTTGAGCCCGGGTATGAATTTGATGCTTTGGTCATAGATGATCATCGACTTGGAGTCACTGAAGGACGATCGCTGGAAGAGCGCCTTCAGCGTTATCTCTATATAGGGGATGACCGGGACATCATTTCGAGATTTGTTTCAGGTAATGAAATCATGGAACCGACAAAATAAATCACAAAAATAAAAAAAGTAGTATGAATTTGAGGCTTCAGCTTTCGCCGGTTGACCTCGTTTCATACTACTTTTTTTTAGTTGGTCACTGTCAGGACTTTCAATGTGACACTGCCGCCTGGCGTAAAAATGTTGACGACATCCCCGGCCTTTCGGCCAATGATGGCTGAACCAATAGGGGACTCGTTTGAAATTTTCCCGTCAAACGGATCTGCTTCGATTTTTGTGACGAGGGTGAAATCATCCTGGTCGCCACTTTCGATGTAAAGAACTTCGACCTGTGATCCGAGTCTGACCTGGTCATGCGTGTAATCTCCAGCATCCTCCAGCTCATAGCTTTCAAGCATGCCTTTGACCTTCAAAATCTCTGTCTCGTTCAAGGATTGGGCTTCGCGTGCGGCGTGGTACTCAGCATTCTCTGACAGGTCGCCAAAACCGCGGGCTTTCTTGATTTCTTCAGAAATTTCTTTGCGCTTTCCAATCAGCAGGTCGAGCTCACGCTCTAATTTTTCAACTGCTTCCTTGGTTAAAATGAGTTTCTTCAAGTGATCACTCCTTCGATACAGAGTCCATCATACCAGAAAGTGAGATGAAAATTAAGCGTTTTTTAAGATTTAATTAAGAATTTACAGATTCGTCAAGAAAACCTATCCGCCTTTTGAGGCTCACAGGCTTGCCGGAGAGGATCTCCAGGTGATCTCCGGGAAAAGCATCCGCCTCTTCAGGACTGTGGGTGACAAGAATCATAGCCTTCTGATAATGTGCCTGGACCGACAGAAGAAGCTGGATTGCGTTGTCCCTGTTAGCTCTGTCAAGGGACGCAAAGGGCTCATCCATAAGGAGAATGTCGGCCTCTGAAGAAAGCGCACGAGCTATGGCCACCCTCTGGCGTTCGCCGCCGGACAGCTCTGCCGGGTATTTTGATGACAGGTGCGCAATCTTGAGAAAATCCAGCTGCTCATGAATGTTTTGCCGATGGTCGCTTTTCGCCACCCTCTCCCGGATCTGACTGTGAAGCTCGCTCCGGTGTCTGTGCTGGACTCCAAACATGACGTTCTGATGGACAGTCATATGAGGAAACAACGCCAGAGACTGAAAAATATATCCAATGCGGCGATCTCTCGGCGGCAGGGAGATGCCGGAATCGTGGTCGTAGAGAAGCCTACCGTTCAGACGCAGGTACCCCCTGTCCGGTGTCGTCAGCCCTGAAATTAGATTAAGCAAAGTTGTTTTCCCTGAACCCGACGGCCCCATCAGGATCAAAAAAGGTGAATCTGTGGTGTGCGCGACATCCAGGGTAAAGGCGTCCAGTTGTTTGACGAGATGAAAATCTATCATGTAAAAGGCTCCTTTGACTATTTAAACTATTGAGTCCTGGATTTATCCAAAATGAAATTGACACTGAACATGGCGGTAATACCTATAAATAGGGCAATCATCATAAGCGAGTTAGCCGTGGCATGGTCGCCGCCTTCGGCAGCGAAATAGAGTGCTGTCGGAATGGTCTGGGTTTTTCCGGGGATGTTTCCTGCAACCATGAGAGTTGCACCAAATTCTCCAATGGCACGGGCGAAAGACAGCGCGAGCCCGGTCAGCAGTTTTGGTTTAGCCAAGGGCAGAGTGATCTCGGTGAAAATATGCCATTCATTCGCCCCCAAAGTCCTGGCGGCGTTTTCCAGACGTTGGTCTACGCCTTGAAATCCCGCACGGGCGCTTTGATACATTAAGGGGAGGGAGACAATAACAGCGGCAATGACTGCAGCGGGCCAGCTAAAAAGGAGTGTTTTTCCGGTGGCCGCGTAAATTAAGCCTCCCAGCCAGCTGTTTTTTCCTAAGGACAGGAGAAGCAGATAACCGACAATGGAGGGTGGCAAGACCATCGGCAAAACTACAAGGGTTTCAATAATTCTAAAGGAAGTTTTTTTTGTTTGTGACAATTTACGGGCGAGCAGGGTACCCAGTACTCCGGTGAGCAAGGTCGAGAGGGCGGCTATTCTCAGAGAGAGCAGAACCGCACTGAGGATCAGGGGCTGGGACAAAGTCATCACTCCAATTCAGGGTAAGACGTCAATTTTGGTCTGGAATGGAAAAGCCATAGGACTTGAAAACGGCGATACCTTCTTCGCTGCTCAGGAATTCCAGAAACGCCGCGGCTTCAGGGTTGTCTGACAGGAGGGCGGCAGGATACAGGATTGGCTGATGTGTATGGTCGGGCAGGACGAGCTTGGATCCTTCGATTTCAAGCAGGGCGACATCTGTTGCAAAGACAAAACCGGCATCGACTGCACCCGAATTCAAATACTGAAGGACTTGTCGGGCGTCTTTGGCATAGAGTTTCTTATCTTCAATCAGTTGAGATAATCCCAGACTTTCGAGGGACTGGGCTGCGTATTTGCCCACAGGGACACTGGACGGGTCGCCCATTGTAATGCGTTCGGACACTTCAAGAAGGTCCGGAAGTGTTTCGAGTGTCGCGGGGATCTCCAAATGCGTGGTGATGAAACAAATTTGATTGCTCAGGAGGTCGCGCCTGGATGCTTGAAGGAGCAGGCCGGCGTCGGACAAGACATCGAGATCTGAGGTGGAGGCAAGCAAAAGCAGATCAAAGGGTGCGCCTTCTTCAGCCTGTTTTCTGAGCGTACCCGACGACGCAAATGAAATTTGGGGGCGGACACCGGTTTTCGAGGCGTAGAGCTCGGAAAGTTCATTTAAGGGTTCGGTCAGTGAGGACGCTGCACCCATAATGAGCGCCTTTTCCTCATTTGATGAGCTGCAGCCGGCGAGGGCAAAGGTGACTGAGACAATGAAGATCAGGATGAGGAAACTTATTTTGGGGAGGTCCAGCGAAAGGAAAGGTCGACGGCTTTCTGCCCTCAAGAATGTGTTGGCGGATTTGGGTCTGTGCTCTTGTATCTTCATGGGGGGGCTCCTTCGTTATGTATTCCGAAATATAACGGTGCTTAAAAGGAATCGACACAAGAGATCGTGCCGAATTCTGCTGTCATTATAGCACGAAATTTTGGGAACGGGTAGGGGTATAGCCACCCAGTGAAAAACTATCAGCTGTGTTCACCCAAAAATACTTGAAAAATTAGTCTCTTACAATTATGATGGAGTGGATGAATTAAATAAAAATAGATAAATATATGTTCAAAATAACTGAAAAATAGATTTTGAACACAACAATTTAATTGTTTTTGGGCTTGTTACAAGTTCTTTGGAACTCTTATCCAAACAAAATAATGCATAAAGGAGAGAAGGCTGAGGCTGTGGCGTGATCCGCAGACTGATGCCGAAGAGATGCAGGATTACTTATTGGAAATGGTAAAAAATTTTGGTCCCTGCTCGCGTGAAGGAAAAGTCGCCACCTATATTCCCGAGCTTGCCAAAGTCAGTCCTGATGGGATCGGTATATGTGTCAGAACGGAAGCAGGTCTGTATTGCGCAGGTGATGCCAGTGTCAAATTCACTATGCAGAGTGTCTCCAAGCCAATCGTGCTGATCCTGGCATTGATGGACTGGGGGACGGATAAAATCTTTGAAAAAGTTGGAAAAGAACCTACGGGTGATCCCTTTAACTCCATGATTCGGCTTGAAACCTATGAAAAGCACAAACCTTTCAATCCCATGATCAACGCGGGAGCCATTTCAATTGCCTCTCTGATCAAAGGCAGCTCTCCTGAACATAAGATTGAACGGCTTCTGGCATTTATGAGGAGGATCGCTCATAATGACAGCATTGAGATCGACAGCAGGGTATATCAGAGTGAAAGGGAAACTGGCCACAGAAACCGTTCGATAGCCCATTTTCTCAGGGCTATGAAAAATCTTGAAATGGATCCGGATGAGGTTCTTGAGGTATATTTCAGCCAGTGCTCAGTCAGCCTGACTTGCTCTGATCTGGCCAATATGGCGATGGTGCTGGCACTTGACGGCAAATCCTATGAGACAGGGGAACAACTCTTCCCGAGAGAATACGCCAAGATTGCGAAGGCCTATATGCTGACCTGCGGCATGTATGATGGCTCCGGGGAGTTTGCGATTCAAGTCGGCATCCCTGCAAAGTCCGGAGTAGGCGGCGGCATCTTGGGTGTCGCACCTGGGCGTATGGGCATAGGCGTGTATGGACCGGCGCTGGATTCAAAAGGTAATTCAGTGGTCGGTATTAAAATGCTGAAGGATTTGTCTGACACTTATGATTTGAATATATTTTAAATTACTCATCGAAAAAAGGAAATTGTTTAACTTGATTAAAAAATAACGTAAATCCATGGAAAAAATTTTAATATAGGTTTATAATGAGTGTAAGTCTTATAGATGGAGCGTGACTATGCCTAATAATATTGGAGATAAAATCAAGGACCTGCGTTTATCAAAAAAAATGACCCTGAAAGAGCTTAGCGAAATGACGGAATTATCAATTGGGTTTCTTTCTCAGGTTGAACGCGGACTGACAGCTCTGGCGATCACGTCTCTGGAAAAAATCGCTCGAGCTCTGGATGTGGATCTTTCCTATTTCTTTCCGCTGAAGAAGCGAAGCAATGATGTCATCATGCGCTCTTTCGAGCGAGAAGTCGCCAGAGTAGACAGCGCGCACTTCATTCACTATCATTTGAGCAATGATTTGGAAAACCGGGATATTTTGCCGCGCATCATCGAAATACTGCCTAAGTCAGAAGATGAGCTGCTCTCGCCCTATCAACATGAGGGTGAAGAATTTATTTACGTGCTGGAGGGTATCTTCACCTTATATTTGAACAATGAGCGCTTTGAACTGTATCCTGGAGACTGCGCCCACTTTGAATCCAATACGGTTCACAACTGGGCCAATTATACCAGCCGCATGGTCAAAGTTCTTTGCATCAATGTACCTAATGGCTTCAAACACTCTGAGATTGTAGAGCCTATGCTTTAGCAGGGAATTGAGACGAGGGCAGATGGGGTAAGGTTGAGCCTCTGCCTTCATTCATGCTCTGTTTGACTATTGAAATGGTTTACACTATAATGATTGTAATTTAGTGTGTTTGGCTATGATGGGAAGAGTAATGCGACTGTCGGACTTCAGCGAAGTGGGAATGGTGTGAGCCCGCCGTCATGTCACCGTATGAAAAACATCCCTGAGCTCCTGACCGAAAGCTTGCAAGCGGCTTGATGACAAGTCGGGCTCAGCCGGTAGATTCGGGCGACTGACCTTCGTTACAGGGTTTTGAGAGGCTGGGTCATAGGATTCGGCAATCAGGGTGGTACCGCGAATAACCTTTCGTCCCTTGTCATTAGTGCAGGAGCGAAAGGTTTTTTTGTTGGCAGAAACAATGGGAAGTTAAATAGTAGAGAATAAATTATTGGAGGAATCTGCATGCAATTGATGAAAGATTTAATGCTCAGCTACAATGAATTGGCTGGACAGTCGGTCACTATAGGCGGCTGGATCAGAACCGTCAGAGACAGCAAGAACTTTGGCTTTATTGAATTGAATGATGGCACGACTTTCAGGAACGTACAGATCGTGTTTGACAAGACCCTTGAGAATTTTGATGAAGTTGCGAAGTATCCAATTTCAACCTCGCTGATCATTACGGGGGAAATTATTCTGACACCTCAGGCCAAACAGCCCTTTGAAATCAAGGCGACTGAAATCGTCATTGAAGGCACCTCAGATGCGGACTATCCGCTTCAGAAGAAACGACATACATTGGAGTATTTGAGAACGATCGCACATCTCAGACCGCGCAGCAATACTTTTTCAGCAGCGTTTCGCGTCAGGTCGGTCGCAGCGTTTGCCATTCACCGCTTTTTCCAGGAAAAAGGCTTTGTGTATGCACATACCCCAATTGTCACGGGCAGTGATGCAGAAGGCGCTGGCGAAATGTTCCGCGTTACCACGTTGGAACTGGGCAATCCCCCTAGAACGGAGTCTGGTGAGATCGATTTTTCCGAGGACTTCTTTGGCAAAGAAACTAATCTGACAGTCAGCGGTCAGCTTGAGGCGGAAATTTTTGCGCAGGCATTCAGAAATACTTATACATTTGGGCCAACTTTCCGTGCTGAGAATTCCAATACCGCCCGCCATGCTGCAGAGTTCTGGATGATTGAGCCCGAAATGGCATTCACAGATTTAAATGGCAATATGGAAATTGCAGAAGACATGATCAAGTACATTATCCGGTATGTCATGGCGGAGTGTCCTGAAGAGATCGCCTTCTTCAACGAGCGCATAGATACAGGCCTTGTGGAAAGACTGACCCATGTCGTCAACTCTGATTTCGCGCGCGTCACTTATACAGAAGCAATTGAGCTTCTTGAGAAAGCCGACGTCGTATTCGATTATCCGGTCAGTTGGGGTCTGGATCTTCAGACGGAGCATGAGCGATATCTGACAGAAAAAGTTTTTAAAAAGCCTGTCTTCGTTATCAACTATCCAAAAGAGATCAAGGCCTTCTACATGAGACTGAATGAAGATGGCAAGACTGTTGCAGCCATGGACCTTCTGGTTCCGGGCGTTGGTGAGATCATAGGCGGTTCCCAGCGTGAGGAGCGTTATGACAACCTGGTTCAGCGTATAAAAGATATGAACCTTCATGTCGAGGACTACTGGTGGTACCTCGAGCTGAGAAAGTACGGCACGACCCGCCACGCAGGCTACGGACTGGGTTTTGAGCGGATTCTCATGTATTTGACTGGGATCACTAATATCCGCGACGTCATTCCGTTCCCGCGTACAGTGAAGACAGCGGAGTTTTAGAAACAGATTGAAAAGAACAAAAAAAGAAAGACGGTGTCGTTGGGCTTACAGCCTCAGACACCGTCTTTTTTCAAGCTTTCAAGGTGAAGTCGCAGTAATAGACTTAAGCGGCAGACAACCTCATTCTCCATTCCAATCAGCTCAAGTTAACGCTCCAGTGATCCATGGTACACCGGTGTAAGCTGCTCAACGGATTTTAAACCCTCCAGAATGGATAAGTCATCCATGAGACCGGTGAGATCAAAGGCCTTGGGATATTTGAGCGCCAAAGTAATGACAGCGGTTTGATCACTCTGATGGTCCAGATCAATATCCTGGATCAAACACTTGTGAATGCCGGTGACATCCCCAATCTTTCCAATTTGGCCGGGTTTATTCTCTGATACTATTCGAAGTACAAGTTGTCTGCGTTTTTTGATGATTTTTTTTTCCATCCGCGCAAATAATTCTAAAATAACCAGGACGGTCAGTGTGGTAATAACGCTGATGGAATAATAGCCCGCCCCAACGGCTAAGCCTATGCAGGCGACTGTCCAGAGACTCGCTGCTGTCGTTAAGCCTTTGACGGAATTTCCTTCTTTGATGATGGTGCCAGCTCCTAAAAAACCAATGCCGCTGATGACCGCCGCGCCAAAACGCCCTGGATCGAGATTGACCATATCCCCATAGGCGCTGATCATGATGGCGTTGATCATCATGACCAAAGTGGAGCCAATGCTGACCAGCATATGAGTTCTAAAGCCGGCGGGGCGGTTCACGCTTTCGCGTTCAAGTCCAATTATGCCGCCGAGAATACAAGAGAGCAGCAGTTTAATCAGCATATCCGAGGTGACCATGAATTCCGGCATAATATGACCTCCAAGCATCTAATAAACCCTTATTATTCATAAGTTTAACATCCGAATCCGGCCATTGCGATGATTTTTTGAAATTTCGGGTACAATCAGGTTGGGATGATCATTTTATTATTTAAAATCCTGCAGCAGTTTGACGCTTTTTTGACAGCCGGGATCTACACTGTGAATGGATCCGGCGACCCAGGGAGAGTGTGTGACTTGAAAAAAATACTTATCACAGGCGCATCCGGACAAATTGGAACTGAACTGACGACTTATCTGCAATCCATTTATGGTCACGATCAGGTGATTGCTTCGGGCAGAAATGAAGACATCCGTCATCACGCGATCTACGAAAAGATGGATGTACTCAGTGCCGAACAACTCTTTGAAGTGATCCGCAAGCACCAGATTGACAGTGTCATTCATCTGGCGGCCATCTTGTCTGCTGAGGGGGAAAAGAATCCTGAAGCACTGTGGCAAATCAATATGAATGGCCTCTACAATGTGCTCGAGGCAGCGAAGGAGACTTCTGTCGCTGTATTTACACCAAGCTCCATAGCGGCTTTTGGGCCGGAGACGCCTCTGGACAACACGCCGCAGCTGACCATTCAGCGGCCCAGAACGATCTATGGTATCTCAAAAGTTTCGGGCGAACTATTGTGTGATTACTACCACCACCACTTTGGTGTCGATACACGCGGCGTCAGGTATCCCGGATTGATTTCCCACGAAGCCCTTCCCGGTGGAGGGACCACGGATTACGCGGTGCATATTTTCTACAAAGCGGTTGAAATGGGTCAATTCAGTTGTGATCTGGGGCCGGAGACTTATCTGGACATGATGTACATGCCGGATGCTCTCAGAGCGGTGGTTGAGCTGATGGAGGCGGATCCGGCGAAGCTTCAGCATCGCAATGCCTATAACATTTCAGCCATGAGCTTTACGCCATCCCAATTGGCAAAAGAAATTCAAAAGCACCTTCCTGAATTTCGAATGGACTACAATATCAATCCAGTCAAGCAAGCCATTGCAGACTCGTGGCCAAATTCGCTGGATGACAGCTGCGCCAGGGCGCAGTGGGGCTGGAAGCCTGAATACGACCTGTCAGCCATGACAACTCACATGCTCAAAGTGCTCAGTTCCAGATCCCGTTAGGAACCGGCACCTCAAAATAAAACAATATCGAATGGAGGCAATTTGAAATGGCGTTTAACAAAATTGTACAATGTGTCCCTAACTTCAGTGAAGGCAAAGATCGTGAGAAAATCGAAAAGATCGTTCAGGCGTTCAGAGGCAAAGAAGGCGTCAAGCTTCTCGACTACAGCAATGATGAGGATCATAACCGCGTCGTCGTCACGGTTGTAGGTGAGCCTGAGCCGCTGAAGGCAGCTGTAGTTGAAGCTATGGGCACAGCATCCGAGCTTATCGATATGACGACACATCGCGGACAGCACCCTAGAATGGGCGCGACAGACGTCGTTCCTTTCATTCCGATCACGAATGTCACAATGGAGGAGTGTGTCGCCCTCGCTAAAGAGACTGCTGCACTTGTTTATGAAAAGCACGGCATCCCTTCTTTCCTTTATGAAAAGGCTGCGTCCGCTTCACACCGCGAAAACCTCGCTGATCTCAGAAAAGGCCAGTTCGAGGGTATGGCTGAAAAAGTCAAAGAGGACAAATGGAAGCCTGACTTTGGTACAGACATCCATCCGACTGCCGGCATCACTGCAATTGGCGCCAGAATGCCGCTCGTAGCCTTTAATATCAACCTTGACACTAACAATCTTGAAATTGCCAACAAAATCGCGAAAAACGTCCGTTTCCTTTCCGGAGGACTCAGATATTGCAAAGCTATCGGAATAGACCTTGCTGACCGCGGGCAGGTTCAAGTCTCCATGAATATGACGGATTTCACCAAAACGCCTTTATACCGCGTCTTTGAGCTCGTCAAAATCGAAGCGAAACGTTATGGCGTCAACGTCGTGGGCAGCGAAGTCATCGGACTCGTGCCTATGGAAGCCTTGATCAGCACGGCAGAGTATTACCTTGGTGTTGAAGTCTTCTCTATGGATCAAATTCTCGAAAAAAGAATTATGGAGTAATCTTATGACTAAAAAAAAGGCAGATGATAATCGCGTCCTTCTACTGTCAAATGCTGCACAAATAGTAACGGTGAGTGGCTTCGAGGCCAAGAAAGGCGCACAGATGCAGGAACTTGGCGTCATTGAAGGCGGCTCTGTTTTGGTCAAAGGTGACCGTATCGAGCGAATCTTGATGCCTGGGGAGACCTTGGTTGACATAGTCCCGGATGAGGTGATCGACTGTACCGGCAAGACCATTTTGCCAGGCTTCGTGGATTCACATACACATCTGGTCTTCGGCGGTTATAGAGAAAATGAATACAACTGGCGCCTGCGCGGGGATTCCTATGTCGACATCATGAATCGTGGCGGCGGCATAATCAATTCCGTACGCGGCACACGCGAGGCATCCTTTGAAATGCTCTACAAGACCGGCATGAAACGCCTCGACAGCATGACGCGTTTTGGTGTCACCACAGTGGAAGCCAAGAGCGGCTATGGACTGGACAAAGAGACAGAACTCAAGCAGCTCGAGGTTATGAAGGCGCTTCAGAAAGACCATTCTTTGGATCTGGTGACCACGTTCATGGGTGCTCACAGCGTCCCAACGGAGTACAAGGGAAGAGGCGCTGAATTTATCGAGTATCTGATCGCGGAAGTTATGCCCTTAGTCTGGGAACAAAACCTCGCTGAATTCTGTGACATCTTCTGCGAAAAAAACGTTTTTTCTGTCGAGGAATCCAGACGTCTGCTGACTGCAGCCAAGGATATGGGCTTCAAGCTTAAACTCCACGCTGATGAAATTGTTCAGCTTGGCGGTGCAGAGCTTGCAGCAGAAGTAGGGGCTGTTTCAGCAGACCATCTGCTTCAAGCGTCGGATGAAGGCATCCGCAAAATGGCGGAAGCTGGAGTCGTGGCGACTGTTCTGCCTTGTACAGCCTTCAGCCTGAAGGAGCACTACGCCAGAGCGCGCCACATGATCGACAGTGGGTGTGCGGTCGCAGTGGCGACGGATTTCAACCCGGGCAGCTGTTTCACGGAATCGGTGCCTCTCGCAATAGCGCTGACCACACTTCAAATGGACATGCGCATAGAAGAGGTCATTGTGGGTCTGACCCTGAATGGTGCGGCAGCTGTTGGGCGCGCTCATGAAATTGGGAGTATAGACCCGGGGAAAAAGGCAGACCTGGTGATCCATGAGTTCCCATCTTATCAGTATATTCCTTATCACATTGGGGTTTCCACAGTCGAAAAAGTGATCAAAAATGGTAGGCTTATTTTTGATGCTTGTAAAATTGAGATTTTGTAAATTCTTTCTATAGCATATTAATTGAAGTTGAAGTATACTGATATCAGAATTATTTAAGGAGGAGTAAATTCATGTTATCCAATATGAAAATTACCGAATTTTTGGCAGCTACATCATCAGACGCTCCGGTTCCTGGCGGCGGCAGTGTTGCAGCACTTTCTGCAGCGATCGCATCATCTCTTGCAGAGATGGTCGCGAACTTAACCATCGGCAAAAAAGGTTATGACGAAGTTCAAGATGAAATGAAAGTAATTTCTGAAAAAATGAGCGCCTATACGCCAAAGTTCGTCGATTTCATCGACAAGGATGCAACCTCCTTCGACGACGTTATGAAAGCGTTCAAGCTCCCTAAGGAGACGGACGAAGAGAAGAAAGTCAGAACTGATGCGATTCAGAATGGCATGAAGCTCGCTGCCAATGTACCGCTTGAAACAGCTCAAGCTGCAATGGAAATTCTCGGCATGATCGAAGCGGTTGTCGAGAGAGGCAACAGCAACGCGGTTACAGACGGTGCGGTTGCAGCTATGATGACACGTACGGCTGTGCTCTCTGCACTTTACAACGTCAAGATCAACCTCGGCTCCATTAAGGACGCAGAGTATGTTGAGAAGGCTGCTGCTGAAGTTGCACGTATCGAGAAGGAAGTCGTTGAGATCGAAGCAAGAATTCTTTCAAAAGTTAAGCTTTAATTAAATGTAAGTTATGAAAGCCCTGCAGCAGTTTCTGCAGGGCTTTCGTTGTCTGTATGTCTTCGCTTGCTGCGAGCGCCAGCCCTCAGTCTCTCGCTTGGCCCCTGACCTTACCCGTTCACTTGTCAATTGTCGCCAAATGCCATATAATTAGAAAAAGACATTGAATGAGGTGGGACAAATGGGGTTTAAGATAATTGCGGACAGCTCTAATGATATGTCACCTGATCTTCAAGAGAAATACCCGGTCGAAATCGTTCCATTTAAGCTGACATTGGATGATAAAGAATATGTGGATGACGCAGCGCTCGATCCCATTCAGTTTATTACGGATATGAGTGCAGCCAAGGGTGTGCCGCGTTCTGCGTGTCCTTCGCCGAATGACTTTATTGAAGCGTTTGAAGGCGAGGAGGACTGCTTTGTGGTCACGATCTCCTCCAAGTTGAGCGGTACCTACAACAGCGCCCAAATCGCAAAAGAAATGTTCCTTGAGACCCATCCGGACAAGAAGATTCACCTCGTGGATTCAAAGAGTGCTTCAATTGCCGAAACCTTGATCTCCATGAAACTGCATGAGCTCATTGGAAAGGGTCAGGACTTCAATGAGATTGTCGATGCCATAACGGGTTATGTCAACGACATGAAGACCTTTTTTGTCTCCGAGTCCCTGGATAATTTGATCAAGAACGGCCGGATTTCGAAGCTGAAGGGTGCTTTTGCCACAGCGCTGAGCATCAAGCCTATCATGGGCGCGGAGGATGGCGAAATCAAGATGTTTGAAAAAGCTCGGGGCTCGAACAAAGCCTTCGACCGCCTGCTGGAAATGATCTATGAAAATGCGAAAGCGGTGGAGGATAAAATTTTGGCGATTTCACATGTCAACAATCCTACGAGAGCAGCGCATCTTAAAACTGAAATTCAGAAGCATTGTGGCTTTAAAGACGTGATTATAGTTCAGACCCACGGTCTAAGCAGTCTGTATTGTGACCGACAGGGGATTATAGTATCGTTTTAAATTGAAAAGGTGCAGTGTTCCAACCCTTTGCCGGTTGGAGCGCTGCACCTTTTTTATTGGTTAATTCTCAATTGAAATCAGGTTGTGACGATACTCCGTATAGATGGCTTTCAATGTCGTCATTTTAACCATCATTTCAATTTGGAGCTCGCTGGCGAGCTCATACTGCTCGTCGCGGATCGCGTTCTTGATTCGTGTAAAGAGGGCTTGTTTGTCCAAGCTGTTTTTCATGAGCTCTGAACGGAGCGCGCGAATTTTTTCCCAGTTGACGATGTCCAAGTCCGTGATGTCGTCGAGTCCGTGAAGCTTGACATAACGTCTGATCAGGTCTTCGTTGGTCGGGATCACGCGGTTCGTGAGTTCGGAGACCCACTGGCTCAATATGGTCGCCTGATAAGATTCAATTACTTTTTCCGGGAAGACTTCGCCTCGTGTTAAAACACTGACTTTGTCCTTGTATAGATCAAAAGCCTTGAGGTTTTCCCAAACTGTGCGAGGCGGAACGCCGAATAACTGATTGCGCTCTTCGCTGGTGAAGTGCTCAAAGACGTCTTCCTCACTGCGGTAAGCTCTGAATCTCTCGAGGTAATCAGAGTCCTCGCCGTAGGACTTGGACAATTCCTTTTCCAGCTCTGCCTCTGTAGGCTTTTTGTCCAGTACGTAAGCGATGCCGTCCAGCATTGCCTGATAAACAGCCGCTGTGGTGAGGTAGGTGTTGGATGTTGGATTTGGCGAGCGCAGCTCAAAGCGCGTTGCGAAAGGATTTTCCATATCTCTGATGAGACCGATCAGGACGGTACGGTTTCGAGCCGGAACTTCCACAGTATGTCCAATACAGGCGACGGTACAAACCGGTGCTTCGAATCCTGGCTTCAAACGATTGAAAGCGTCATTGGAAGAGGTGACAAATGGATTGATCACTTCATAATGCTTCAGGATGCCCATGAGTGCGCCCCAACCGAAAGGATTCAGATAAGAGTCTTTCATGTTTTTAGGCGAGAACAAATTCAATTTTCTTCCAGAGCTGAGCTTGACCGCTATGCCGACGTGGTGGTGCTCGCCGTTCCCTGCGACGCCTTCAATAGGCTTGGCGCGGAAGGTAACTTTGAGCCCGTGTCTGACAAAAGTCTCTCTGATGATTTCACGGGCAAAGAGCTCGTGGTCCGCGGATTGAAGCGCTTCATCATATTTCCAGTCGATTTCGAGTTGCTCCATGATGTGTGTAAACTGGCTCATGCCGGCGAGCTTGGAAGGAACGCCGCCGACTTCCTTGTGTCCCATTTCTGCGTGATAGCCATAGTTGTCCAGGTTGATCAGCGATTGCTCCATAGCGGTTCTGACCGGACCGACTGTGCGCTTCCAGTACTGCTCTTTCAGAGTTTGAGAAGCAGTCAGTTTCTCGGTGTCTGTTCTATGATCAGGTGTTTTAACCCAAAATTCCACTTCTGTTGCCATAGTCATGTAAACTTCCTCGACGACTTCATCTTTCGTCATGCCAAGGAACTCCCGTGCATAGTCGCTCTCTGCAAGCCATGCCTTCAGGGTGGATTTGAAGTAATCCGTCGACTTTTTAAGGACTGCTCTGGAGCAGACCGGTTTGCCGTCGTGGTAGAGGAACGCGGGGATGACCAGCGTGCCAACCGGTCGTCCGGTAGCCACATCACGGTGGGCCAAGTTGTAATCCACCATCCACTTTACATGTCGATCCGGAATAAGGTCAACTTTGGCGTTGTTGATCTGAGCGATTTTAGGCAAATAAACGCTTGAACCGTCTGTTTGAACACCCTGGTTAAGAAAACCATCAATGTCTTCGAGAAAAATTTGAACTGGGATCTTTTCATCCGTGCTATTGTTGCCCAGATCCACTGCGGTCAGGGAAACAAACTTTATCTGGGGATGATCAGCCAGCATTTGTTTAATAGATTCTTCGTCGTGTTGATCAGCGGGAATAAAATAAAGAAGATCGTTCACGTTACACCTCCGGACATAGTTTATGCTCTTTCACGAATTATTATAGATAGATAAAAGAAAGAAGTAAAGGAAATTTCGATAAAAATACCAATGAAAACAAAAAAAAATCATAAAACAACCAGTTTAGTACGCATGATAAACAATTATATTGATTTAATGTTCGTGAAATTGACCTTTTGAGAACTTTTTGTAATATGCGACCACCGTAATGGCTGTGAGTGGGCCGAGGATTAAACCAGAAAATCCGAGAAAGCGGATGCCTAGATAAAGCGAAAACAGTGTAATTAATGGATGAATGCCTATGTGGTGCCCCACAATTTTGGGCTCCAGCATTTGCCTGGTGACGGTGACAATGGCATAGAGAATCAAAAGTTTGACAGCGGTAGGGACGTCAGACAAGATCAGCTTCGAGAGGGCCCAAGGGACGTAAACCGCTGCAGGACCCAGCGCCGGCACCACATCCACAAGGCCTATGCCGATGGCGATTGGAAACGCATTAGGAATGCCAAGAATCAATAAGCCTGCCAGGGAGACGGCAAAAGTAATGGTCATCAAGGTCAGCTGCGCCTTGAAATACCCTATGACAACTTTCAAAACGTCCTGCTTAAAGGTCTGAATGTACGGATTGTCACTGATATACGTTTGTATCCACGGTCTGAACAACTTTTCAATGCGTTTTCTGTCGACAGTGAAAAAGAAGGTGGAGATTAAAATGACGAGAATTGAGACGACAAGACGCGGCAATGACTTGAGCATGGTGAACGAGGACTTGGCTGCCTCTGAGAGCAATGTGGCGAGAGAACCCATGAAGCCGGACCAGGCGGTGGTCAGAAATCCGGCAGACTCATCAGGAAGGTTGAGAAATACTTTTTCTATGACATTGAGGACACGCTCGTTGTAGCTTGAGAGACTTTCGATCCATCCCGGAACCATCGGCAGCATTTCTTTTACTGAGAGCACAATAACAATGCCAAGCCTGAAAACAAGAAATCCACCCAAGCCTATTAAAAGCGCCATCAGCGTCAGGGTGATCAGGGAATCCGGCAGACGGATGCCGGACTTGATGCGTTCTACTATTCTGCACAATGGCCGTGACAGAAGATACCCGAGCCAAAATGGGAGAAGCACAAACAGCAGCGGAATCAGCTGGGTATAGAAGAGAAACAGGAAGAAAAGCCCCAGCGCAATCAGGCTTAGCTTTGACAATATAATTGAGTTCACCGAGATCACCTCCGAATCATTACAACTAATACCCATTTCGAAGAAACAGCTCACAATATCTCTAAAGCCAATCAATAAGCGGACAGTCGGAATGGGCCGCAGGGTAAGACGACAGCGAGGGCAGAGATTGTCAAAGGGATAACAGCACTTGCTTTTAGACCACGAATCCTTTATAATGATTAAAGATTGTGATCAGATACTAATAACTAATTATAAATGGAGGTTACCATGAGCTTGTTGAATCAGAAAAAGATTCTGGTAATGGGTGTGGCTAATAAATGGAGCATTGCGTGGGGCATCAGCAGAAAGCTGATCGAGTCAGGTGCGCAGCTCATTTTTACTTATTACGGGGAAAAGAGCCTCAGAGGGCTTGAAAAGCTTGTTGAAGAAGAGGGCATTACCGGTGTTCGCATGATCGAGTGCGACGTGACACAAGATAACAGCATTGAACAGGCATTCGGTGAAATCGCCGCTAAAGAAGGCAAGATTTTTGGTGTGGTACATAGCATCGCACATGCGGATAAGAATGAACTGGACGGAGATTATTTCAATACCTCGAGAGCGGGCTACAGCATGGCGCAGGATATCAGTGCGTTTTCGCTGGTTGCTGTGACTAAGCATGCGCTTCCTTTACTGGAAGAAGGCGGATCCATAGTGACGCTGAGCTACCTCGGCGGCGAGCGCGTCGTCAAGAACTACAATGTCATGGGTGTTGCGAAGGCAGCGCTGGAAATGAGTGTTCGCTATCTCGCTCATGATCTTGGACCTTTAGGCTTCCGAATCAATGCGATCTCGGCAGGTCCGGTCAAAACTCTGGCGGCAAAAGGGATCAGCGGCTTCAGCAATCTGTCTTTAAATTTTGTCGATCGTGCGCCAATGAGAAGAATGGTGACGACGGAAGAAATTGGCGGCGCAGCGGTCTTTCTACTGAGCAGCTTGGGCAGCGGCGTGACGGGCGAAGTTCTTCACGTGGACTGCGGCTATTCCATTCTTGGGTATTAATTTAACACCATGATCTAATTTATTAAAGGAAGAGGAAAGGACGCAGCAGGCTGCGGCCGGTTCGTCTTCCTTTTATTTTGTGGAAAATGTAAGGAAGTTGGGGAAGCGCGGGTTGATAGGCGCCATCTGCAGACAGCCGCTTCTTCCATTTGTCGCCTTTACGTTGCAGTCCGGCGCTTTTTTGATATAATGAAAAGGTTAAAAGTACACGGAGGTGACACAAAATGCACCTGAAGACGAATCAACTCAGCAATATGCTCATTGACCTGGACCGGGCACTGACCCGCGGCGAGGCTGAGAATGTCGTGGAAGCCATTAAAAGAATTCGCTTGATTTGCGATGATATTGAGCAGTCTGTTCAGGATGAAATCGATTACGCCAAGCGTCGTGATGAAGCTTTGAGATTAAAATATAAGCACGAACTCATCAATGAAGTCTCATTTTTAGTGAAACCCGTGACAGTAGAAAATGTCTATGACGGCGACTATCTGGATCACTTCGTGGAAACCCGAGCCAGGCAGCTGGCTGAGGCGGGCGCTGAGGAGGCCCACAATGCGTTCTGGACGGAATACCTGACCCTTCACGGCAACATTTTTGGATCCGTACCGGCAGAACTCCTCAAGCCAGAATCGGTGGCTTATCTGGAGACGTCCGGCTGGAAGCGCGTCCAGGTCAGCGTCCTTGACTTTGGAGACACGCTCGAGGTCACCATGGCCTTTTATGAATACTGTGATGAAAAATTTGGGCGCTACATTGTCGTCCAGGAATCGAAGACGAATGCCTTTATGGTCCTCGCTTTCGGCATTTGAGTTGAAGAATTTGGGAAGGCGGCGTCAGAAACATGTTTGAACAGCTGGGACATGACAGGCTGGACTTCCGGATCGAGGAAGCCCAATCCGGAATGAAGGTTATTGATGTGATGGTAAAATGGATGGATTTGTCCGTCCGGCAGGTGAGAAACGGCAAGAATCGTAAGGATGTGCTTCTGAATGGGCGTCCTGTGTCGGTCAATGGGTTTGTCAGGACCGGAGATCTGATCACCTATTTGTTGGAGGTTGAGGAAAACTATTTCGAGCCTGAGGCGATTCCCGTTGCTGTGGTGTTTGAAAATGAGGATCTGGTCCTCATCAATAAGCAGCCGTTTGTCGTGGTGCATCCGACCAGGAGTTACCCTTCCGGGACTATCGGCAACGGTCTTGCCATGCACTTCAAGAAAAATGGCATTAACCCTAAAATCAGATTTATCAACCGCCTCGACCGGGACACTTCGGGGCTTCTGCTGATTGCCAAGAACCCCTACGCTCAGCATGTGGTGACAGAGCAAATGAAACGCGACGAGGTAGAAAAGCGCTATCTGGCGCTGGTCCACGGTCGAGTCGAAGCCGAGGAGGGCACCATTGATGCGCCTATTGGCAGGCCGGATGAAGACCAGGTCGAGCGTTCGGTAATGGCTGATGGTCAGCCGTCCACCACCCATTTCTGGGTCAGGGAGCGATTTGAGAACGCGACACTGGTGGAAGTGCGTCTTGAAACAGGCAGGACGCACCAAATCCGAGTGCATTTCAGCCACCTGGGTCACCCGTTGGTGGGGGACACGCTGTATCACGAGGGGTCGGACCTGATCGGCCGACAAGCGCTCCACGCCTTCAAACTCTGTTTCAGGCTGCCGCGAACGGGCGAATACCGCTCATTTGAAGCACCGCTTCCGGAAGACTTCGAGCGGCTGCTGACTCAGCTTCGCGATTCGGACGCCCTCTCGGATGCATTCAAGATTTGATATTATTGTCAACTTGTATTATAATGTAATCAGTACTCTGGGGTGTGCGTTATACGGATTAAATTCAACCACTGGCATATTATAGGGAGCACGAGTTTTCTGGGCTATGACAGGCCGGCCAGACCGGACGTCAAAACTCGGAAACAGTACACCCACTTAGGTGGAGTGTGGTGCTGAATTTATCCTCGACGGCACTCTGGAGACATCTTCATTTTTTGAATGAAGATTTTTTTTGCGGATACAAAGACAGATGCGATTGCATCAAGGGGGTAGCGCATGCAGCCTTATTATGGAATATCCATTGATAAGCAGGATCAGGAGCACTTGTACATTCAGGTGTATAAGCATTTGAGAACCCTGATCTTCAATAATTCCATCAAGCCTCATGAAAAGCTGCCGCCCATCCGAAAGCTGGCAGTGATCCTGGGCGTCAACAATGTCACCGTTGTCAACGCTTATAAGCTGCTTGAGGAAGATGCGCTGGTCTATAAAAAAATAGGGAGCGGCACTTATGTCGCGCCGGTTGAAGATGAACTAGAAAATGAAAGGGATATGGAGGAACGTCATCGTAGAGTACCCTATGATTTTTCAGTTTCATCACCTACAGCAGATCTTTTTCCGGTCAAGGATTTTAAAATCGTCATTGACGAAGTGCTGGAACGGGATAAAGGCTATGCCTTTGGCTATCATGAAAGCCAGGGCTTTTTTCCGTTTAGGCAGTCTCTGTCTGCTATGTTTGGCGGCTCCAAGGTAGCGCTGGACCCGGACCAGATTCAAATCATTTCCGGTGCCCAGCAGGGGATCGATCTGGTGGCAAAATCCGTCCTGGATTATGGCGACTATGTTTTTGTCGAGGCGCCGACTTACACCGGCGCGCTTGCGAGTTTCAAGCTCAAAGGCGCACTGATAGTGGAAATTCCCATCCTGGAGGACGGCATCGATCTGGAGGCCTTAAGTCAACAGGCCAAAAAGTTAAAGCCCAAACTCATTTATGTCATGCCTAATTTTCAAAATCCAACAGGGTATTGCTACAGTGACGAGAAAAAGCGTGGGTTGATCGAGATCGCCAAATCCTGCGGGGCGTGGATTCTTGAAGACGACTATGCCGCGGATTTAAATACCGGTGAAGCTCTGGTGTTGCCACTGAGTGCCTATGATCCCTATGATAGAATAATTTACGTCAAAAGCTTTTCCAAGGTGCTGATGCCGGGGCTGCGACTGGGCTACATGGTGGTTCCGGAAGCACTTCAGGATGAGATTGCACTGGCAAAGCACGCCACTGATATTTCTACTTCTGGATTATTGCAGCGCGCTTTCGATCTGTATATTCGAAAGGGTCTCTGGGACCGGCAGATCGTGCTCATGAAGCGCATCTACGACAAGCGCCATGCGGTGACCGCGCATTTTCTGAAGTCCCATGAAGTGCCTTGGATCCACTATCATCTGCCTCAGGGCGGGTATAATTACTGGATCACTATGGATGCGGCCCTCAATGCGGATGAATTGATGTGGCGGCTGAACAAGAAAGGTGTGGCGATTTTATCCGGGAGTACTTTTTATCATCTGCAGCTGAAGAGTTCATCCTTCAGACTCAGCATAGCCGCTATAGATGAAAAGGAAATTGAGGCCGGGCTCGGGATCATCTTTAATGAGATCGAAGCCATGTACCATGAAATGTCCGGGAGCAAGCCGGGGTTAATGAAATCACAGGTGCTGTAAGCACCATTTGGGTAAAGGTCGTCAAGCACTTGAGCCCATCCACACGTATAAGGAGTTATGTATGTCAAATCAGGGATTTATGCCCGTCAATCAAGAGGATCTCAAAGAGCTCGGTTGGGAGCGCGTGGACTTTGTTCTTGTCACAGGAGATGCCTATATTGATCATCCTACTTTTGGCGCGGCGGTCATTGGCCGCGTGCTGATGGATGCGGGATTCAAAGTCGGAATTTTGTCTCAGCCAAACTGGAAAACCACAGACGCCTTCAAGACTTTTGGACGCCCAAGACTGGGTTTTTTGGTGACAGCCGGGAATATTGATTCCATGGTCAATCACTATTCTGTCAGCAAGCGGCGAAGAGACAAAGATGCCTACTCGCCCGGCGGAAAGATGGATTTAAGACCGGATCGTGCAACCCTTGTGTACACTCAGAAGATCAGAGAAACTTATTCAAAAATGCCTATTATCATTGGCGGCATAGAAGCGAGTCTGAGGCGTTTTGCCCATTATGACTACTGGGATGACAAAGTCAGAAGGTCCATATTGGTTGACTCTGAAGCGGATTTGCTGGTTTACGGCATGGGCGAACATCAGATCGTCGAGATCGCGAACCTGATGAATCAAGGCTTTGAGCCCAAATATATCAGGCATATTCCCGGCACCTGTTATGTGGCCGCGTCCCGGGATGAAATCTACGAAGCGGTGGAAATTCCATCATTTGAAGATGTGACGGCAGATAAGAGAACCTACGCAAAAGCGTTCATGACTCAATATGATGAGCAGGATCCCATTCGCGGGAAGACTTTGATGCAGGCTCATGGCACCAGATGGCTGGTTCAGAATCCACCTGCCATGCCGCTGAATCGAAGCGAGCTCGATCAGGTATATGCCTTGGATTATAAACGTGAAATTCATCCGGCTTATCAGAGTCTGGGAGGCGTTCCGGGCATTGAAGAAGTCAAATTCTCAATTATCTCAGAGCGTGGATGCTTCGGTTCCTGTTCATTCTGCGCGTTGACCTACCATCAGGGGAGAATCGTTCAGAGCCGGTCTCACGAGTCCATTCTCGAAGAGGCAAAGCGGATTGTCCAGGATCGAGACTTCAAGGGCTATATTCACGACGTCGGCGGGCCTACGGCGAATTTCAGAGCGCCGTCCTGCAAGAAGCAGCTCAGGCTTGGCACATGCAAGCATAAGCAGTGTCTGTGTCCTGCACCCTGCAAAGATCTCGAGATCGATCATGAAGATCTGAGACTGCTTTTAGGCAAACTGCGTCAGGTAGAGGGCGTCAAGAAAGTTTTCCTGCGTTCAGGACTGAGATATGATTATCTGATGGCGGATCCAAACCCCGCTTTCTTCAAGGAACTGGTACAGCATCACGTCAGCGGACAGCTTAAAGTTGCACCGGAGCATGTCGCCACGGAAGTGCTGGATAAAATGCAGAAGCCTGCCGGCAAGATCTATGGCAAATTTGTGGACCGGTTCTTTGAGCTCAGCAAGCAGTGCGGGCTGGAGCAATATCTGGTGCCTTACCTGATGAGCTCGCACCCCGGGAGCACACTGCACAGCGCAATTGAGCTGGCCGTTTATCTCAAGAAGATAGGTTATCAGCCTGAACAGGTTCAGGATTTCTATCCGACACCGGGAACGCTTTCAACCACCATGTTTTATACGGAGCTGGATCCGCGGGATATGACACCGGTCTATGTGCCGAAGAGCAAAGAAGAAAAGAAAATGCAGCGCGCTCTGCTTCAATTTGGAAGGCCTCAGAACTACGAACTGGTTTATAAGGCACTTATTCAGGCAGGTCGAACGGATCTTATTGGCTTTGGCCCCAACTGCCTGATCAAGCCTCGCGACGGTTCGCAAGTACCGGATCAAAAGCGCGGAATGGGAAGCGGAAAAAATGTTCGAGGCAAGGGTAAGGCGGCTGAAAATGTCAAATTGGTCAAGAATGACAAATTGGTCAAGAATGACAAATCGGTCAGAACTGACAAATCCTTCAAAACTGACAAATCCGTCAAAACTGACAAATTAGTCAGAACTGACAAAAGCACAGCAAAAGGACCTTCCCGAAGCAGCACAAAGGGTGCAAAGCGCCAAGCTGCCACAAATAAGACAATCGGCAGCGGATTTAAAACAAAACGGAGTTGATATCATGTTATCTAAAGAAAAATTGGACAGAATTAATATTTTGGCAAACAAAGCAAAAAATGGATCGCTAACCGAATCTGAAAAAATTGAACAAAAACTTCTTAGAGAAGAGTACCTGGAGGCGTTCCGCGAGAACTTCAAACGCCAGCTGGACAACATTGAAGTCCGGTATGTGGATGAGGATGGAAATCCGGTCGAAGATCAGAAGTCAGGTGCTCCTCATAAAATCAAAGAAATAATGAATTAGTATCATGTAAATTAAACAAACCGGAACCAACCATACAACGAGGTGACATTATGTCAATGATAAATGAGCGTACAGATCGCAATCTCTCTTTGAAAGACCGATTGACTCACAGCTTCCCAATTGTTTGGGAACAGCTTGACGAGGCAGAAACCGCAGCAGTCTTTGAAATGGGCGAACGCTATAAAGACTTTATCACTTTGAGTAAAACCGAACGTCTCTGCGCTGCTGAGATTATTCGCACAGCAGAAAGCCATGGGTACCTCAATATGGATGTACTGCCTGAGGGTTACAAACCAAAGGCTGGAGACAAGCTCTATCGCGTCAATCGCGGCAAGGCCCTTGTTATGATCGTTGTCGGGAAAGCGCGACTTGAGGAAGGCATGCATATTGTAGGCAGTCACATCGATGCACCGCGCCTGGATCTGAAGCCTATGCCACTTTATGAAGAGTCAGACATGGCGTTTCTGAAAACCCATTATTACGGCGGCGTAAAAAAATATCAATGGACTTCCATACCTCTTGCCCTTCACGGTACAGCCAGAAAAGAAAATGGCGAGCTTGTGGAAATACGTATTGGCGAAGACGCGGACGATCCTGTTCTCTTCATTACGGATCTTCTGCCGCATTTGTCCAAGGACCAGGTGACCAAGCCTCTTGGAGAAGCCATCACGGGCGAAGGCCTCAACGTACTTGCAGGCAGTGTGCCGCTGCCAAAGGGCGATTCTGAAAGTGCGCCGGTGTCATCTGAAGAGAATCACAAGGACAAAGTGAAGCTGCATCTGTTGAAGCTGCTCGAGGCGCGCTACGGAATCACTGAGCGTGAACTGGTGACGGCGGAACTCGAAATTGTCCCGGCCGGCGAAGCCAGAGACGTTGGACTCGATCGAGGCATGATTTCCTCATATGGACATGATGACCGCGTGTGCGCCTTCGCCAGTCTCGAGGCGATCCTGGGCATACAAAACCCGGAGAAAACCGCAATCGCCTATTTCACTGATAAAGAAGAAGTCGGCAGCATGGGCAATACAGGTGCAGAATCCGCGTTCTTTGAAACGACTATGGCCGAGTTGATGCTCCTTCAAGACGGGACATATCACGATTTGATGTTGAGACGCGCGCTTGCAAAGACGGAAGTGCTTTCCGCCGACGTCAGTGCAGGATATGACCCGAATTACTCAGAAGCTTACGACAAACGAAATTCCGGCATGATGGGACGGGGTCTCGAAATTATGAAGTACACCGGTGTGCGCGGCAAATCCGGCAGCAGTGATGCCAACGGCGAATTCTTTGATAAAGTAACCCGCCTTTTTGAAGCGAATCACGTTTGCTGGCAGGTTGGAGAACTGGGAAAGGTCGACCAAGGCGGCGGAGGGACGATCGCATATATCCTTGCCAATAAAGGCGCTGAAGTCATAGACTGCGGTGTGCCGGTTCTAAGCATGCACGCCCCCTATGAAGTCATAAGCAAAGCAGACCTATATATGGCAGCAAAAGGCTACATGGCCTTCCTGAACAGATGAAAAAACAGGCGGACCATTGAACGTGACTCTGTGTCACTTCTCTGGACGCCTGTTTTATATTAAAAATCAGAACCCCAAGTGCTTTTGCCGATGGTCATAGAACACCAAGCCCAAGCCGTACAGAAGGTTTTATTTTTTCTTGTCTTCGTTTATGAAGCTCTTGAAAGTATCGGACAGCGGTGAAAGGACTCTTTTCTTATGAAAGACGAAATAGAAAGATCGGGAAATTTTCGCGTCCTTATAAGGGATCAGTTTCAGACGATCTTCTGAGAGTTCTTTCTGAATAGATTGGAGTGAGAAAAAGCTGTACCCCATACCCAGCTCGACCATGCGTTTAATGGTTTCGTTGCTCTCAACTTCAGCGACAATTTTAAGGGTCTCAGGGTCAAGTCCGGCGTGCTCTTTCAGGAACCTCATTGCTGCTGAACGTGTTCCGGAGCCTTGCTCTCTCAGAATCAAAGGCATCTCCGGCATAAGTTCGGTCTTGATGGTATCCAGACCGTCAACAGGCCCAGCCAATACAATTTCGTCCTCCATGATTTCAATGCAGTCGAGCTGAGCGGATTCCGGCTTAGCGCCGACGATTCCAAAATCTATTTCTCCGGATAGAATTTTTTCGATGACCTGTGATGTGTCGTGTTTCATTAGATTGTATCTGACATCCGGATAGATCAGACTGAAGCGCTTTAGCGCATCTGCCAAATAGTACTGCTCTGGGATTGAACTTGAAGCGATTTCGAGAATGCCTTCAATTTTTCCTTTGTACTCTTCAAGTGAAAAAAAGGCATGCTCTTTTTTGTTGAGAATGCTGATGGCGTGCTCGTAAAAAATCTCACCCGTCTGTGTCATGGAAATCTGTTTATTGGTTCTGTTAAACAGGACAGTCCCTAACTCCTTTTCAAGCAAATGAATGTGATTGCTGATGGTAGGCTGCGTCAAATATAGTTTTTCAGCAGCTCTGGAGAAACTTTTCAATTTTGCGATCATAACAAAACTTTCCAATTGCTTGAAATCCATATTACCACTCCTCGACAGCGGCTGCGGTCTGATATGATTATGAACGGGTTAAAAAATGACTAACTCTCGTTTTTCGTCACTCCGCAGCGCTATATTCCATTCTATTCTATCATATGAATGGGATTATGAAAGTCAAATTGAGGTATGTATACTATTGAAATGAAGCGTTTGGCTGTAAAAGTATCTGATGGATGGGGGAGCTTCGTGAAGAAAAAAATTATGGTCGTTGATGATGACCCCAATATCTTGAATTTGATGAAGATTTATCTTGAACAAGAAAAGTATCAAGTCATCCCCATAATTGACAGCACAAAGGTCATTCAACTCTTTAAGATGGAGATGCCGGATGCTGTGCTCCTGGATATTATGATGCCTCAACTTAATGGCTTTGAATTGCTCGCGGAACTGAGAAAGCTCAGCAACGCGCCAGTAATAATGCTATCCGCCAAAGGGGAGACCGTTGACAAGGTCATGGGACTTGAGCTTGGCGCTGATGATTATCTTGTCAAGCCGGTTGACCCTACCGAATTGATGGCCAGAATCAAAGCGGTATTTCGTCGATACAGCGGAAACTCAGAAGACAGCAAAATTTTGGAGCTTCCTGATCTGATTATTGATTTGGGCCGCTTTGCGGTTACCTGTAAGGGCAAGCCTGTCGTCATGCCGCCTAAAGAACTTGAACTGTTATATCTTCTGGCTTCGCATCCTAACCAGGTTTTTACCAGAGAACAGCTGCTGGACAGAGTCTGGGGGTTTGATTATATGGGAGAGAGTCGGACCGTAGATGTCCATATCAAACGCCTCAGAGAAAAACTGCCCGCACATGAGGCGTGGGAGATTAAAACCGTATGGGGTGTAGGGTACAAGTTTTCAATCTGACCAGGTGGTGATTTTTTGAGAACCATATATTACCGGCTGTCCATGCTCTATGTGATCATACTTTTAATTTCATTTGCCTTTATTGTTATTGGTGTCAATATTGCCATCAACAGTCTGATGATCAGTCAGAAGCAAGAAATTTTGCTGGACAAAGCCATGACTTTCCAGCAAATTTATTCAGATGCTGCCTCGAGTGGGATCCTGGATGTGCAGAGACTGGAAATTGAAGTACAGTCACTTGAAAATTACTTAGGCGCTCAAGTGCTGCTGGTAGACCGTCAAGGTCGTGTGTTTATGTCAGATGCCAATGTGACGGATCTTATAGAAGAAGCTGAGATCAGCAGCTATGACCTGGAAATGATGTATTCCGGAGAAGTCATTGCAAAGCGCACTCAGCTCAGTCAGTTTGGACAGGATCAGTACCTGTTGATTGGATATCCAATTTTTATAAATTTTGAAGTTGAATATGTATTATTTTTAATGGCGTCAATTCCGGAAATCAGCATGACTGCGCAAGATGTTAATATTGCAGTTGCTATGGGTCTTGGATTAAGTGCCATTGTGGCGCTTGTCATGCTGTTTACTTTTTCCAGAGCTATGAGCAGAGAGATTAATGACCTCAATGAAATTGCCAGGCATGTGACCAGCGGTAATTTTGACAAGCGCATCCATAGTAAGCGGCAGGATGAGATCGGTGAACTGGCGCTTAGTTTGAACGCCATGGCGGAAGCTCTAATGAAGCTGGAGCATACGAAACAAAATTTTATTTCGAATCTGAGTCATGACCTGCGCTCTCCGCTTCAATCCATTATTGGTTACACCAAAATATTGCTGGAAGGCAATTCAGAGCCGGACAAACAAGAAAAATATCTCACCATTGTTTTGAATGAGAGTGAACGACTGACAAAGCTGGTTAACGATATACTGGACTTGTCAAAAATGCAGAGTGGGCATCTTGAATTGGAAAGAACCTATTTTGATCTGCATGCTTTAATTCTCAATGAACTTGATAAATTCGAAGGAAGAATTGAAAGTAAAAAGCTTCATGTCAATATAGAATTTATGGAGTTTGGCTGCCAGACCTATGCGGATTACGCAGGGATTCAAAGCGTATTTCAAAATTTAATTGATAACGCAGTCAAGTTTGTGGATGTTAATGGCACCTTGGAAATTAAAACAGAACTCCAGGAACATAAGGTCCTGGTCAGCATAAGAAATACAGGTGTCGTATTAATGCCTGAAGAACTGAATGAAATTTGGCAGCGCTTTTCAAAACTCGACCGGGCAAGGAGCGAGCATAGGGATTCTTCCGGACTAGGACTGGCTATCGTTCGAGAAATCATTAAAGTGCATGACGAACGCATTGAAGTCATCAGCACACCGGAGCTGGGCGTCGTTTTTCAGCTGACGCTGCCCTTTGTGAGTTGGCAGATCTAACACAAGCACCCGGTGAAATATAGAAAAATTAATCATTTTGAAAATATTTTTTTAGAAACTGTTCATAAAATCTTCACAAATTTTGTCTAAACTTGAGCTATCAATAAGATTACCAGTGGAATCTGTCGCGTCACAGCTATATTGAATCAAACAGGAAGGTGAAAGTATGGATCAACAGGATTTTCAAACAACATCCTCGGAAGCGGAAACTCAGAATAATAAACGACCATCGGCAGAAACAAAGTCAAACAGCTTTGCTAAACTGCTGGTCATCATACTGATCTTAGCGGTCGTTGGTGGCTTTTCCGCAGGTGCGGGCGCTATGTTTTTCAAGAATTATCTGATGCCGGACGAGGCGCAGACACCCGTCCTGACCACACAACCAGCAGCTGAAGGCGCAATAGCCACAAGTATTGGAGACGACGCGGATATTGCGGCTATTGTCGAGTCGGTTGGCCCAAGCGTCATCAGCATTACGAGTACTGTAACCTACACGGATTTCTTCAATACGGAGCGGACGGCTCAATCGTCGGGCTCAGGTGTCATCTATGCTGTGACTTCAGAGTCTGTGGACATTTTGACCAATGAACACGTCGTAGCGGACGCGAAGGAGGTCATGGTTCAACTGAAGCCGGACCAGTATTTCAAGGCCGAGATTGTTGGCAAGGATAAATCCACGGATTTGGCGATTATCAGAATTCCTGCCGCCGACATTCCGGCTGAGGTTCTTGACACAGTCAAAGCGGCGAAATTTGGGGACTCTGATAATCTCAGAGTGGGTGAGGTTGCGATTGCCATAGGCAATCCTCTTGGTTATAACAGCACTGTCACTGTAGGGGTAATCAGCGCGGTAGACAGGGAAATCAAAGACAAGAACTCTCTGAAACTCATTCAGACAGACGCTGCCATTAATCCCGGCAACAGCGGTGGTGCTCTGGTCAATTCCCGGGGCGAAGTCATTGGGATCAACACTATCAAAATAGCGAACACTGAAGTTGAGGGCATTGGCTTTGCCATCCCAAGCAATTCAGCTGTACCAATAGTCAATGAATTGGCTTCCAAGGGTTTTGTATCAAGACCTTATCTGGGCATTTATGGTATGGAAATCAACGCAGAGACGGCAAAGGCTTATGACATTCCAGTCGGGATCTATGTGCGAGGAGTAATTGAAAGCTCCGGCGCTGAGACTGCCGGCATCGCTGCAGAAGATGTGATCATCTCCGTTGATGACACAAGGATTGAGACAATGGCTCAGTTGTCAGAGCTGTTGGCGCAGCATAAGGTTGGCGACAAGGTAACCGTCAGAGTTGTTCGTGGCGGCAGCACACTGGAGCTTGAAGTGACTTTGACGGACGCCAATTCCTGATAATTGGCCACAATCTGAACATGTAAATAATTTCTGAACCGGACGGGACACCTTAGAGGGGTGTCTCGTTTTTTTTGTAAATATAAAAGCAGCGCAATAAACTCTTCAGGTTTTTTGAATCGCGCACGCCTCATTTGGGTATGATATTTCACAAGTGAAAAGTATGATTATGGAGAGGATGCCACTTGAAAATTACATTACTCGTCGACAATCAGACCCTGGTGGATCAGTATTTCCTCGCTGAGCCTGCCTTTTCAGCATGGATCGAGTCCGGCGACACGAGGCTGATGTTTGACACAGGATATTCGGATGTGTTCCTGGAGAACGCGAGGCGGCTGAAACTTGAAATTTCTGAACTGGATACTTTAGTGTTCTCACATGGTCACAGTGATCATACCTGGGGATTGCCGGCACTGGCAGAGCATTTACGACAAAACCGGCGCAGACCGGACCGGGTCAAGCTGATTGCTCATCCGGAGGCCTTTTTTGAAAAAGGGCTGGACGGCGAAGT
>Ga0302251_1000169_pt1 | contig 75473 bp, 55 predicted proteins | sample AAG_RA_Gln_MG_FD_193534 | JGI IMG/M metagenome (GOLD analysis project Ga0302251, IMG submission 193534) | Enriched activated sludge microbial communities from anaerobic digester in WTTP, New Holstein, Wisconsin, United States - AAG_RA_Gln | ecosystem: Engineered > Bioreactor > Anaerobic >... | reverse complement strand
CACAGGAAAAAGATGAGACGGAAGAAGCGCCGCTAGAACTGCTGCCACAGGAAAAAGATGAGACGGAAGAAGCGCCGCTAGAACTGCTGCCACAGGAAAAAGATGAGACGGAAGAAGCGCCGCTAGAGCTGCTGCCACAGGAAAAAGATGAGACGGAAGAAGCGCCGCTAGAGCTGCTGCCACAGGAAAAAGATGAGACGGAAGAAGCGCCGCTAGAGCTGCTGCCACAGGAAAAAGCAGAAGACGGAATAACCGCTGACACTGAAGTCTCAGCAGAAAACGTCAGCCCCGCTCCCCTGCGCCCCAGGCCGGGCGAGCCATTCTTCCACCGACGGCTGCCTTTCATCCAGGAAAACCAAAAGGCCATAATGGTATTCAGCATTGCAGGGATATTGCTCTTCTTTGCAATCCTCGCAGGAGCCTATGTCTATGGCAGGATGACAGCAGCAAAACCGCTCCCGCCTCTGCCTGCAAAGATAGTGGCCAACACCGGCACAGCCTCCCTTCTCGTGACATGCAACATATCAGATGCTGATATTGAGTTGATAAGAACTGACGATAAGTATCCCCCTCTCATCGGAAAACTGGATTTTCATGGGAACTGGGAAGTCTCCGGCATTGCTTCCGGAGAATATGAAATCAATATTAATAAAGATGGATACTACCCATTTTTCAACACTGCCGTGCTGAAAGATAATGACCGCACCATAGTCAACGCCGAGATGGGAATCAGAATTCCTGTCATAGACATTACTACAACCCCATCAGATGCCAGAATCTCACTCGATGGTTCATACATTGGAGTATCACCTTTAAAAACCTATGATACAAGGCCTGGTGAGTATGAGCTGTCTATTACGCTCGATGGTTATGGAACATATAAGGAAAAGATCACTCTCTTCAAGGGAGAAGTCTTTCTGCGCAAGGTCACTCTTGAAAAGGTAAAGAAAGAAGTCGGCACATTAACCGGCAAGTATCTTCATCCTGCACATTCACCCTCTCCCTCTCCGAAGCCAACTCCATCAAAGGCGACAGTATTTCCGACTAAAGTATATTTCGATTCCAGACCTTCTGTTGCTTCAGTTTTCCTTAACGGCAAAGAAGTTGGAATCACACCCTTTGAGTATAATATCCCTGGAGATCTGAAAACCGCTGAAGTCTTAATTACAAAGAAAGGTTACCGGGACTGGAACGAAACGCTTGAGCTCGAGTCAGGGAAACGACAGGAAGTATTTGCCGATATGCAAAACACCGAGCCTTCAGCTAAGCCTGCCAGAACGGAGCGGATCTATAATACGCCTCAGACATCCCAGGCAGCTTCTCCGATCAACCTCGCCGTCAGTACTAACTTTTCAAGAGCCGCTCTATACGACAAGATGCGTGGTGAGGAGATGTTAATAGATTTCCAGCGCGACAAACTGGAGAAGCGACTTCACAACTTCGCACAGGATCAGATTCTGGAGGGACGGAATAAAAAGAAGACAGGCAATTACAGGCTTAACGTGTACTTTTCCATCCAGGTGGACTCCCGTACAAGGTCAACAAACACTGTGACAAGGCTGATAGGCACATTCCACCTGGTCGATGAAACAAAGGGACGCACTATTCTGGAAGAAAGTGACTCCCAGGAGTTCAGCTGTGACGCAGGAAGCATCGAGAGTATCCCTGCCAATTACAACAATTACAGCCGCATCAGAATTGTCAGTACCAGTGCAGCCACAGAAGCAGCACTATCCATATTAAACAGGAAGCTCTCTGCTATTGAATCGGCATTTCAATCCGGGCGTTAAGGGAATTTCTCATTATCACATTATACTCACCAGCACAACAAACTGCAGCATTTTAAATTGCCAAATGAGCGTTGATAGATGATTCCAGAAGCTTTGATAGTGCAATTTATAATGCGCGTTTGTATAAAAGAACAGACACCCATTATGAAGATATACAGATGACCGACAGACAGAAGTGTGTCTTTCAGCCTCCAGTCTAGATAGGTGATGCGGCAGGCTTATCAGGAGATGCCGGTGTTGCTCTGTTGAATGCCCATTGCCTGATCTTCCTCACCTGCTCCCCCATAGTCTTTGAGAGAGGCACAATAAGTCGTTTTGCTGCAAGAAGGTCTTTCTGAGTGAGTTCATGACCTGCAATCTTCGCTTCAATGACTGCAGATACAACGCATTGCTCTATTTCAGCACCGTTACAGCCATCAGTAAGCTCAACCATAAGATTCAGGTCAAACAGGGAAGGATTGATACCCCGTTTGGCAAGATGAATTCTGAAGATCTCATAGCGCTCCTTTTCTGAGGGCAGGTCGATGAAGAAGATCTGATCAAACCTGCCTCGCCGCAGGATCTCCGCAGGGAGAAGATCTATTCTATTGGCTGTTGCTGCCAGGAAAAGACCAGATTTCTTCTCCTGCATCCAGGTTAGAAAGAATCCGAAAATTCGTGCAGCAGTTCCACCAGCCTCCCGTTCTCCAGGTTGAATTCCCATTTCAATTTCGTCAATCCAGAGAAGTGCAGGTGCAATGCGTTCCATGGTCTCACAGGCCCTCATGAACGCATCTTCAGGAGATCCAAAGGCACCGCTGTATACGCGAATCATATCCAGCCTGTAAAGAGGAAGTTCCCAGAGAGATGCAATGGCTTTTATTGAAAGACTCTTTCCACAGCCGGAGATTCCCATCAGGAGTATACCCTTGGGGATGATCTCACTGTCATATGCCCCTTCAAGATGCATCAGCGCCTTACGTTTTGAAAGCCAGTCCTTCAGGTTCTCAAGACCTCCTATATGATCAACAGGAACATGCTCGGGAATATATTCGACAATGCTCTGTTTGCGCGCCTCCAGCTTCTTTTCGTTCTGAAGATTGAAGAAAAGCTCCTTGCGATCTTTTGAAGATGCAAGCGCTGCAAGAAGCGCATGGCGAGCTTCCTTGGCAGAGAGTCCCTGTAGAGTGCGAGAGAGATTCACTATCTCCTTCTCCTCCAGTTCAAAACGCTGGCACTCTTCGGGTTTAAGCTCTTTCTCTATGAAATCCCTCAACTCATCTAGTCCTGGAAGTTCAAGAGATATATATGAGATCTCACTTTGCGCCTCATCAGGTATCACTTTTACTCCGCTTACAATAACTACAAAGATGGAACGATCACGCAGAGTAAAATAGAGATCCCGCAGTTTTCTTATAAGAACAGGCGATTCAGCAAAGTGCCGGTGAAAATCGCACAGCAGGAAAAGTCCAGGTGACGTGTATGAAGCAATGTAGTCCAGAAGTAAACCTGGATTATGAAGTGACTGATCGTCTTCTTTTCCTGCAAGTCCAGTGGTGACGCTCCATCGATATACAGGTACTGCACCAGTAAAAACATTTCCGGCTTTCTGAATCCTCTTCAGAGCCTTCTCGATAAGGACAAGAGCGCGCTCCTCTTCATGGGTCTTAATATACATCAGAGGCCTTCGCCCCATGATGAGCTTCGAAATGGACTCTTCCGGCGAACCGCTTCCGCCTTGCGATGAAGGGCTTTTGTCAGCAGGTGATTTTCTGATCGGCTCAGGTTTTTCATCAGTGGAGGATTCTTTAGTCTCCTCTTGGGTATGAATGTCTTCTGTCATGACATGGACTCCTGTGTCTCGAAATCTTTATAATATCGCTGTAACAAAGAGTTTTCCTGCCCCCGTAGGCAGGAATGATGAACTTGAATAAATGATGAAAACTCAAGAATGCTGTCCATCACTTTCTATTTCTCCATTACTCAGGATTTCGTGGGAATGTCACGCAGACCCTCCTGAGCCAGAAATCTTACCAACCTTAACTCTCAAATGATTGTCATGTGACTACCCTGAATGCAGCAACGGAAGAGAAAGAGAGCACAAACTCTGCAATTAATCGCGCCAAATCAGGTTGTTAACAATTCTGTAACATTGATAATGAAACAGTAACAACTTGAATTTTTATCAATACAACAGTCATGGTGTTTACATTTCGTTTACAACCCGGCAAAATTCCGGCAAAATTCTGTCAATTTTTTTGTAACAAACCTATTTACTTTTCATGGTTTTACGTGATATACTTTCATGGAAGGGTCAACAATGAATATACAAGATGGGATATAACCTATCAAGATAGCCTGGACCACAGGGAATAGAGAAAAGGCCATAAGGCCTTCGGGAGGAGCTCAAGGAAAAGAAAAAGATATAATAAAACAGGAGAAGCAGCACAGCAGAGTAAAATCTGCTATTTTGTTTTATAAGGCTGAAACCAGTTAGCCTCAAAACCCTGAAAAGGTGTTTGTTCCCGGAGAGGATAACTCATGATTCTGTAGAAGCATGCTTGATAAAGAGAGAATGATGGCGTGCCCTGAATGGTATAGGTGGTTCCTGACTGTATAATCTCTCTTTTGTGCAGAGTGGTTTGACGTAATAACACAGGTGCATTAATGCTCTTCAAACACATCATCAACACCATCTTTGAAGACCTCTCCGGCATAAGGGCACGGGAAAATGTCTTCCATCTTACCCATTACAACAGAATTCAGGCGTCGCCAGGGTTTCGTGAAGCAGCAGAATATGTGCGGGGAGTTCTGGAAGGATATGGCTTCGACAACGCCAAAATCCTGGAATTTCCGGCAGACGGCAAGATCAACCAATGGGACTGGGAATCTCCAATCGCCTGGAAGGGCATCGATGCAGAGCTCTGGCTCATAGAACCTTACAAAGAGCTTTTATGTGACTATCACGAAATCCCAACATGTCTCATATCTCACTCCCAGAGCGCCGTTACTGTAGCAGATCTTGCAGATGTAGGACCTGGAACCGATGAATGCCATTATAATCAGAGTTTTGTTCAAGATTCCGTAGTTCTTACCACCGGTCCAGCCCGTGATGTTTACCCCTTTCTTATCAAAAACGGCGTCCAGGGCATGATACGCTATCCATCAGACATCCGCTCCTTTCAACACCCTGATATGGTTATAGCAGATGCCTTCTGGCCCGTTAATGAAGACAGAGACATCATTCCTTTCGGATTCAGCATCTCCAGAAGGCAGGCAGAGCGGCTCAAAGGATATCTGGCTGAAGGGAAAAAAGTCCGTGTCATGGCCAAGGTAAACGCTGACCTGGGCGACGGTGATCTCAATATTGTAGAGGCCTCGCTCCCTGCAGAGGAAGAGGATGCAGAAGAAATACTCATGGTTGCACATCTCTGCAACCCCAAGCCATCTGCAAACGACAACGCTTCGGGAAGCGGTTTGATGATTGAGATCGCCCGCGTACTCCGAAAGCTCATTCTGGAGGGAAAGCTTGCTCCGAATAAAAGGACCATACGCTTCCTCTGGCTCACTGAATACAGCGGGGCCATAGCTTGGCTGCACTGGAACTTCCACAAGATCGACAACATCTTTGCCTGCATAAATCTGAATGCCGTAGGTGAATCACCTGAGCGTATAGGCACTCCGCTCAGAGTAAGTATTCCACCTTACAGCACTGAAAGCTTCCTGGAAGACCTCATGAGTGCTATTGCAGAACTGGTAGCTGAAGATCCCAGATACTGTTCCATGGACGGGTCACGGAGAAAGCTCAAATACGAGCTGGAGGCTTTTTCAGGCACCAGCGACCACACCATATTCATCGACAAGTACTTTGATATCCCATCGATCATGCTCGGTCATGAAGACCAGTTCTCCGGCACAAACATGGATATCATCGAGAATGTGGACTCATCAGAACTCCTTCGCGTAGGGCTGATAGCAACTACAGCAGCATACAGTCTTGTGGCCCCTGACAACTCACTTGCCCGCCAGATGCTTCTCTTTCAGAAGGCAGGCTCTCATAACAGAGTCAACCATTTCTTCAAGCGTGCTCTTCTGAATATCTATGAATCACAGGCAGCCGATTTAGATATACATTTTTATAATGAAGTTGGAAAAGCAAGCTTCCTGATCAAGAGAGAGGAAGAGAATCTTGATTCTCTGACCCGATATTATGATAATGATGACTTTCATGACAGCATTGAAGAGGTTATAACCAATTTCAAGGCTTTTTCCATTAAAGAGCTGAAAGCAATGGAAAAGGCCCTTCGAGAACGCGGTGCAGAGGTGGAGTATCAGATAACACGCCTTAAAACACTTCCCCAGGAGTATCGTGAGGCTCAGGCTCTTGTTCCGATACAGAAAGTTAACGCCCCATTCCGCGGCATATTCAAGAAAGTCATATTCCAGAGGCTCCATAAAAGCACAAAAGATTGGCTCAAAAATAACTCTCTTGCCAAAAAGGGAAATGTCTATGGAGAAATTCACAACCTCTTAAACGGCACCAACTCAATCTTCGACATCTATATCGCTGTCGATCTGCAGTTCGGGAATATCAAGCTTTCTGATGTTAGAACGTATATCGTTCTGCTTCAAAAAGTGCAGCTTGTCGATATCAAGATGCTGAAAAAGAAGAAGCCCAAAGAAGAGAAAGCTAAGGCTGCAGCTGAAACAATCGCAATACCTGAACCAGAGGAGCAGGAAGAAACAACACAGGAAGATGAGACACCTCCGGAAGCAGGAGAAGAGCGATCGGAAGAAGTCTATGACGAGGCGGGAATCGCGGCACTTCCATCTGACGTCTCAGCCGAGAGTTCTAAGGTTCCTGCACAGACGTCATCAGCTCAACAGGCGAGAGACAGCGGCGACTCGATTCCTTCCGAATATCTTGAAGCAATGATTGCAGAACATAAAGACCAGACGGTGCCGCAGCCAGGGACGGACGCAGAAGCACCAGGCATCAGTCAGGAATCGCCAATATTCGGCACAGCCATAACCGATTCACAACCCGCTTCGACTCAGGCCTCCATTGCTGAGAGTCTTGAGGAAGATATGGAGCTTCTGGCAATACTGGATAGAGGTATGAAAGCTGAAGAGAAGGCGGAATACGCCGCGGAGGAGGCGCAGGCGGAGACTCAGGAGGAGACTCAGGAGGAGGCTCTGGAGGCGCAGGAGGCTGCTCTGGAGGCGGCGCAGGAGGAGACTCAGGAGGAGGCTCTGGAGGCGCAGGAGGCTGAGCAGGAGGCGGCGCAGGAGACTCAGGAGGAGGCGCAGGAGGAGACTCAGGAGACTGCTCTGGAGGCTGAGCAGGAGGCGGCGCAGGAGACTCAGGAGGAGGCGCAGGAGACTGCTTTGGAGGCGGCGCAGGAGGAGACTCAGGAGGAGGCTCTGGCGGAGACGCAGGGGGAGACTCAAGCGGAGGCTCTGGAGGCGCAGGAGACTGCTCTGGAGGCGGCTCTGGAGGCGGCGCAGGAGACGCAGGAGGAGACTCAGGAGGAGGCGCAGGAGGAGACTCAGGAGGAGGCGCAGGAGGAGACTCAGGAGGAGGCGCAGGGGGAGACTCAAGCGGAGGCTCTGGAGGCGCAGGAGACTGCTCTGGAGGCTGCGCAGGAGGAGACTCAAGCGGAGGCTCTGGAGGCGCAGGAGACTGCTCTGGAGGCGGCGCAGGAGGAGACTCAGGAGACTGCTTTGGAGGCGGCGCAGGAGGAGACTCAGGAGGAGGCTCTGGCGGAGGCGCAGGAGGAGACTCAGGAGGAGGCTCTGGCGGAGACGCAGGAGGAGACGCAGGAGGAGACGCAGGGGGAGACTCACGCGGAGGCTCTGGAGGCGCAGGAGACTGCTCTGGAGGCGGCGCAGGCGGAGACGCAGGAGGCTGAGCAGGAGGCGCAAGAGACTGCTCTGGAGGCTGAGCAGGAGGCGGCGCAGGAGACGCAGGAGGAGGCGCAGGAGACTGCTCTGGAGGCTGAGCAGGAGGAGGCGCAGGAGAAGGCGCAGGAGGAGACTCAAGCGGAGGCTCTGGAGGCGCAGGAGACTGAGCAGGCGGAGACTCAGGAGGAGGCGCAGGAGACTGCTCTGGAGGCTGAGCAGGAGGAGGCGCAGGAGACTGCTCTGGAGGCGGCGCAGGCGGAGGCGCAGGAGGCTGAGCAGGAGGCGCAGAAAAAACGTCTGATAATTGAAAAACGAGATGATATGTCTGAAGAAGAGCTCGTTGAATATGCAAAAATGCTGGAAATGGCGGAACAGAAGGAAGAAGAACAAGTTCTGCACAATGTGTATTTTGCAGAACCGGCAACAGAAGAAACTCAAGGAACATTGGCATCCCAGCCATTTGAAGCTCTGGCTGCAGAATCGACGGGAGCCATCTCTGCAGATCTAGCCATCGATTATGCCCGTGACGAAGAAAAATCTGTTGCCATCAGTGGGCATGTCGAACAGATCGACAGCGATGATCTCGATCTGGACAGCCTGGAACTGGATCTTAAAAAGATAGTGATTAAAGATGCTCATGATAACGGAGCAACAGGAAGGCAGAGCATCACAGAACTTGAAGATATGAATATATTTCTGGATGATTTTACCTCAGTCAACGACGCAACATTAGGCTCTTTGAACTCTTCAACATCCGGAATGAGAGATGATCCTGAAATCGAAAGTTTTGCCAATGATAATATAAGACATAAAACAGATATTAATGGCGACAATGCCTGAAATAATTGAGCCCGAGCCAATGATTTAAGTGGAGAGGATCTGGATAATGGAAATAAATGAGGCAAGAGTCCTCTTTTACTGTCTTGGAGCAGGCATGGGCCATCTGACACGGGCAGTGGCAATAGCCAGAAAGCTTAAACGGCTTATACGCGGCGAAATAGCCATTCTTACCAATTCTCCCTTTCACTATCTTCTCGAAGTTGAAGATATTGTCACCATTTACCTGAAAAACCTCACTGAAATCAATGAAAGTACAGGAAACTTCATTCGGGGAATAATTGCCAGAGTCTCTCCAGAGCTTATGGTGGTGGATTCCTATCCAACCGGAATAAATAAAGAGCTTATACCTGTACTGAGCAACACAAAGCTGAAAACAGTTCTTCTAAGAAGAGCAATTGACGAGCATGTAATAAGCTCTGAAGAAATGGCAATTCTTGCATTAAAATACTATGATCTTATAGTCGACTGCGAGATTCTTTCACTTCTGCCGGATCATCCTCTCGAACTTCCCTGTGTTCCTGTTCTGATACGAGACAGTGACGAACTCAAGGACCGCTCCACAGCAAGAGATATGCTGATGGCAAGAAATTCTGAAAGAGTGGTGCTGGGTATTTCTGCAGGTAGAAGAGAACAGTCTCTTGAGTTCTTCACAATGCTGGAAAAAATCTTCCTGCAGATCAGAAACGATGCATTCGGCCTCCGTTATGCCTGTCCTCATAACTTTCAGGATATCAGTGAACATTGGCACAACATTCGTTACTTCCCCATTTTTGAGCTTTTCCACGGCATCGATATCATTGTCGGATATTACAGCCATAATCTCTACTATGAATCCCTGGCTGTCAGCGTTCCCACAATCTTCATATCACCCGGTGAAACGAAAACTTCTGTAACGCTCGGAGAGCATCAGGTCATAGCGCAGAAGTCCTTTGACGATCTTGAAAAAAAGCTTCGTGATCTGATGGAGAAACCTTCTGCCGAATCAGAAGAACTTCCTGTATTTGAAAACGGTGCTCAAAAGGCTGCTGCATACATTGCACAACTTCTCTTTACACATGACAGTCAGGAAATCAAAGAATACAAAGACAGAATCGAATGGTTTCTGATGTAATCAGTATTAATGAGTGCACCCATAATCAATGAAGCGCTCCACCCATCGCTGAGAATATCCGGAATGCCTCCTCAGGAGATTCGATTGTGATACTTCTCTTCTCCATGGGGCACATGTCATTTCCAGCTCTATTCCTGATATGCGGCACTTTCAATGCAGCAGTATGTTTGATTCCCTGGGACATCAGAAACTCTTCCGCGGCATTCGACATCACCTCTCCGTGTATATGAGTAATTCCGGCATACACCATCAGAAGCGCTGCCGCCTTACCCACAATTTTATCAGCACAGGAGGCGCCCTTCAGATTCTCTCCACTCGATCTAATTGCATCAAGAAGCTCTCTCAATCCCATACCTCTGCCTCTGTAAAGGTATTCGCCATCTTTTACTATCACGAGGGAGAGGTTCTCCCATTTCAGAAGTTTAACAGCGAGTTCAGAATCTTTGTTATCTTCATTCATAGTGACACACTCCAAATTGAACTCAGTTCGCTTTATTCACAAACTGTATTTTTCTTTATATTGATCTCTATTCTGAATCCAGCTCCTTCTATCCTGTCATTTGATGTACACTTTTGCAGTAATCAGCCCATTGTTGATAGATATGATGACTTCGGAGTTTATATATGAATTTCCTGGCATCCTTCTGCCATTCATTGACTTCCCGAGGCCACATCTGAGTTGACAGCACATTGTGGCAGCACAGAAGATGAATCGACATCCGAACAGATCAGAAAATGTCAACGCAGGAAGCGAATGGCGCCTTTCAGATTCTTCCCCTGATCCAATCGAAGACCGTGTTTTTTCGCCCAGAAAAGAGCCTTATCATATTCAGCAGCAGTGATCCTTCCAGCGATTTCAGGATACTGTGATGCTTTGCAGCATGGCCTGTACTGGGCCATTACATTCACGTATGTAGCAGGTGATATATCTTCTGCCAGCCACTTCATTATTTCTTCAGTGCCGCATACATCACCAGGCATCACAAGGTGCCTGACAAGAAGTCCGCGCCGGGCAATTCCTGAATCATCCATCACGAGATCGCCTACCTGTCTATGCATCTCAGCCACCGCACGCCGAGCCACCTCTGGATAATCTGAAGCAGAGCAGTATCTGTCGGCGCTGTCATTCCGGTAAAATTTAAAATCCGGCATATAGATATCAATTACTCCTTCGAGAATCTGCAGCGCCTCTATCGACTCATATCCTCCACAGTTCCACACAATCGGTACCGAGAGCCCTTTCTTTGCCGCCAGAGCAACAGCCTCCAGAAGGAAAGGCATCTGATGAGAGGGAGTCACAAAGTTGATATTGTGGCATCTTCTGCGCTGGAGGCCCCACATGATATCAGCGATATCTTCAGGTCCCATCTCCACCCCTTCCTTCAGATGGGAGATATCATCGTTCTGACAGAACACACAGAGGAGATTACAGGATGTCAAAAAGACAGTTCCAGAGCCTCCATTTCCCACAAGTGGAGATTCTTCGCCAAAATGAGGACCGTAACTGGACACTAAAGCGCTTGCGCCTGTACCACAGAAGCCCTTCTGACCCTTTGTCCTGTCCACTTCACAGCAACGGGCGCAAAGACGACATTTCTTCAACATGGCGTACGCCTTTTCCATCTTTTCATCAAGTGCTCCGGAAGCTGCAGTGGCGATGTATGCCGGAGTGAAATCCCTTACTGTCACAATCCGCTCCCCTCTATCTATCAAAGTGTGCCTTCCTGAGAAAACGCTCAGTGACATTCCTTTCATAAAGACCTTTTGGAGCAATTGCCATAATGAGAGTGCTCAGCTTCTTCTTCGATGCAGTTACAACTGCAAATACTCCGTCTACAGGAACACCACCGTGTTGAAACCCTGTTGAGATATACAGCACCTTGCGTCCATCAACTTCCACATAGCCCTGACCGTTGATCTTCATCGCCTTTGCCTCCATGAGCTGTTCCAGAAGCCTGATGAGCTCATCCTTGTATTTGATAATCATCTGTGAGAAAAGCTCCTCATTCATTGTATTTTCCTTTGGAAGCTCACGGAGCAGCACTTTCTGAAAATAGTTGTATTCATAAAGAGCCAGTTTACCACCGTCTTTGGGCACTGCACCCTTTACAAGCCTGAAACCCTGGGGAAGCTGAACGGTGCAGATACTGTCTGCCACCTTCTGTTCTTCTGGTCCTGCTTCTTTTTCCGCCATTTTATCTTTCAGGCGCACCAGATTATTACGGGCTATCTGAATCGACGAATCGGCAGCGAGAGCTTTCTGATACTCCTCCTCTGCAAGTTTCAGCTTTCCCTGAATCTCATAAACATAGGCCAGATTGTTATGAGCCATTGCAAGCTCAGGCTCCCGGGCAATGGCTTTCTGATATGTCTCTTCAGCGCGGCGGTAGTCTTTCCGCTTCAAATAGATATTTCCCAGGTTGTTGAGCGCTTTTGCATATGCGGGGTTATTCCTGACCGCCTTCAGATAGTATGTCTCAGCTTCATCAATACTTCCCCTGCCCTCTTCCATCATTCCCAGTATGTTGAAAGACACAGAAAGAGTATCATCAAGAGAGACTGCCCTGCGGGCATATTCGAATGCCTCCTTATCCCTCCCCAGACTCATTGAAAGATAGGCGAGACGATCATATGCAACAGCACATTTCGGGTCAACCTTAAGCACATTGAGATACTCATTGGCTGCCTCATCACGCTTCCCTTCTGCAAACAACGAATCAGCTCTTTTAAGAATAGCGTCCTTCCCCTGTGTTTTTTCCCTGGCCTGAAGTGATACAGGGAGTAGAATAACAATTATTGTGGCAATCAGAACGGCTGACAGAATCGAAAAGTTTTTCAAAAAGACACCTCTTTCAGTATCAAAATATACAGATGATAGATTGACGATCAGAACAAAAACAACCGGAAACCTCGCTTATGAAACTATCTCCAGGCAGGGATCGCATGTTTCCTGTATCCTTTATTTCCTTCTATACAAATGCGCATTATAAATTGAGCTATCAGAACTTCTGGAATCATCTATCAACGTTCATTTGGCAATTTAGAATGCTGCAGTTTATTATGCTGGTGAGTATAAGATATTCGTGTTCCAGACTGCGAACTCATCTTTCATCTGTACCTCATATTCAGCCGTGGAGAATTGATGATTTCAATGCTTATTACCATAGAAGGAAAAATGATGAAAATGGAAGGATTACCGTCATCTTTACAGAACTTTATACCCGAGATATAACTGACACTTTCCGCTTCCTGAGGGGAGCATAATAAGCTCTAAACTGTTTGTCAGGTCAAAATTTCCAGCAAAGGGTGAAGCTTATCAAGGGTGTCAGCACCATCAATAAAGAAATATTACAGAAGACAGCAATCCAAGACGACACAGACACATTAAACCTTTTTCAACTTCTGTAAAAAGGAGTAATCATCATGGAGACATCAACATTAGAGCAGAGCATTCACGATAAACTTGAAGAAGCGGAAGCGCTTCGTTCCAGGATTGACTATGACAGAGCACTTGCAGTGATTGAAGAGGTACTCGCGATGCTCAAAACCACTCCTGAGAGCGAAGAATTTGTCGCAATGCACATACAGACTCTCCTGAAACGTGCCGAGATTTTTAAGATGACAGGCCAGTGGAAAGACGCAATGGCAGACATTGAAAAAGCTCTCCACCTGCCTTCAGGGGAAAAGTCGAAAGGCGATATGATAAAAACCCATGTGACCAAAGGCGAATTTCTGAGCTTTTTCGGGGAATATGCCGAATCGATAAAATCTTTCGAAGCTGCACTGGATATTGCAAAGGTGAGAAATTTCCCTGAGGAGCTGGCACTTTGCTACCTGCATCTCGGAACGGTAAAATCGAGGATGGGCGAACATCAGACTGGAAAAGATCTCATAGACCAATGCTTCGATATGGTAAAAGAATTGAAAGAGACCAGGGAAACCAGGAGCCTGAAAGCATCGGCTCTGTCACAGGTAGGTCTTCAGTGCTTCAGAAAAGGAAAATTTGATGAAGCAGTCTCGCAGTATGAAAAGGCGATAAACATCCTGGAAGAGCGGGAAGACAGCCTGGAAAAGGCTGAGGCTTACAGGTACATTGGAGTCATACACAGCATAAAATCCAATTACAGGGAAGCGCTCAGCTATCATCAGAAGGCTCTGCAGATTGTCAGCCACGCTCATTACATCTTCGGGATGGCCAAGGTATATAACAGCATAGGGCAACTCTGCCTGGATGTGCAGAAGCTCGATGAAGCTCTGTTCTTCATGGGGAAAGCAGAGAAAATCTGCAGAGAGCTGGGAGCCGATGCGGAAGCAGCAACAATATACGGCAAGCTTGGCAACATCTTTATGCAGAAAGAAGACTATGATAACGCTGTTACATATCATCTGAAGGACCTGGAGATGTGCAAGCGATTCCAGAACAACAGAGCTTTGGCTTATACCTACCGGAACCTCGGACTCTCCTATCTTCACAGCGATCAGACTGAGAAGGCCATATCTTATCTCAAGGAAGGGCTCGAAAGATTCGGTGAATTTCAGGATACAGTCAATGTGGGACGCATATACATCGATCTCTGCAACGCCTATCTGGCAGAAGAAAACATTGAGGAAGCAGAGAAGGTCGGCCAGCAGGCACTCTGCTCGCTGGAGAAATATCCGCAGAGCCCCGATACTGCATATGCAAAAACGCTCTGTGGCGTCATAGCAAGAAAGAAAAAAGATTTTGACTGTGCCTATAAGTTCTTCACCGAGAGCATGGAGATACTGGGCTGGAAAGAGCCTTCCACACGGCTCATAGAGACTCATCATGAACTTGGCATCCTCTATCTGGAGATGAACGATCTCAAGAAGGCATTGGTAAACTTCAAGATTGCTCTGAGAACGGCGCGTGACATGGGTCTGAAGAAGCAGGTTGAGAAGAATCTGAGAGTTGTGGAAAAGATTGACGAGATGGAGATAGTGAATATTATCCTGGAAGAACTATAGAACGCTCTCATTGAACCTGTACCAGTCTCCCTGCAGATAACCTCCGGGTACTGTGGCCACTTCGTGACAGACACATCAATACTGTCCATGCACTTGCCGTGAAAGATGAGGGACAATGTCCTGAGATATACTAGTATGTGTGGAAAGCTCCACACAGGAATGACACGAGGATTTACCATGAGCAGATTAGACGCAACAAGAGCAGAGAAAGCCTGCCTGATGATTATGTGCATTATCATTATGGCATTATTTACTGCTTCATGCATGCCGGCCCAGGACCCACACCAGGAAGTTTCGGCTCCCGGCCCCGCAATGAAGGTGATCTGCACTACAATACCGGTCTACACCTTTACAGCCCATGTCCTCATTACACGTCAGAATATCTCACTCGAGCTACTGGTGCCGCCAAAGCGGGATGTCGATCTCAGCACCTACACCCTTACGCCTGAAGATACGGAAAGGCTTAAAGCAGCAAAGATGCTGATAATAAACGGGCTGGGAATGGAAGGTGGGCTTGCCGATGCTGCTTTAAAAGCAAACCCATCCCTGATTGTGGTGGACAGTTCCAAGGGGGTCAAGAGCATTCAGACGAAGGATGGCAAGCTGAATCCTTATGTCTGGCTTTCGCCTGGATGTGCAGTGCTGCAGGTCAGGAATATCCAGGACGCGCTCATCGCTGTTGACAAGGCTGGAGAAAAGGAGATATCCCGCAAATCGACCGAGTATATCAAGACACTGGAAAAACTTCAGAAGGACTTCGAAGATGTCTGTGCATCAAGACGCGTTATCGCCGAAGGAGACTTTCTTGCATATCTGGCAAGAGGATGCAGAATGGAAATTGTACAGACTCTAACCACAGAAGAAACTGAAAAAATCAGGAGCTCGCCGGAACAGATCCTCAATGAGAACAATGCTGATGCACTCTTCCTACCGTCATCCGGCAAAGTGACATCAGCTTCTCCTGTTTATTATTTCGATACCTGCACTAAAGGCTCAACCTATCCTGATAACTATGAAAAAACCATGCAGAAGAACCTGGACACCATGAAGAAAGCATTCCCAGACAGTTCCGCAGAAAAGAAGGAGAAATAATGGAGGGCCGGTGTAAATGGCTGCTCCCGCCCAAAGGAGATGCCTCCCTTTGCCGGGAGTTGAGAGAGAAGCTGGGTATCCTTCCTGTAACAGCACAGCTTCTAATCAACAGAGGAATCACCGATGCTGAAGAAGGACGCATATTTTTCCACGGAAGCATTGAAGATTTTCACGATCCTTCTACCATGAAAGGCCTCACTGAAGCGGCCATAGTGCTGGAAGAGACTGTGCGAGAAGGAAAGAAGATACGGATAATGGGTGACTATGATGTAGACGGCGTCACTTCCACAGCTTTACTCCTCTCAGAGCTCAGGAATATCGGTGCAGCAGCAGACTATTACATTCCCCATCGCCAGAAGGAGGGATACGGACTCTCCATGGATGCGGTGGTAGAGGCAGAGGCCGACGGTATCTCACTCATCATAACCGTTGACTGTGGTATAAGCGATTACGAAGCTGTAAGAGAGGCAAAGAGCCGTGGAATGCAGATTATAATACTCGACCACCATGAAGTGCCTGATTGTATACCTCCTGCAGATGCAGTTGTGAACCCGAAAAGCCGTGATTGTTTCTATAGCTGGAAAGAGCTACCTGCCGTTGGAATTGCCTTCAAGTTTGTACAGCTTCTCCGCATGAGAAGAAACGATGTATTTCCGAGCGAATATCTGGATCTTCTGGCTCTCGGGATCATTGCTGATTCTGTTCCACTCATGGGGGAAAACAGGCTCATGGTAAAGGAAGGCCTGAAAAAGCTCTCTGCATCACCACGGCCAGGCATTGCTGTGCTGCATGAGGCTTCCTGCCCTCGAAAGCCTCTGGATACGTGGGCTGTAGTATTCTGTATTGCGCCAAGACTCAATGCTGCAGGGCGTATGGAAAAAGCAGGCATTGCAGTGGAGCTTCTACTCTCAAACGATCGGGTCCGGGCAAAAGAATATGCTGATCAGCTTGAAGGGCTAAACAGATCAAGACAGAAAACTGAAGAAGGGATCCGGAAAGAAATCCAGGCGCTCATGGAAGTGGACTCTTCACTTGCAGAAAGCAGGGTGATAGTATTGTCCAGCGAGCGCTGGCATCAGGGAGTTCTAGGCATTACCGCTTCAAGGATTTCTCATCAGACAGGCAGGCCGGTCTTCCTTATTGCAGTGGAAAATGGCACAGGTAAAGGCTCGGCACGAGGCACACAGGGATTCAACATATATGAAATGATGTCGGAAGCAAAGGATCTTCTATCTGATTATGGCGGGCATACCCGTGCCGGAGGCTTCGTCATAAAAGAAGATAAAATCTCTCTATTCAGAGAGCGCCTGCAGAAAATCGCAGAGAAATGTGATCAGCATGGAAGTGAAAAGCGAAAAATGGCTGATATGGAGATTTCCATGTCAGATCTCACCTTCCAGCAGGTGCATGAGCTGGAGCTTTTCGAGCCCTTCGGAGAAGGCAATGAGAGCCCTCTTTTTGCACTGAGAAACATTTCCATCGATCAGGTCGCCAGAACTGCGCGGCGTGGACGGTGGGGCTTCTTTGTCCGAAGCGGCGAGCATGTGCTGAAGGGCTTCGCCACATGGCCCGATGAATGTGCAGAGGAGATTCTGAAAAATAGACTCTACGACATTCTTCTTTCAGCGGAGCGGACCAGTTATCAGGGCTACTCCAGCATCGTCGTGAATCTGCATGAGCACAGGACTGCAGGAATGAATGCACAGACGAACAGGCAGAGACCTGCTTTGAGCAGCAGAGAGGGAAGACGGCCTCTCATCATCGATTCCCGAAGCACTGCCAGTAAAATGCAATATATTAAAAATGTGATATCCTCGTCGCCGCATACGCTGATCGTCGTAAGGACTCCTTATCAGATGCACAGCCTGCAATCACAGATGAAACGCGAGCAGATCCCCCTCTCGTCCCACGCGGCAAAGAGCGGAGGAATACCGCAGGAGGGTTCGAAAAGCGAAAAAACACGTGTTGCATTGCCTCATACTGTCAATGAATGCGAACAGGCGCCAGACGTCATCTTTCTGTATCCACCACCCTCGCTGCTTCACTTCAGCTGCCCTGTCTACAGAAAAACTGAGAGAATCCATTTTCTGTTCAGCGGTGGAGAGCTCGAGTTCGAACAGACGCTGCAGAACACCATTGAGCCGACCCTGGAGAAGCTTACCGCCATAAGGGCAATACTGCAGGACTGGACCAGCAGAGGCCAGGCACTGGACAGACCAGAAAGAATCACCGAGCAGTTGAAAGACTCGCCCATAAAAAAAGTGACTGTAGAGCTTGCACTGCGGATATTCAGAGAATGTGATATCTGCGAGCGAAAAACCACAGGATACGTGTTACGTGATGATTCCCCGCTTTCAGAACAGACTCTCCGGAACTCCAGGCTCTTCAACTCACTTCTTACAATGAAACGATCCTTCGGGCGCTTTAAAAATCTCTATAAAACCGGCTTCGAAGAGCTTAAAAACGAGATAATCACTGTAATAGAGTCCAGGCCGTGTGCGATATCGCTTGATTGACGCTGTTATACGCAGGAGTGAACATGGATAGAAAGACAGGTTTTTCAGAAATACACCATTTTTCTAACCTGTTATTCCAACATCTCCCCTTAACCGGAACTTGCCAGCGTTTCCATGGAAGTTACAAGGCATTTATTATTCTCGGCGCAATGAATAACAAAACATTCAACGCTCATTACTATAAAGGAAAGAAGGACCTGAATAAAGTATATTAATAAAGTCGGGCTTGTTAAACGACCTGAACATCATATTGCTACAGGCAATTAAATACACTAAAGGAGATAGATGCAATGAAACAAATAACCTTTTCAGTACTTGCAGTATTGACCCTCCTGCTCCTTACGGCGCCGGTTTCGGCAGAGAAACGGAACTCGTCAGGTAACCAGATTGTTAAGAGCAGCACCTCGATGGATGAGAAGGTGACTGCCACCTCCATTGATACCCTTACCAAAAAGCTCGCCCTCAGCGAATCACAGGTTATAGAGCTTGAAGCGCTTATCAAAAAACGCAGGACCGAAAGAAAAAACGTTGTAGAATCTGCAAACAAGCGGATCAGAAATGTTTTCACAACAAAGCAGGTTGAACTCTGGGACAAGAAGAAAGCCAAAATCTTCAAGGAATCATTCCAGAAGAATATCCAGGACTTCACCGATCTGCTCAAGGATTTCGATCTCACAGGCGATCAGAAAAAACAGATCAGCACCATTGTAACAGACGAGCGGGAAAAAGGTAAAAAGAGCAGAGTGAGCTTTCAGGAAGAGCTTCAGAAGCTTCTCACCCCGGACCAGTATGATGTCATAACCGGTAAAAAAGCGGCAATGCCTGCCAAAACGAAGGATCAGGACAAGAGTCCGGATAAGGCCGGCACAAAAGATGCACCCAAGGACTGAAACAGCGATGAAATCTGTATCTGATCTGCCAGATGTGATATAATATGTGGATGGGAATTCGGAGGAAGTTATGGATGTCCAGATTCTCATTGATACGGTAAAGGGTTATAACCCTTCGGCAGATTTTGAGTTTATCAAGAAAGCATACAATTTTGCCGAACGCCTGCATGATGGCCAGAAAAGGGCCTCAGGCGAGCCTTATATCATGCATCCTTTTGAGGTGGCCCGTCTGCTGGCCGACCTTCAGATGGATACTACAACTATTGCCGCTGCACTCCTTCACGATACAATTGAAGACACCGTGGCAAGTCAGGATGAAATAGACAGGGAGTTCAGCAAGGAGATTGGCCTTCTTGTTGACGGTGTAACCAAACTTACTGCCATCAGCACCTCAAAGGAGAAGAGCCAGGCCGGTGCAGTTCTGAAATCAAAGGCTGAAAGCCAGGCAGAAAACCTCAGGAAGATCTTTCTAGCTATGGCCAAGGATATTAGGGTCATCCTGATCAAGCTGGCCGACCGCCTCCACAATATGAGAACCCTTTCATCACTTCCTCCGGAAAAACGCCGCTACATAGCAAAAGAGACGCTTGAGATCTTTGCTCCTATCACATCCCGCCTGGGCATGTGGAGGATCAAATGGGAGCTTGAAGACCTTGCCTTCAGCCACCTGGAGCCGGACAAGTTCGAAGCTCTCAGGGAAAAAGTGGCAAAAAAGAGCTTCGAGCGTGAAAAGGTAATATCTGAAGCCAACGCCATCATTGAGCGCAAGCTTGCCGAACACGGCATCAAAGCTCATATCGAGGGAAGACAGAAGCACCTTTACAGCATGTATCAGAAGATGACGAAAAAGGGAAAGGATTTCAGCGAAATCTACGATCTCATAGCCGTCAGGATTATCACCAATACCATCGAAGAATGTTACACAGTACTCGGAACCGTACACAGCCTCTGGATCCCAATGAAGGACAGGATCAAGGATTACATCGCCGTGCCCAAGTCAAACAGCTACCGCTCTCTTCACACAACCGTCTATGGGCCTGGCGATGAGCCGCTGGAGATTCAGATCCGAACCTGGGAGATGCACCGTATCGATGAGTATGGTATTGCAGCCCACTGGGCTTACAAGGAAGACAAGAATGCCAGGATTGCCCAGGAAATCTACCCCTGGATCAGACGAATAGTCGATTGGCAGCAGGATTCGAAAGATGCCAAGGACTATATTGAGAATCTGAGACTCGATCTCCTCGAATCTGAAGTATTTGTATTCACCCCCCGAGGGGATGTCATCGATCTCCCTGCCGGCTCAACGCCTATAGATTTCGCCTACAGAATCCACACCGAAGTCGGGCACGCCTGCGTAGGAGCCAAGGTGAACGCAAGGATTGTTCCCCTCGATTATAACCTGCAGAATGCTGATATTGTGGAGGTCATCACCTCAAAGCACGCCACGCCGAGCCTTGACTGGCTCAAGATCTGCCGAAGTGCTCACGCAAAAAACAAGATCAGGCAGTGGTTCAAGAAAGAGCGGCGCGATGAAAACATAGCCCGCGGCAAGGAGATACTGGAGAAGGAGCTGAAGCGCCATCGCCTTGATGATGTCCTCTCCAAGGAAGACCTGATGCTCAAAATCGCCAACAAGCTGAACTTCATGGAGATTGATGATCTTTTTGCCTCGCTCGGCTATGGTGAGACCACGCTCCCTCAGATACTTACCAGACTGAGAGATGAGATGCCAAAAGAGGTGGAAGAGGTTCTGATACCGAAACGCCCGCCTTCCAAAAAGGAAAAGATGAGTCAGGGGATCAAGGTAAAGGGTATCGACAACGTTCTGGTACGATTCTCCAAATGCTGCAGCCCTGTCCCTGGCGATGACATTATTGGCTATATCACTCTTGGGAAAGGTATCTCAATTCACCGGAGAAGCTGTCCCAATATGCCTGCCCTTACACTTCAGCAGGAACGAGTAGTCGAGGTCGGCTGGGAAGGAAAGCGGCGCGACATACGTTATTCAGTTGAGGTCGAGATAGAAGCCTGGGATAGAAGCGGACTGCTGGCTGATATTATGAATGTTGTAAATGAAACACGTGTTCACGCCACATCATGCAACGCCAAAGTGAAAAAAACAAAGGCCCAGGTGCGGCTGTGCATGGAGATAAACGACAAGGCTCAGCTTGATGATATTGTAAAAAGACTCTCTCATCTTAAAGAGGTCATATCTGTAGGAAGGGCTACCAGCCCTGGAGATTTCCTCTGAGAGCGGCAGAACCTGCCGGCGAGAAACTTATTGTCACCAACCTGTACAACATGACAACTCTGAATGCTTGTGAGGCATAGATACAATGCGCGCAGTCATACAGCGGGTTTCAGAATCCCGCGTTGAAGTGGATGGGAGAATATGCGGCGCCATAGGTGCAGGACTGCTTGTACTGCTCGGTGTTGAAGATGATGACCTCGAACGGGATGCTGAATATCTGGCCGAGAAGACAGCTCATCTGAGGATCTTCAGCGATCAGGAAGATAAGATGAACCTCTCAGTAAAAGATATTGACGGCGGCGTACTCGTCATTTCACAGTTCACACTTTTAGGTGACTGCCGCAGGGGAAGACGTCCAAGCTTTTCAAAGGCTGCTCCTCCGGAAAGAGCCGATATGCTTTATCGCTTATTCATCGAAAAGCTGGCAGGGCACGGCCTGACTGTTCAGGAAGGAGTATTTCAGGCAATGATGAAGGTACATCTATGCAATGACGGTCCGGTCACAGTGCTTCTCGACAGCAAGAAGACTTTCTGACCTGCGTCACTTTTATGAGAAACATAACGGAGCGCCCATCGCTTCTCAGAACCGCAACAGAAGGAAGTATTTCTGTGGCGCTTGCCATGCTGCTTTCCTTTATCAAGCTGCGCCTGCCCCAGGGCGGCTCAATTTCTCTTGTCATGGTGCCACTGGTTTTTTATGCCATCCTCAGAGGGCCAATGGCCGGCCTGTCTGCCGGTGCAGCTTTCGGAGTTCTGCACTCTCTGCAGACCCCCTTCATTATCCACCCCATCCAATACCTGCTTGATTATCCACTGGCTTATGCCTCCTCTTCACTGGCCGGACTCATATGCCGTCCCTGGGACGGACCGGTCAGGGTACTTACAGCCTGCACAGCTGTCATGTCTGGGCGTTTTGCCTGTCACGTCCTCTCAGGCGCTCTTTTCATATCACTGTATGTCAAGACAGTCCCTTCCAATCCTGTTCTTTATTCACTGGCATACAACGCTGCCTATCTTGTGCCTGATACAGTGCTCCTATGCATTGCAATGACAACTCTCCTTCCAAAGCTTAAAATCTTTCTGGGAGAGAGAACTGGCGGCAGGAACGACTGAAGCAGAGCGGTAGATTTCTATTTTACACGCAGTCGGAGAAAGCGTATGAAAGATCCGGGGTTTGCAGTGAAAAAACTTCTCATATCATCAGCCATGATACGGAAAAGCGAGAGATTTGTAAGTGCAACGGCTTTTGCTGTGTGCACCCTGGCAGTCAGATTTCTGTCAAACTCACCGACAGTTGCTCCAGGACCAAGCCGCAATTCATTGTCTCCCCGCTGCATCAGAACTTCTCCCTGCTCAATGAGATAGTATGACATGATGGCATCACCATAATTAAACAGCACTGTCCCTTTCACCATATCCTCCCGCTTCATCATGCACATGAGCTGATTTTTCTGAAGACAGGAGAGAGCCGCCAGCACACGGTGCTTATCAAAGATCTGGCTTGCTCCAGTGAGTCTGTTTATGTTCAGGCGCCTGAAGATATCTGCAATGTTACTGTCTTTAATGAAATGGAGAAAGTCATGGCGAGACATGCAGAGAAGCTCAACCGGTGTCCTGGCCACAATATCAGCAGACCGAGGCAGTCCCAGAATGATGGCTCTTTCTCCAAAATAGTCATATCTCGTGTATTTGAGACGCTGCAACTGATTCTCCTGGATCACTTCAACCTCTCCGGAAAGCACCATGAAAAAGCTCTCTCCGACTGTGCCGCGGGCAATGATAATCTCGCCTGGACTGTACCTTCGATGATGAGCGAAGGAGATGAACTCAAGAGCCTTCTCAACAGGCATGTCCTTGAAAAGATCGATATGTGCCATTACGTCGAGCATTTTATAGGCAAGGCTTGTTTCAGGAGGAGATACATCGAAGGAAACAGTGCTTGATACTCCAGGCATTGCCAGTTTCAGCCCCTTATTCTCAGGGATTGAAGCCTCAGAGACATGAACGAGGTAGAGATGCTCCTTTACCGAGTCAGGAAGCGCCTCCAGTACTTTGATCGGTGTATGAACAGGGGGGATGCCGGCCTCATGAAAAACAACTGTACTATTCCAGGGAACGTTGAGAAGTTCTTCCATGCGGCTCCTGGAGAGTATCCCTTTGTCATGGAGGACAGATATCTCAGTCGGGTCATAGAAAGTGTCGGAAGAGTAAAAAAACGACTTGTTCTGGAATGTCACTTCAAAGTTGATTGTGGGAACAGGATGCAGTGTATACTTAAAGAGAAACTCGGCACCTGCGATCTTTACCTTCTCACCGATATAGACAGGTTCAAACTTGAAAAGGGTGTATAAGTCTTCACAGGACAGGTCTGTAAGTGCACTATACTTGGTAATGAAGCTGTTAATAATCGTTTCTGTGCTGTGGACTCTGACACGGCCTTCTTCCAGAATCTTCTGGAGAGTTCCAGAGTCATGATCGGCATGACAGTGGGTAAGAATAAGATCCTCGATGAGGCGTGTATTAATAAGATTACGCCTGAGCCAGATAGTGGAGTTCACCGGAGGATCCACAAGAACACCCTTTCCATCAATCCAGATTATAAATCCAGCTGTATCGGCATCTGCATCAAAACCGTGACCGCTGCCTATCACTGTAACGCCGAATACAGGAGGAGAGTAAAAGCTGTTGCTTTCAGAAGATGATCCAATCACAGTTGGTGCAGAAGTGTTGAGACCGGCTGGCTCATGATGGTACTCGCATATATCCCCGTCTTTTTCAAAGCGATAGATGTTATGTCCCACAATGGAGATCTTCACGCCGTCAACCATTACTGTTCCGTTATCATCAAAGAGATATGGCCTGATGACGTGACTGAGCAGGAGCCGCCCTTCCGGAGAATTTCTGTTTTCTTTATAGAAAGCCATCTCCCGCTTCAGATCGGGGAATCCCGGGGCGTTCTTCCCACCAATGAACTCGCGCTCTGTCATAATCTCGGCAGGACCGAAGAGTGCTTCCCTGAGAATCTGCACCAGCGGCTTGAGCTGATGCTTCCTGCAGATAAACCGGCATTTTCTCCCCTTCAGATAGTAGTTGTAATATGCCGGAAACTCCAGATCTCCGGCACTCACACCTGTATCAGTGTCAAAGAGATCCTCAGGCACGAGATAAAGATCCGGAACACCTCTTTCTGTATTCATGGTATCCTTGATGGTTTCCGGATAAACACCAATCTGGATGAGAAAGCCATGTCTCTCGATGAGTGCCCCGCCGCGCTTCATAATACCTTTGACGGTCTTGGTAAAGGCTCCGTCACATCTATCCACTATTAAGTACCCTGCCTCTCATGAGCTCAGAGCCCGCATTGATTTAAAAAGCCTTATTAAATAGACTTATGCGCTACGCTGTTTTTTCCTTCACTCTGCCTGAATGGCACAGACAGAATGATTGGAATATTGATTATCTGAACAGAGGTTTTTCAGAATATGGCGACATTATCGTTAATATCACTGATATGATTTAAAAAATGAGTGGATTTTATGCCATAAACATTTCAAGCAGATCGTTCATCTCGTTTAAGACAGGGGTAAAAGTTACAAGATCGGGTAAGGAGGGAATTTGGTGCGGAGAGTGGGACTCGAACCCACACAGGTTGCCCCATACGCCCCTCAAACGTACGCGTCTGCCAGTTCCGCCATCTCCGCACTTGGTAAAAGCCTGTTAAATTGTCATCATTATAGCAAATCAGATTAATTTGTCAAGGCCTGTTTTCCAGATAAGCGGCCAGTCCTGATTTCCTCAGGATGTGAACGAGCACCAGTCCCAGGCCGTAAACCGCTGCAGTCTGCCCTGCAAAGACAGACAGGAATGTATACCAGAAAGGCGTCCTGGCAAGGATCGAAAGGTAGGCTGAGACACCAAGTGCGCTCATTATGACTGGAAAAAAAAGAGGCAGCGCTATATGACGCTTCCTGAAGTAATAGGTGCCGAAGGCGGCCAGAAGAGTGCACAGCGAGCCGTTGATTACATCGAGGAGGCCGTTTGGCCCTATCAGATTTGCCAGGAAGCAACCGATGAAAAGTCCGGGTATCGCGGCGGGAGTAAACAGGGCAAGCACCGACAGCGATTCGCTTATCCTGCACTGGACAGGGCCATAGCAGAGAGGGGAGAAAGCCAGGGTTAGAACTGCATACATCGCCGCTATCAATGCAGCAGTCACCGTGTAATGTATCCTCTCAGTCATGTGCCTTGCATCCTTTCAGACCGCTCTTTTACAGCCTTCCACACAGGAGCGTACTGACATTATATAGGGAGAGGCACGAAATGACAAGGTTCTCCCTATCCCTCACCATATCCCCATTTTCTCCACATCCCCCTGTTACACTATCTCCTCTTATCTGAACATCCCCCCGCTCTTATAGAAATCCTGCCTGCCCATCAATTGCATGAATGTTAACAAAACAGGTCTTTTTTTTGCCGGCGAAATGAGCTATTATAGAAAATGGCCCTTATCGCCAGAACTCATAAAGAAAGGAACATCGGCATGATCAACCAGGCAGGCTCATCGTCGGCCTACAGGCCTTCTGCAGATGCAGGGCCTGGAAAGCTATGCCCTGAGTCCGACGCAGGCGGAGAGACTGTCGAGCTCAAACTGAGATATCAGAGCTCTATCGTCGAAGACGATATGACAGTCCCCATATCCAGAAAGAAGCTGGAAGAGATCATGGAAGGCAGTCGCCTGGTCGTTGCTGATGAAAAGGGGCCCGGGTTCTCTCCGGAGGAGAGGAAGGCCATACTGTCCGGCTCGCAGCAGTCATTCAGCAGCAAGCTGAACACGGCGGTGCAGGCGGACCAGATTGTATCCATGTACGAGAGCCTCCTCGGCGAGCCGCTCGAGTGGCCGACGGCGTATTTCACCCACTACGCCGGAGAGACTGACTACGCCAGAGAGAAGATAGCGGCAGGCGTTTCGGATCAGGCGCTGAAGGAAAAATACGAGTCCTTCATCAGCGATCTGTCGCGCTCCATCGAATCATACCGCCATGACGACAGGAAGGTCTTCATCACCATCTGGGGCGGAGAGGAGAGGATGCCTGCCTTCAACGCAGGCAGGCTCGAAGTGAACCTCACGCCTTACCCTTCGCGGCAGACCGGCATCACGACGATACATCCCGCCGATGAAAGCGATTCACTCGCCCACGAACTGGGCCACCTCTGCCATGCCGGCCTCAGGCCGGGATGGGACGAATCGAAGTACAGCTCGCCGACCGATTTTGAAACCTGCGCGATCAGGGAAGCTTTCGCCGACCTGACGGCGCTCTTTCACGCTCTCGGCTCGGCGGACGAGAGGCAGAAAGTGCTTCTCGAGACAGGCGGCGACCTGACAAAGAGCAGCAGGGCCACGAGGATCTGCGAGGAAGGCGGCGGTGACATGCTGTACCGCCACTTTGACGAGCATGGAACACCTCCGGAGAAGAGGTTTCTTCGCGACATCAACAACAATTTCGTCTATGTCGACAGGAACGATGCTGCTCCCTGCGTGCCGGGACAGCCGGCCATCGGGACGCTGTGCAATGATGTTTACAGCTATTCGCAGATCTTTTCCGGAGCTGTCTACGATATAATAACCGCCCTGCATGAAAAGCTCGTCGCACAGGGGATGGAAAGCGGCAGAGCTCTCGGGGAGGCATCGAGAGCTGCGGCAGGACTCCTCACTGAGAGCGTAGAGATATCGCCGTGGTGGAAGCCTGATTTCAAATCGATGGCGCAGTGCATGCTCGAGACCGGCAATGCCCAGATGAGGGAGATAGCCGGGGACGTGTTCAGAAAGAGAAACATCCTGAGTGATGATGACATCAGGGTCTCGGCCGATATCAGATCACACCTTCCCGATTTGACCTTAAAAGACATTCCTGAGACTCCGGAAGACGCTTACAGATATCTGGTATCCAGAGGGCTGGCAGACGGTGAAAAAGATGCCGTATGCGCCGCTCATAGCGTCCGCAGGACAAGGGGAGGAGAGACGATTGTAGTATATTCCCTTGAAAAGCCCTTCAAGGGAGATCCGGCAGAGCTCCCGTTCGACATGTCCACAGCGTACTACGCCGATATATGCGACCTCACGCCTGATGTGCGGGTAAAATCCAGCGTGGTTTTAAAGTTCGACCGCTCCGGCTCGCTCATCTACGCCGGCAGGGAGGGTTTTCATCCCTTCGACCGCTCGCAGCACTATCTGACCCTCACGAGAAAGTGACCGATTATAAAAACGCCATGCTCTGATGGCGTTTCTTTTATCCCAGGCAGTCTGATTCCGTCAGCCGCTCTGGCAGGCGCTATACCTGCGCTGCCTTTCAATCCTTCTTCTTCAGAACCACTCCGCCTATGTTGACAGTCCCTCCGTCGTCCTCTATGGAAAGCTGGTTCGCCGCTTCTGTACCGGACTCAGGCGAGACTTCGTCGAGATTCAGAGACTTGATCCTCTCCCTGAGAGGCTGCAATGTGACTACAGAATGGAGATCGCAGATGGTCACCGCTCCGTCCTTCCCTTCCACGACCCCGCCCCTCGGGCTCACAGCGGCGGCCCAGCTCTGCGAGCCGTCCGGATTGTATACGATGAGGCCTCTCTTCGACGAAGACACGTAGACCCTGCCCGTGTCGTCCACCATCTGTGGAGAGGCGTATTCATCGAGCTCCCTGTCCCACAGGAGCTTCATCTCTTTTCCATATTTTCCGTCAATTGTGCTGTTCGTATCGAGGCAGAAGACATGGCCCTTCTTGTTCGCCACTATGATCTTCCCGTCTTTTGTCGCAATCGGCGCTGAATAGATGGCATCACCGGTGTCGAAGAACATCTCGATCCTTCCGGTATCGTGGTTCAGCACCATCATCCTGCCGTCCCTCATGCCGAACGCGACTTTTTGATCGTCTCCGACGAGGATCTGCTTCGTTCCGACGCAGTAGTTGTCGCCGTCATTGTACTTGTATTCGCGTCGGGAAAGCCCCACGTCTTTCATCCACCGCTCAGTCCCGCCGTCGTTAATCGTCTTCGCGTCTCCCGGGTAGTATTTTGAATACCCTGCGCCGAGGATCCAGTTTTCGCTGCCGTCAGGCTTCAGCGACATCAGGTAGCCGTTGTCGTCGTGCACGAAGACGTTCCCATCCCTGTCGAGAGTCGGGTCGCAGCTGGTCACCATCCCTGGGCGGAACCGGATCCACTTGATCGAGCCGGTTTCCTTGTTTACAGCGATTATCTTCCCGTAATGCTCGCCCATGTACATGGTATTCCGCTTCTCATCTATGGCCGGAACGCCTGATGAGCCGCTGCAGTCTCCTGAGTGGCATTCGCCGTATTCCTTATAGCCAGGCGCTTTCTTCAAGCGGTTCAGCTCCCAGCGCTTTTTGCCGTTTCCATCATAGGAGACCGTGTTCTGGTTCTTCGCGAAGTAGAAGTTGCCCTGGCTGTCAAGGGCCGGCTGCCTGTCGATGAGGTCCTTGCTCTTCCAGAGCTGCATTCCCATCGGCGAGTATGCCGTGAGATACTTCATATAAAGTCCTTCCTGTATTACCACAGATCCATCGGCGCGGACTATCGGCTTGCCTTCGGCATTATCTTTCGTCTCGAGCGAGGAGATTATATGCGGGTCATCGGCGCTCTGATAGAGCTTTTTCGACAGGGCCGTCATGTTGACGCCCTCTTTCGCCAGCGTCTCCAGCTCAGGGCGGGCAGTCTCAATCTGCCTCTTTATCCTGTCGAGGACATCCTGAGGAGTCTTGTCTTCTTTAGTCATAAGACCCTTCTGCAGGATCAATTTCCCGATTTCCTCTGCAGAGAAATGCGGAGCCTGGGTCGTTGAGTGCGACTGAGTGAACGTATCTGAGGGAAGCTTCGCATTGGCCGCATTGCCTGTCATGCTCATCCCTGTAATGCCAGGTGTGCTGTACAGTCTTTGAATCTCCATGTCACCCCCTGATAATCGTAGTCCGCACCGGACCGGACAGCCCGGCTAAATGGAAGAGCATATCTTCTCTTCTCACGATATCTTAATAGCAGAGCCAGTGGCGTTCTTTCAGTCGCCTTTGGCGCGCTCGAGCCTTATTCCGCCGATTATTACACAGTTGTCGTCTATCGCGTAGGACATGGCGCTTCCGACATGGCCGGAGGCATTTGCATTGCCCATTGGCGCAGGCGTCAATCCTGAGATCATGACTCCCCCTGTTTCAATCATTATAAACGGCTCAGCTCTAACCTCTTATACCATTATATCAGGAATTTCCAATTTATCACTGCCGGGATCTGTAACTGGCAAATCGGGGCGGCAAGAAGTCATGCTTCTGACGCTCTGAAATCAGGTATACTCTGAAAAGAGTTCGGGTTATGGTTTCCCATTTATTAAAGAGATCAAAAGATTTATTCCTTCCCTGGCTCCCTGCGACTGCCTGGCCACTTGATCACTGTAGAAATACCTGGAAATATTAGATCCGATGCAGAAAAAGCTGTTTCTTGACCTTGAGGCTCATATCTGATAAACTCTCTCTATAGGTAGGGGAGAAAATCTACATCCTGCAGGTTAGGAGTTGCCGTGAAAACAAAATCCAAGAGAAAGCTGAAACTACTGGGATTCAACAACCTCACCAAAATCCTGAGCTTCAACATGTACGACATATGCTACGCCAAGACTCTGGAGCACAGGAAAGGATATATCGAATATATCGACGAACAGTACAACGCCGAGAGGCTCACCAAGATCCTCACGGATGTGGCAGATATCATCGGCGCGAAGATCCTCAATATCGCCCAGCAGGACTACGATCCCCAGGGCTCGAGCGTCACGATGCTTGTGGCTGAAGCTGGGCACGCCGGGGAACACCGCTTAACAGAGGATTCGACTGAAAGCGAGACTCCAGGCCCGCTCCCGGACGCTGTCGTGGCCCATCTCGACAAGAGCCACATCACCGTTCACACATATCCGGAGAGCCATCCCGATGACGGCATCAGCACCTTCAGGGCTGATATCGATGTGTCCACTTGCGGCCGCATCTCTCCGCTGAAAACGCTGAATTACCTGCTTCACAGCTTCGAAGCGGATATCGTGACCCTTGATTACCGGGTCAGGGGCTTTACCAGGAACGTGGATGGAAAGAAGCTCTTCATTGATCACAAAATCAACTCAATACAGAACTACATCCCAGGCGATATCAAGGACCGCTATCAGATGATCGATGTCAACGTTTACCAGGAGCATATCTTCCACACCAAGATGCTTCTGAAGGAGTTTGATCTCGCCAACTACCTTTTCGGCACGACTAAGAGAGAGCTGGACAAGGAGGAGAAGAAGCGGATAAAGCAGAGGCTCAAGAAGGAGATGACCGAGATCTTCTACGGAAGCAACATCCCGAAGGTCTGAACCGCTGATCCTCATGCCGAAGCCATCTAAGAGTATCGAATCCGAAGAGCGGCAATCACATAGAAGCCGCACGCTCCTGTTGATGAGCGCCAATCATGAATACAGGTGCAGCAGAAGGGGGGATTCAGAATGGGGATCTTCGATGTATTCTTCAAGAAATCTGAACAGGAAAAGGCTCCTAGAGAGGATATCGCTGTATTCTCCCAGCAGGAGCTGAAAAAGCGCGTCAAAGAGCAGGGGGAGATTGCCGCAATAAAGCTCGTGCGCGAGTTCTCTGACGCAGGCCTCAGCGAGGCGAAGGAGTTCGTCGACTATTTCGTATCATCTGGATATCAGTGGGAGACCGTGACGGCGAAATATCCCGCAATTGCCGATAAGCTCATTCCCGGCTCAATGGAAGCCTCTCCTCAGGGAAAAGCTGAAACCGGCAGGCCTGTCGGCGAAGTCGACAGGCTTCTTGTCGTTTACAAAGTCCAGCTTCCTGACGAGGCGAGAGCGCAGATCAGGAAGATGCTTAAAACCGGCAGGCTCATCGAAGCGATTAAAGTGTTGCGGGGAGCCACGAATCTCGGCCTCAAGGAAGCCAAAGACATAGTGGAGGCCATGAGGGAAGGTCGGTAATCTGAGATATACTTCAGGGATTAGGCTGACAAGCTCATTTGATCATGCAGTCCTTCAGCCTGTCCAGGATATTTATGGAAAAGATGTCGCTCTTTTCGCTGAAATCAATTCCATGCTGAGATAGACTGCTTAAGGTGCGCTTTCTGATCTCGTCTTTCCGATCCAGCTCCCGCTCATTCCGCGCAAATATGAGGATCTCCCTCGTTTCGACTCCATCCCTGCTGGATACGCGGCATATGGGAAGCCACGTATCCCCGTTGAAAACAGCAGAAACAGAATCCCGCAATGAGCTACTGCTTTTACTGTCAATACCGGATGTACCGATCTTCTCAGCAATCAGCAGTCTCCCCTTCTCGTCGGACAGCACAACATCTCCAAAGGGAACCTTAAAAGAGTATGAAAGTATGGAGCAGATTCCCTGCAATGCCTGAGGGGAGAGCTTTTTGGAGAGATAGAGGACGGCGATTACTCTGTTCCATCTCCCATCTCGCTTCGACTCTCCGGATATGAAGCGTACATAACAGTCCCGGATGCCGTCTATATCGAGAACGGAATCCGCGCAGGACTTTTCGTTGGAGCAGAGCATCAGCAGCGCTCTGTCGGCATTGCAGGCATGGCAGGATTCGATGTCCTTAAGGGACGGCATCACATGTCTTGTGATAAATCCCTCGCTCCGAAGCTTTTCCGTAAGTCCCTCGCTGAGATACTTCTCCACGAGAAGGGCATCCCCTGAAAAGGAATAGTATACGCCCATAGCCTTGAGGCGGGCAGAAAGATCGGCCTTTTTCTGTGCCGGCAATTTCTCTTCCAGAATCGGGACGAGAGCTCCATGAGCAGCGGACTGCACCCTGCTCCCGATAATCGTAATAGAAGCCAGGAAAACCATCGTAATGAAGATGTACTGTAATGTCTTCATCAGCCTCACATTCTCTCTGCCTGATATATCTAGAATTCTATCGTCTTTATCGAAGACTGGGCGTTGCCGTCCTGGACAGACGATGTCGAATAGGGCGGGCTGAACTGAAGGCTCGTCTTGTTGGTGTTTTCATCCTTCTTGAGGGATATTCTGTGCGAATTCCCCTGGTCATCATTGTAAAGATAGAAGACATGATTTTTATCGATTGGAATCATCTTGCCGTTATAGCTCTCACCTCCCACGGTGATCAGCGCTCCGAACTGGCCGTGCCCGTCATATTCATCAGCGATGCCTGTGGCGCTGAACTGTACCGGGTAAGAGTAGCCTTTTTTGTCATTGACTGTCGCATCGATATCAACATAGGCATGATCCTTCACCATTGATACAGATCCTGTGCTGCCGTCTCCATTATAATTGTCATTACCGAAAAGTCCTCCGAGCATTCCCGGCTTCGTGACCTGCATTTCAGTGCCCGAAATATCGTGCTCACCTGAGCTGAAGTTTTCCAGAAAGACAGCAGGCGAAAAGCCTGTCACTTCAGCGGATTTCTCTTCAATGGCACTTGAATCATTATATGCGATCTGGTCTCTCCCTAAGGCTTCCGGGGTCTGGCTGAATCTCCCTGAATCATAGTAGGTCTGAACTGGGTAATCTCTGCTGATGGTGTTCATCGTCTCTCTCCTCCGTGGTTTTCTTAATTCTTATTGTAGAGGAAAAGGTGACAATTGCCATGTACCATTTCTCACATTATTTGTAAACCTTTTGTTGCACATTCTTTACGGAAATGTAACAGATACTGTTTTAGGGAGGGGAATGTGACAGGCGTCATCGACCAGATGAGATTTTCTGAATGGTGTTACCATGGCAAGATGAAAGCGGCGTTTATCCAAATCTTGCCACGCCGCCTTATTTCTGCTAACATTTATTACAGATATCGATATCATCTTTCACGTTAAGGAGGCTCATCATGAAACGCGTGCTAGTTCTCATATCTGTGCTGGCTCTGTTCTTGACGCTCCCTATCTTCGGAGCCAACACAATGGCTGGGAAATGGAAAGCTTCTAGCGGCTACACCGTCAACATCCCTGATAACTCTGGCAGCTTCATCCTCATCTTTGAGGACATCAAAGGCGAGAAGATTACCCACCCTGCACAGTGGACAAATTTCGGAAAAGAATTCACGTGGACTGACAAACAGGGAGCGGGGCATACGGCCACTCTGGATCCTGGAAATCCAGACAGGATATGCGATATCAACTCCAGTTGTCCGGAAAGTCCGGCATATTGGTATCGGATCAAGAACTGACACGATTTGTTAACATTGTAAATATTGGTAGCTGTCCCCAATAAAAAAAGCCCTTTCGGGCTTTTTTATTTTTTATTATCCCGGCGGTGTCCTACTCTCCCACCCCGTCACCAGGGCAGTACCATCGGCGCTGGAGGGCTTGACTTCCGTGTTCGAAATGGGAACGGGTATTGCCCCTCCGCCATTGCCACCGGGATATCTTAAACCAGTGGAAAGCGTTAAATGTTTCAGGTGTTAGTTACACTGCTAAGAAAGGGTTCGTACGATTAAGGCAAGCCCTCGACTGATTAGTACCAGTCAGCTTAACACCTTACGGTGCTTATACCTCTGGCCTATCTACCTCGTCGTCTTCGAGGTGTCTTACCCGGTTAATCCGGTGAGATACCTTATCTTGGGGTGGGTTTCATACTTAGATGCTTTCAGCACTTATCCCATCCAGACGTGGCTACCCAGCTAATGCTCCTGGCGGAACAACTGGTTCACTATAGGTCTGTCCATCCCGGTCCTCTCGTACTAGGGACAGAACCCCTCAAGTATCTTACGCCCACAGCAGATAGGGACCGAACTGTCTCACGACGTTCTGAACCCAGCTCACGTACCGCTTTAATGGGCGAACAGCCCAACCCTTGGGACCTACTACAGCCCCAGGATGCGATGAGCCGACATCGAGGTGCCAAACCGGGCCGTCGATGTGGACTCTTGGGCCCGATAAGCCTGTTATCCCCGGGGTAGCTTTTATTCGATAAGCGACGGCCCTTCCATGCGGGACCGCCGGATCACTAAGTCCTACTTTCGTATCTGCTCGACATGTACGTCTCGCAGTCAAGCCACCTTATGCCTTTGCACTCAAAGGTTGATTCCCAACCAACCTGAGGTGACCTTTGAACGCCTCCGTTACTCTTTGGGAGGCAACCGCCCCAGTCAAACTGCCTACCTGACTCTGTCTCACAGGAGGATAACTTCTGCGGTTAGAATCCCAGCAAATTAAACGTGGTATCCCAACGTCGGCTCCGTATAACCTTGCGGCCATACATCAAAGCCTCCCACGTATCCTGTATAAAACTTACCAAAACCCAAAGCCAAGCTACAGTAAAGCTCCACGGGGTCTTTCCGTCTTGCTGCGGGTACCTTGCATCTTCACAAGGGTTGCAATTTCGCCGAGCCCCCTCTCGAGACAGTGCCCAAGTCGTTACTCCATTCGTGCAGGTCGGAACTTACCCGACAAGGAATTTCGCTACCTTAGGACCGTTATAGTTACGGCCGCCGTTTACCGGGGCTTCGATTCAAGGCTTCGCTTGCGCTGACCTCTCCTCTTAACCTTCCGGCACCGGGCAGGAGTCAGCCCCTATACATCGCCTTACGGCTTAGCAGAGACCTGTGTTTTTGATAAACAGTCGCTTGGGCCTGGTCACTTCGACCTCAGCCAGCATTGAAACGCTAGATCCAACACCAGCCAAGGCACCCCTTCTCCCGAAGTTACGGGGCTATTTTGCCGAGTTCCTTAAGAGGGGTTCCCTCGTCGCCTTAGCATACTCTGCCTACCTACCAGTGTCGGTTTGCAGTACGGGCACTTGATTTCTCGCTAGAAGCTTTTCTTGACAGTATGGGATCAACCACTACTTTTGAAATAATCGCCATCGTAGACTCCCTCAAGTTAACGCCCGCCGGATTTACCTGACGGACAACCCTTCTGAGCCTATACCCAATCCAATAAGGGTTAGGTCTACCCTCCTGTGTCCCTCCATCGCTCAAACGAAATCAAGTGGGGCAGGAATATGAACCTGCTGTCCATCGCCTACGTCATTCGACCTCGGCTTAGGTCCCGCCTTACCCTGGGTGGATAACCCTTGCCCAGGAAACCTTAGGCTTTCGGCGGAGAAGATTCTCACTTCTCTTTATCGCTACTTATACCGGCATTCTCACTTCCGCCTCGTCCACCAGTCCTCGCGGTCTGGCTTCTACCTACTACAGAACGCTCCCCTACCAGACAACACGTCGAAACGTGCTACCCCCGTAGCTTCGGTATCATGCTTGAGCCTCGAGTTATTTTCGGCGCAAGTTGTCTCGACCAGTGAGCTATTACGCACTCTTTCAAGGATGGCTGCTTCTAAGCCAACCTCCTGGCTGTCTGAGACCCCTCACTTCCTTTACCACTTAGCATGAATTTAGAGACCTTAGCTGACGGTCTGGGTTGTTTCCCTCTCGACTACGAAGCTTATCCCCCGCAGTCTGACTGCTCAGGTGTATTGCGCAGTATTCGGAGTTTGATGGAGTTCGGTAACCGGGTAAGGCCCCTAGCTCTGTCAGTGCTCTACCCCTGCGCATAAACCCTGAACGCTAGCCCTAAAGCTATTTCGGGGAGAACCAGCTATCACCAGGTTCGATTGGCATTTCACCCCTATCCACACCTCATCCGACGTTTTTTCAACAACGATCAGTTCGGACCTTCACACGAGTTTAATCGTGCTTCATCCTGGACATGGATAGATCACCTGGCTTCGGGTCTACTGCACATTACTAGGCACCTTGCGGTGCCGCGCCCTATTCAGACTCGCTTTCGCTACGGCTCCGGACCTCACGTCCTTAACCTCGCAACATACAGTAAGTCGCCGGTTCATTCTACAAAAGGCACGCTATTACACCTGCATAGCGAATTGCTTCACTATGTATTGTGCTCTAACGGCTTGTAAGCATGCGGTTTCAGGTTCTATTTCACTCCCCTTCCGGGGTTCTTTTCACGCTTTCCCTCACGGTACTTGCTCGCTATCGGTCGGAAGATCGTATTTAGCCTTGGAAGATGGTCCTCCCGGCTTCCCATAGGGTTTCACGTGCCCCATGGTACTCAGGGACTGACTTAGAGAGTCTCCGACGCTTTCATCTACAGGGCTATCACCTTCTGTGGCCCGGCTTTCCAACCGTGTTCGATTAGCATGAAGATTTCTTACTCTCCGATAATTCGGCAGAACTATCACAATCAGCCCTGCAACCCCAACTGAACAACGACTGCCGTCTATCACGTCCAGTCAGTTTAGGCTGTTCCCCTTTCGCTCGCCACTACTGAGGGAATCTCTATTGATTTCTGTTCCTCCGGGTACTGAGATGTTTCACTTCCCCGGGTTGTCCGTCAAGGCCTATATATTCAACCTTGACTGTAACGCCTTATTGCGCTACTGGTTGCCCCATTCGGGAATCTCCGGATCAAAGCCCGCTTGCGGCTCCCCGAAGCTTATCGCAGCTCGCTGCGCCCTTCATCGACGTCTTCCGCCTGTGCATCCACCGCATACCCTTAATATCTTAACCTTAATCTTAGGAACCACTCTCTTAACGGTGGAACTACTCACCCGTTAAAAGATGCAATGCAATTTAATGCACCCACTTAACACTAACGCTATCCACTTGTCAAAGAACAGATTTAAACTAAACGCAGGGAAACAAGATGTGCAAGGTATAGCCACAAAAACCAAAATACTTGTACTCCTTAGAAAGGAGGTGATCCAGCCGCACCTTCCGATACGGCTACCTTGTTACGACTTCGTCCCAATCATCAGCCATACCTTCGGCGCCTCTCCCCCAGAAGGTTGAGTCAGCGACTTCGGGTACAACTAACTTTCGTGACGTGACGGGCGGTGTGTACAAGGCCCGGGAACGTATTCACCACAGCGTAGCTGATCTGCGGTTACTAGCAATTCCAACTTCATGGAGGCGAATTGCAGCCTCCAATCCGAACTGAGATCGGCTTTATGGGATTCGCTCCACCTCGCGGTCTTGCTGCCCATTGTACCGACCATTGTAGCACGTGTGTAGCCCAGGACGTAAGGGCCATGCTGACTTGACGTCATCCCCACCTTCCTCCGCCTTATGACGGCAGTCTCCGTAGAGTGCCCGACTTGACTCGCTGGCAACTAAGGATAAGGGTTGCGCTCGTTGCGGGACTTAACCCAACACCTCACGGCACGAGCTGACGACAGCCATGCAGCACCTGTCTAAGAGTCCCGAAGGACGCATACATCTCTGCATACTTCTCCTAGATGTCAAACCCTGGTAAGGTTCTTCGCGTATCGTCGAATTAAACCACATGCTCCACTGCTTGTGCGGGCCCCCGTCAATTCCTTTGAGTTTCAACCTTGCGGCCGTACTCCCCAGGCGGGGCACTTATTGTGTTAACTGCGGCACAGAAGGGATTAACACCTCCTACACCTAGTGCCCATCGTTTACGGCTAGGACTACCGGGGTATCTAATCCCGTTCGCTCCCCTAGCTTTCGCTCCTCAGTGTCAGAATCAGGCCAGAAAGCCGCCTTCGCCACTGGTGTTCCTCCCGATCTCTACGCATTTCACCGCTACACCGGGAATTCCACTTTCCTCTCCTGTCCTCAAGAGTTACAGTATCAACAATGAGATCTCAGTTGAGCCGAGATATTTACTTGCTGACTTATAACCCCACCTACGAGCTCTTTACGCCCAATAATTCCGGACAACGCTTGCCCCCTACGTCTTACCGCGGCTGCTGGCACGTAGTTAGCCGAGGCTTCCTCTGGAGGTACCGTCCCTACTCGTCCCTCCCGACAGAGCTTTACAACCCGAAGGCCTTCATCACTCACGCGGCGTCGCTGCGTCAGACTTTCGTCCATTGCGCAAAATCCCTCACTGCTGCCTCCCGTAGGAGTCTGGACCGTGTCTCAGTTCCAGTGTGGCCGACCATCCTCTCAGACCGGCTACCCATCGTCGCCTTGGTAAGCCGTTACCTTACCAACTAGCTAATAGGACGCAAACCGCTCCTTTCGCGCCGGAGCTTTTCTCGTCACAGGATGTCCTGCAACGAGTATATTCGGTATTAGCAACCCTTTCGAGTTGTTATCCCCAGCAAAAGGACACGTTATTTACGCGTTACTCACCCGTTCGCCGCTAAACTACAACAATATTGCTACCACTGTAATTCCGCACGACTTGCATGTGTTAGGCACGCCGCCAGCGTTAGTCCTGAGCCAGGATCAAACTCTCCAAAAAATTATGGAAAATTCCATCTTGGCGTAAACCCGCACATCTTGTTTCTTCCTGCTATTTAGTTTTCAAGGAACAAAACTCCCATCGATATGTATTTTCTTATTCAGAAAACCATTTATCTTAGGAGCATACATAATATATCACACGACAATACCCCTGTCAAGGGGGTTTCAAAAAATATTGGAAATTTTTTACAATGCCATTTATTCTTATTGTTATAAGGAAATTTCATATTATAGATTCTTGATGCAAAAGATTTTTGCCAAATACGACCATGATATTTCCATTTTAAAACACCCCTTTTCCAGGTGAATATCCAGCATTTCAGGATGTATATGCCGGCCATACCTTTCGATCAACTGCTCTGAATCGCAATAGCAGCGCCTGTCTCTCCCAGACAGACTACGCAAGCATGACTACAGCATGATCGATAGAGAAAAATATGATCACCCCCTTAAGATCTATTTCAACATGCTCCGGAGGTCTCATATGCTCAGGCAGGAAGGAGGGAAGAGGAAAACTAACGAATCATAAAAGCTGCAATGTACCATCTATAATATACTATAATACACAGAACCGAAGGAGCAAAAACATGGCGTGTAATGGACCTCTTTCCGGAATCACCGTGATTGATCTCTCCAAAGTGCTGGCAGGACCTTTCTGCACTATGGTGATGGGCGATCTGGGCGCACGAATCATCAAGGTCGAGGTGCCGGAGCACGGCGATGATTCCCGTCACTTTGGCCCTTTCATCAACGATGTCTCCGCCTACTTTGCCTCAATAAACAGAGGAAAGGAAAGCATCGCCCTCAACCTTAAGGACAGCCGCGATCGCAACATCTTTGAAAAACTGCTTGAACACGCTGATGTGCTTGTAGAAAACTACAGACCCGGCGTCATGGAAAAACTGGGATATGGCTGGGACTTTCTCCACAGCAGATATCCCAGCCTCATCTATGCGGCGTGCTCGGGCTTTGGTCATACCGGCCCCTACAGCCTTCGCGCTGCATACGACATGGTAGTGCAGGGTATGGGAGGGATCATGAGCATCACCGGACATAAAGACTGCGGCCCCATCCGGGTAGGCACCTCAGTGGGCGATATTACGGCAGCTCTTTACACCACAATAGGAATTTCAAGCGCACTTTATAAGAGAACTTCAACCGGTGCAGGAGCAAAGATCGACGTAGCCATGATGGACTGCCAGGTGTCGATACTGGAAAATGCGCTGGCCCGATATTTCTCGACAGGCGAGATTCCGGGGCCTCTCGGCTCCCGCCATCCCTCGATCGCACCATTTGAGGTTTACAGAACAAAAGACGGCTATATCGTTATCGCCGCCGGAAACGACGTGCTCTTCAGAAAACTTGCCGGGGCCCTCGACCGTCCGGATCTACTGAATAACCCGCACTTTGCCACAAACCCAGATCGCTGCAGCAATGTGGACGAACTGAAAGGTGAGATAGAGAAGACCCTGAACCTGAAAGACACTGCCGAATGGCTTTCCATAGTAGACGGAGCCGGAGTTCCATGCGGACCTCTCAACAATGTGAAGAACGTCGTAGAAGATCCTCATGTCAAAGCCAGAAACATGATCATAGAGACAAAACAGAATGACGGCACAGTCGTAAGGATGGCAGGGAACCCTGTCAAAATCTCCGGCTATGACGATCCTTGCAAAAGACCGTGCGCTCCAGCTCTCGATGCAGACCGGAGCCATATCCTGAAGGAGATCGGACTCACAGAGAGCTGAGTGATTCTATCCCTTTACTGAGGCATCTGCTGGCCAAACGAAGGTGCTGGGCTGCGGGAGAGCAAAGCTCAGGCGGAAAACACGCTCTTTCTGCCTGCATGGCTGGGATAGAAATGGCTGAAAAGTTTTAACTATTACCTCAGATGTGTTTTTCAGATGAAGCGATATCAGGAAGTCGCTCAAGCCAGGAAGCCACCAGGCGCAGCATCTCATCTTTTCCAGGCGCATATTCTTCCCTGCCTGGAATTGTAACGTGGATCTCCATTCCCCTGGCATATCCCCATATACCTGTTACCCAGGTATTTTCAGTGAGCTTCATCCTGTATGATAATAGCAACGGCCATCCCTCGCCGCCATAGTTGCCTGTAAACCTCAGACTTCCATCCTTGCTGAAATTCTGCTGCCCAAGTCCCTTCTCGCCATACTCACCATTTTTATACCTGTTCTCCACATTGGTGCCGGCAGTAACCTTCAACTCAACCGTAGCGGATCTGGCGTCCCTGTCCTCAACAACACCGGTTCTTTCCTGGAAAACCGCATGGAATTTCTGAAGAAAGAAGCAATAGTCGCTGTTGTTTCCCCACATGCCTGTCTTTGCCGGCACCGCAGGTCTTCCGGGAGCGATCATGAGTTTTTCCTCCCACTCGGTGAGGCTCTGCAGAGGCCTGTACCACGCAAAATCTTCCGGCCTGATGTGGAGAGACGTCACAGGAATGTCTGCAGCTGTCTTCTTTTCCTGGAAACCATGCTCTTGTTTAACGACACCAGAAGAGACAGTTACTGCAAACCCGGCTCTTCCAATAGGCCGGGAAGGATTCGCGCTGTCCATCAAAGTGACAGAGCCTCTGTACAAACCTTCTTTTTCATAGAGATGCTCCACACTGGAGGCTGTGCCTTCGATTTCTGCTCCATCGCCGTAATCCCACCTGAACCATGGCTTTTCGGGACCATCCTCCACAGAGGCTGTAAAGCTCATTCCCTCTCCAGGTGCACTCTTTGCCTGATGAGGCTCGACTTTTAACCCAGGAGCAATTAAGTTCACCATGTATCTGTTAAAGTTTACATATTTATATCTGTCAAGCCCGGGAGGGATTCGCATATAAAGAACTCCGAGGTCGTTCTTTCCTCTTTCAAGCCGGATGGGAGCCCATCTATCCTGACTCTCTGAGAGATTGTCAAAAGTGCCAATCTTTTTATCCTTAAGGTAAAAGACAACTCTGGCATCATAATTGAGAGGGTTTGTGATCCAGAGTTCTCCCCTCCCATCACGGTCGATCTGCAGCATATCATAGAAGTTCACTTCCACGACATCCTTCAGAGGCTTTGTTATAAGACTGCCATTTGAATCGATCCCTGTTGCGGCAGCAAATTCTATATCAGGGATGAAGATATGATCTCCTGGATCCCTGCCTTCTTTGATACTCATCCAGAGATTTCTGACCTTCTCTCTGTTGATCAGTGCGAAAAGCCCCAGATAGCCGATGCGGTCAAATATGGTATTCCCCTTCGAGACATCTTCGGCATTTGAGCCTGATCCATATGGCCTGAATCCTTTGCGGGGTGATCTTTCAAAAAGAATGCACCTGCTTTTGCCGGGAAAATTGGGATCTGCAACATCAATGCCCTCTCTGGTTACTCTCCATGCAATAATGGCGTGAGCAATTCTCTTTTGAGAGCTTTCTATGCGCATGAACTGAGGATTCCCTGTAAGCTGCATGGCATAGGCAAATGCATAATATGTCGCCTCGTCGTCTTTACCCATAGCTTCTTGCCAATCAACACCTGTGAAGGCTTCACGCTCGTTCTGAACAGCCGAACAGAGGCGTATGGCCAGAGAATCGTCCTGCCACAGCATAGGTGTACTTTCCTGTCCGTTATTGTCAAAAAGACCGTAAAGCGGTTTGTCCCAGCCTATTCTTCCCCTGAAGAGATAATAGAAAATGGCGGCAATCGACTGGCCGGCACAATGTCCATCAGGCTTGGCATAAGATCCATAGTTGGGCATCTGAAAATCATCAGTACCCGGCCTGAAGCCTGTATCAACGATGTCTATAATCCGCCCTTTCTTTACCTTTGAAACCACCACATCAGAAAAATGGGCGGTTACGGCTGTGACAGATGTACTGTCACAGCCTGCAAAAGGTAAGCCTTCAAGGCTTCCGCTCTCACGGTCATAGAAAAAGGCTAGAACTGCCTCATCATCTGATACTTTTACAGGTATTCGAAGCGTCATGGGCTTTTCGGCAAAGCCACCCCCATTCTTTATGGAGATCAGTGGCGTGGCGGCGTTGAAAAGACTTCCGTAACGGTGGGATTTAATCTCTGCCATGGTTATGTCAAAAACCGTTTCTTTTTTGAAAGCTCCTGGTGGCACTGTGATAGAGAGATCATCCATTTCTGTGCCGGTTCCGGAGACTTTAACGACACCTCCCTTTTCTGTCACAGCGATGCTGGTAAGGTGGCGCGGCGGCCCCAGAGTCAGGGTTTTGCTCCCTGTGCTGCCCAGAAGATACAGCAACAGTAAAAAAAGACCGATAATTATAGAAAGAACTGAAAGCAGAGGTATAGCCCCGAAGCGGCCCCTTTTCTTTTTTATCTGCTCCCCCTTTAATGTCGGAGAGACAGATACTGTACCTGCCTTCGGATCGGCCAGAGAATTACAGCTTGAAAGAGACCTGCCGCACTTGTCACAGAAACGTGCTCCTGCACGGCACAATCTTCCGCATGACATGCAGTATAGTCCCTCAGGTTCAATGGAGGAGCCGCAGATTGTGCAGAACCTGGCATCCTGGGCGGCATGAGCGCCACATTTCCGGCATTGCATGGAGTATTTTCCTTTTCTTCTGTTGTTGATATAATAGGTTATTAGACCATTCTGATAATATGATATCTGGTTCTTCCTGGATGCTCTCTCTCCTCCTTACACAGGCAGTTATCACATCACATTTACATTTCAGCCATGTAGAACATGGCTCGCTTCTCTCACAATCGGAATATATGAAGTAATAGACAGCCCAACAGGCCGGGAAGATGTTCGGCCTGGCCTTTTTCAGTAGTCTCTTTATTGAGAAGAACTGCCTGAACGCTGGTTTAATCCTATTTCTGGAGAAATCCCTGAATGACAGAGCCGGATCCCGTCTTCCCATCTGGTGCCTTCCATTTGAAAGCCAATTCCAGGAACTGTGCCAGTATTCTGGCTGTGGCGCCCCATATGGTTGTTCTCCTGTTTACTCTGAAGTAATAGCTGTGGTACTTTTTGCCGTTGTAACTGTACAATCCGGATGAAAAGACAGAAGGCTGGAGCAGGAGCAGGACAGGAACAGTTATAAGCTCTTTTATCTCTGCACTGTTTAATACAAACGAATATTCTGACGGGACTATCCCTGCGAAAGGAGTAATTCTGAAGCCTGTCACCGTTAAGATGTCGTCGATGGCCCCTAGTATTTCAACGTGCTCCCCTCTCAGGCCGATCTCCTCTTCCACTTCTCGAAGCATAGTATCCCGGAGCGTTTCGTCTCCGTCTTCCTTGACACCTCCTGGAAATGAGATCTGATGCTTGTGATGCTTGACCAGGCCGGTCCTTCTCGTGAATATGAGCGATATCTCACCGTTCTTGTCAAATAGAGGTATCAGAACGGCGGAAACACAATGCTTTCCGGGTTCTATTACTTTTCTGCTGCGGCTGCTGAGCCTGGATTTCATCGATAAAAGGCCTTCCATGCTGCCGTTGACTCCTGTTCCATGACTGATACGTATAAGGTTCTATCTTCTTTTTACATATCTGCTTTCCTGCGCATAGATTGCCATACACTTCAAAATATTAACAGAAGCCTCTTAATCAGCCTCTGATCATCATGGCTGCCGTGTCCAGGCACCAGTAGATCAGCGAGAACGATCTTGCCGGAGCTTTTATGAGAGGCTTGAGATGAAGCACACTGGGGTTGATGATAAACGTTTTCATTTCATAAGCTTGCCTCATTGATCCGGAAGAACGTGTCTCTTGAGTACCTGATTTGTATGGAGTAACAGCAGAAGTACTTTGATGTAAGCTGTCTACTTAGATCATACCGCTGTTCATCTTCAGAGTGTTCAGCTAAGCAGTGTTGGCCTTCAGTTCAGTGAGGCCGATTCTGTCGATAATCTCTTTCAGCTTTTCCCTCTTGAAAGGCTTCAGCAGATAATAAAGGCAGCCATCCTTGACGGACTGCTCTATGAGCTTTCTGTCGTTCAGCGCCGAGATTATTATTACTGCCACCCGATTGTTCTCGAATCCATGCTGTGATTCCCAGAATCTGATCCTCTTCAACAGCTCATTTCCGTTCGTGCCAGGCATGTTTATGTCAAGTATGACAATGCTGTATGGATATCCGTCATTGTGAGCATTGATGAACAGCCTCTGTGCCTCGACAGCTTCCGAAGCTTTGTCACAGCTCCCGTACTGTGAAAGAATGAGCCATATCTTACTGAGGGTTATGTCATCGTCATCAACTGCAAGAATTCGGGCAGGCCTAAGTTTTTTTATCATCCTGGGCATTGGAGAGGTGCTCCAGAGCATGAAAAGAGCTTTTGACAGGCTCTTCCTGTCGACTGGCTTTACAAGATAGCGTGTGCATCCTCTCTCCAGAGAGTCCATCACATACTCCCTGCCGTTGAAGACGGTGACCATGATTATCCTGGCCGCATCGTCAGGTCTCAGCTTGAGCTCTTCCGATTCATATCTCCTTATTTCTTTCAGCACCTCAGTACCCTGAATGTCAGGAAGATCTATGTCTAGCGCTATCAGTGAGTATGGCTCTCCTTCCTTGTGAGCTTCAGAGAACATTCTTAACGCATCCCTTCCGTTTTCTGCCACGTGGCAGGTCCCGTAGTGCGAGAGAAGAACAGAGATCCTTACAGAACTGACTTCATCATCGTCGACAATGAGTATTTTCATGATTACCTCCGCATTTCAGCATCATTTTTCGAGCAGTCACAGATATTCGGTGGATTCCACAAAAAGCTCATGCCGTGGACAAATGACCTGAAGGCTGTCCAGGCCTTTTCCAATGAATCGTATTTTATTCTCAGCTCATCATCTGCCTCTGCTTTAGATGCAGCCACCATTTCAAGCTCTTCTGCCGCGTTATACAAAGGTATGGCTGCAAGGCTGCCGGCCGCACCTTTCAACTTGTGCACAATCTTTCTCGCGAGATCGAGGTTTTCATCTGTGATGGCGCTTTTAAGCTCTGTAACCTGATCAGAGCCTTTTTCCAGAAACCTCTTTATAACGGTGTTCAGAACCTCCGACTGCATATCGAACTCTTGCAGCGCCGTGTTGTAATCGAGCGGAGATTCGGCCAGGGACGGTCCTGCGCACTTTTCTGTTTCACTGACAGCGGCATAATCTGAGAGGCGGGGGAGCCACTTTCTGACAGTATCGAGAAGAACTCTCTTCTTGATTGGCTTGGTCAGCACAAAGCTCATCCCTGAGAGCATACACTGATCTTTTTCGTTCTGAAATGCACTGGCAGTGAGGCCTATTATCGGGATGGAGTTGTTCAGCTCACGAATTCTTTCTGTGGCTTCATTTCCATCCATTTCAGGCATTTGCAGATCCATCAGGATAAGGTCATACTGCTCTGAAAGAAAGCGGTTCACTGCATCCCTGCCATTCATTGCCTGATCCACACAGTATCCGGCCTTCCTGAGGTGAGAGATTACGATCTCCCTGCTCAGCCCATAATCCTCTACCACAAGTATCCTTCCGAAACAATCGGAGTCATTTTCTTTTACCGCCTCGCCCGTATTGCTGCCGCCACTTTCAGCGTGCAGACGAAAAGGCACCTCGAACCAGAAGAGGCTTCCCTTCCCTGGCTCGCTTGACAGGCCGATCTCTCCTCCCATCAGCTCCACGAGCTCTCTGCAAATTGTCGTTCCGAGCCCTGAGCCCCTGTATTTTCTAGTGTTACTGCTGTCGAGCTGTGTAAAGCTCTCGAAAACCAGGCGGTGTTTGTGTGAAGGTATGCCGATACCTGTGTCCATTATTTCGAATCTGGTAGTCGAGATGCTCCCGCCTTCTATCCTTCCTCTCACAGATATCTCTACCGAGCCTGAATCGGTAAACTTAATGGCATTATCCACCAGATTCATCAGGATCTGCCTGAGCCTGACTGCGTCACCTTCGAGATCGCAGGGAGTCTCCCTATCCAGGTGAAAGAGCAGCGAAATACCCTTCTCCATGGCTCTCACGCAGAGACTCTTCTCGACGCTGACCAGGACACTTTCAAGGTTGAACGGGTGGACCTCCAGGGACAGCTTTCCTGATTCCACCTTGGCCAGATCGAGCACCTCGTTAATGAGGTTCTGCAGAATCTCAGCTTCAGACAGGATAGTTCCAGTGTAGTCCTTCATCTGCTCCGGTGTACAGCAGGACTGCAGAAGCTCACAGAAGCCAATTATTGAGTTGAGAGGAGTCCTTATCTCATGGGAAATATTGGCAAGAAACTCACTTTTAGCGGCGTTGCATCTCTCTGCGTAATCCTTTGCGGTCTGAAGCTCGTTCTGGCTCTTTTCGAGAGCATTGTGGGCCAGTATTCTCTCCCTGATCTCTTCCCGGAGCTTCCTGTTCGCCTCTTCGAGGTCGGCAGTCCTCGCCTTGACTTCATTGCTGAGCCTCAGGCTGTGGCTCTTGACCTCCTCGAAGACCTGGCTCTTTTCTGTAATATCGTGAATGATGCTTATCGCTAGCAGTATTCTGTCCGAGCTGTCTCGGACAAGCCTTCCTGTTTCCTCGACTATCCTTACCTGCCCGTCCTTTGTCATGATCCTCAAGGTTACCGGGCGCTCGACCCCCTTAGCGAAAAGATCAGCCAGAATTCTCGCTATCCCCCTGCGATCTTCCGGATGTATGAACTCGAAGAGACTGTGACCTGCCAGTTCATCAGGAGTATAGCCATATTTCCTGACGCTCTGGCTCACATATTTTATAATCCCCATGGTGTCAAAGGTAAGGATAATGTCCTGAATGTTCTCGACTATGGTTCTGTACCTGGCCTCGCTGAGCATCAGAGCTTCCTCTGTCTGCTTCCTGTGGATGGCTTCACCTATGGAAGCCGCAACAGCTTTGAGAACTGAATGCTCTACTTCGTCCCAGTTTCTCTCCCTCTGGCAATCATCAAATCCTATGAAGCCCCACAGCTTTTTCTGCGCCATCAGCGGAGCAAGCAGGAAAGACTTTGTACCCATGACTTTCAGATATTTCTGCGTCTCCGCCGGAAGGTCTCTGACCGGATCTGTCACAGAAAGACCTTCGCTGAGCCTTTCATATAACCCTGGAAAAGACGGATAAGGGATCTTCTGAATCAAAAAACTCTCTGTGACATGAGAACCGGGGTTTCTCGTCCAGCTAAATACAGGTGTGCCATAGATCTCGTCGGAACCTTCTGCAGAGGTATTTTCAATAATATACGCCCTGTCGACAGATGCCGCTTCACCTATGACTTTGAGCGAGCTGTTAATGGCTTCGCTGAAGTCGCTGCAGCTTATCAGATAGTTGTTGACCCTCACGACACTGTAAAGAAGGGAGTCACGCCGCCTGAGCGCTTCCTCTATACCCTTCCTCTTGGAAAGATCCCTCGCGATCCCGAGAATCCTTACCATGCCATCCATTCTTACGGGATATGTCATTATCTCGACAGAGACTACCGTGCCGTTCTTCCTTACCAGCACAAATTCATCAGGCCCTGTGGGCCTGCCCAGTGCATTCTGCGCCAGCAGAAAGGCCGCTTTGGGGATATAGCTGTGGTGAAGCAGATGCAGATTCAGGAAGCTCCTCCCGATCAGCTCCTCCCTCCTGTAGCCTATGAGTTCTTCTGCGGCTCTGTTGCCATCTAGGAGAGTTCCCTTCAAATCCGACATGTAATAGGCATCAGGAGCGTACTCAAAGATCATCCTGAAACGCTCTTCAGAGTATCTGAGGGCATCCTGAGCCTTCTTCACCTCGCTTATGTCTATGCCGACGAGAACGAGGGACTCTACTTCACCTGTTTTTCCTGTGACAGGGCAGTACGATACCTGGAAATGGAAGCCGTCTCTTTTTTCTTCAAAGCTCTTGGCTTTCTTTTCTCTTATTACTGAGAGCCCACGCTCTGTTCTGAGCGCCGCGATTTCGGGAGGAAAGAACTCTATAATCTGCTTTCCGATTATGTCTTCTGTTTTTGCTCCAATCCTGCTGCTGAAAGTGTCATTAGCGGCAAGAATTATCCCGTCTGTGGAGATCATAACAACCGATTCTGTTATGGCGTTGAACAGAGCCTCCAGTGCAGCTTCTCTGTCAGATGCAGATCTTAATGCTTTCGGAATGCTGTCCATGTGGCCCTCAACTTAAAAGAAGACATGCAGTCACAGGCGCGGCCGGCAAAGAAGCCGCGGTGACTGGAATAACCGCAGTTACAGAGACTTGCCCTCGCCACTGTCAATCTGCAGTCTTTAATATGAATCGGACGATTCCATTTTTTATTAACACCACCTGACAATTTCTTCGGGGGAGGGGATTATCAGGGTGGGAACCTGGACTGTCGAAGACTGCTCGAATACTGTATTCGAAGATGAAAGCAGCGGTACCTCTGAATCGATGGACATCGAAAAATAAGGCGGGTTCGGGCTGGAGCGCGCATACGATGAGGGAAGGCTGATAATGTTTGAGATAGTCTATGCGGAGCTTGTTGATCACTTCCAGGACAGGCAACTTCTCGACACGGCGCTTCAGAAGATCGGCATTTCAGTCCAGCAGCATGATATGGGAAACGCAGACTTTGATTTAATCGACAGCAGGACAACAGATCCCTATCTTTATAGCGATATCTTCACGCAGATCAATAAGTGGCTTTCGCAATAGGGAGACGGAAGCCATGATGCAGGACTCTGCTGTGAGAGTATTATTTTATTTTTCAGTAGGGATTTTCGGGATTACAAATAATTCAATATTTGAGAAATAAATACAGGAGGTTTTCATGCCGCTAATCAAATTGCAGACATCTGTAAAGATCGATGACAAGGAATCGCTCGCACTGGAATTTTCGAAGATCTGCGCTCAGATTATAAGAAAGCCCGAATCATATGTTCAGGCTGTTGTTGAAGATGACGCAGTCATATCCATGGGCGGTAAAATAACCGACTCGGCTTTTGTTGAGGTGAAGAGCATAGGCGGCCTCAACCCGTCGGTGAACAGGGAACTGAGCTCGGCAATATGCAGAGTTCTCGAGGAAAAGGCGAAGATAAAGCCGTCTGCGGTGTACATCAATTTCAACGATGTATCCGGGTCCAACTGGGGAAACAACTCTTCGACATTCGGATAATAAATGAGACGAAAGCCGTGAGACTGATACAGCCGTGAAAATGGCAGGCATCAATGGGTCCTGTGCTTTTGAAGCATTTCCTGTATGCCCTTGCATTTTTGTCATTGATGAAGAGGCCAAACGCTGTGTGGCACAGGCGGCTTCATTATAATGTTCAAAACCGCTGCGGCCAGGCGGGATGACAGCAGGTTGGCCACCTGGCCGTTAAGCTCCACGCGGGAGACGATGTCCCCGCAGGAAAGGAGCGGTCCCTGTTGTTGAGGACGATGAGTTCATTCTGAAGCTTACAAAAAAGATACTGGTTGAGAGGGCTGTTACGCCTCAGGCGGAGGGGAACAGTGTCTCAATAAAAAGTTCTATGATACATCTTTTGGCTTATGAGATGCACCTCTGCATTTCACCGCTTCCAGGTACAGGCATTCAACTTTTGTTCTGGCCCAAGGCGTTCGTCTCAGGAACTTCAAGCTGGACTTGATGCTGGGATCCTTTGCGAAGCAGTTTATTCTAATCCTTCCGGCCATCTCTTCCCATCCATACTTTTCAACCAGATAATTGAGAATCATTTCAAGGGTTACGCCGTGAAGAGGGTCTTTATTTATATTATCGGTTGTCATTTGAATTTCCCATCAGCAATTTTTCCTGAAAAATGGGGACAGCTTAACATTTTTCGCCAGGCCGCAGCGGCCGTCTGCCAGCATTGTCTTGATGAAGCCTGCCATGTCCGTTGCACTCGAGAGGGTGGAGCCTGCAGACATGAAATTCACATAGACATATGGTGTCTCCTCGCCCCTGCTGTCGTAATCTTTGGACATGTAAGGCCCCATCTCGGATTTGGGAGCGTAGGAAGTCATGGGCATCTGCATCGCCGCGAAAAGGCTTTTATCCGTGTAAGTAACAAAGTCTTCGCCGGAGACCCGCTCCAGTACCAGCGAGGCGAGGGTGGCTCCGAGGTTCGAATAGCCGTAGACAGTTCCTGGGGCGAAACAGAGCCAGTCGTTTTTCAGCAGCCCTGGCACGTTGTACATCTCCTGAGGCCTGAAGGTGAAGCCGCTCTGTATATAGACGTCATAAGGCAGGCCTGCGTGATGGGTCAGCAGCTGCCTGGTCGTGATCTGTGAGATGTCGACTCCACTGATGCGTTTCTGGATTGAGAACTCAGGCTGATAAGTTGTCAAAGGCTTGTCAAGATCGAGCTTTCCCTGCTCAACGAACTGCATCAGCGCCATGGCAACAAACGGCTTCGAGATGGAGCCCACCTGGAATACCGTATCGGCAGTTGCGGCAATGCCTGCTGCATTGTCTGCGTAGCCGAATCCCTGCTTCCAGATTACGTTCTGGCCATCCACGAGAGCAATGCCGGCGCCTGTAATGTGCGAGTCTGTCATTGCCTTCTCCATGGCCTGCGTTGTCAGCTCTATCGTAGAGCTGTAGTCAACGGTATTTCCGGTTGCGTTGTCCAATGATGTGCCCTCCCTGCCAGAAGAGCACGATGGAATGGTTATGAGCAGAATGGAAACTAGAAATAGGACGACAATGTTTTTCATACCTTACCTACACGGAAAGTAGCATCCGTTGTTGATTAGCCATAATCGCCGCGATCACCTGCCGTCTTGGAAAGACCGGCTGCCAGTGAAAAAATATTGCAATGAACACATATTTTTGATACATTTGCAGAAGAAGGGCATGCGAGCCTGATTGCTGAAATATCGCGGCACATGGGATGGCAGCGGTGATTCCCGACAGGGAGCCAGGAACCTCAGCCGTGTAAGACCTGTGAGCCCGCTCAGTCGATGGAAAGGGGGAGTCAACGTGGAACAGGCGAGAGAGCTTTTCAACGCCGTAATGAGGAATGACCTGCGCCGCGCAATGGAGCTCATCGAGGCCGGACAGGACGCCACCGTCTGGAATGAAAAGACGCTGTCGACAAAGTTCCTGGCATCCAGGAAAACAAATGCGGTCTTCACAATGGAAGACTTTGAAAAGGGCCTGGAGACACCTCTCCATATTGCCGCCCGCCACGGATACCTGGACATGGCCCGGCTGCTGGTAAAGCACGGCGCCGAGCTGGAAGCGCGTGATCTGCGCGGTGACACTCCCCTGCACCTGGCAAGCCGCTTCAACCAGGTTGCCTTAATGAAATTTCTGCTCAGGAGCGGCGCTAATGTCAACACCTACGATCAGGGAGGCTGGACGGCTCTCTACTGGGCGTCCGGCGTTCAGGCGGCCACGCTTCTGCTCGATTTCGGGGCCGATATCAACGGGCCCGGCGAGGATACAAAGAACCCTCTCCACTATCTGGCGATGATGCCAAACCAGGATATTGCCATTCTGCTGATTGAACGCGGAGCGGAGATTAACAGGCCGGACAGCGAGGGCAAGACCCCGCTGCACTGGGCGATTTACGGCGCCAACTACAGGGTGGTTGAGCTCCTGCTGAAGAAAGGCGCTATTGTTGAGGTTCGCGACAAAAGCGACAGAACAGCCATGGATTATGCCAGGGGAACAGACATTCCCGAGCTGATCGCCCTTTTCCACAGATACGGTCTCGGGTGAAGCTCAGTCTAGCCTGGCTGCCTTTATCCGAAAGACTGCACTGAAGATCCGGCATCAGGCGCTTGGGAGACGGGGCCGGCAGTTCAAGCCTGAGCACTGGATAATCCCACCTGGCGCATTTGGTTGTTTTTTACTTTTCCGCCCTCTGACAAAGCTCCCAAAACCAATAACGGCAATGCTATAAGCCGTTATCGCAGGATACGGTCTGATCCTCAACAGGTGGGCTGCAGAAGAAAAACAATAAAGAGTGGGAAGCATGCTTCCCACTCTTTGTCACACCTCTCTGCCGATTATATGCCTGTTCTTTACAAGAACCGGACAGGCACAGCACTGCCGGAAATATATTCTATACTACGTCCGGCTCCGGACATTTCTCATGTGCAGTTGTAATATATGCTATGGAGTAGCTATTACCGTCACAGTGCTTGCTTCTGTGATTTCAGACCATAAGGCGTCGGGATCTATAAAACGACAGACTCTTATAAAAACTGTGTCCCCTACTGTCAGTTGCGGTACGACACATACAATTTCAGTATCGCTCCATGATGTGTATGACGTTGGAAAACCTGAGATTCCATCTGTAGGCTCGAAATATACAAAGCTTTCTCCATCGTCTTTTTCAGAGCCGAAGCCGCTCCCTTTGATCGTGATTGTTGCTCCATTGTAAATTGATGCAGTGGATACTGATGTCAAAACCGGATTCGGCACTGTCGATGTCGGTGACGGTGACGGTGACGGTGATTCTGACGGTGACGGTGACGGTGATGGCGAGATTGATGGCGATGGTGATGGTGAAATTGATGGCGACGGTGATGCTGATGCTGATGGTGATGGTGATGGCGACGGTGGTGTCGTCGTAGGTGTCGGGTTAGGTGTAGGGTTATAATCAATGGACGACTGTGAGCTTGAATAACCAGTGTCTGTTACTACTAATACACCAACCATGGCCCGGGCTTCGAATCCGGAGTTCTTTGCTGGAGCCTGAGGGACCTGGCAGATTATCTGCGTATCACTCCACTTGTTGAACAAAGTGGCATTGGCGGTAGAGCTGTTATCAAAGGTACACTTTACATTCCCTCCACCCTGCGCCACACCGAAAGCGCTTCCGTCGATCTGGATCCAGTCACCGGATCGGGCGGCATTACCCGGATTGTTCAGGTTTGTTATCCCCTGAACAGAGGGTGTGGTAGAGGTTCCGCTTTCACTGCTTCCTGTTCCGTAGTTAAAGAACTCCTGCCCGGAATTGCTGCAGCTGTTCAGGGAAAAGGCTATGATTATTGCAAACACCCCCAGCAACTGTAATGTTTTTTTCGTCATTCTTTTGCTCCTTTCTATGAAAAGCTCACTCCTAAATACACTTAAAATCTATATTACCATAAAAGGTGTCAGATAATCAAGAATCCTGTGAAATAATGATAAACCGCCCCTGGAGGTCTGTGCGGAGATTCTCCGGATATTGCCGGTATGAAAATAAAGAAGTAAGAATCAAGACCCTGTCTGATTTCATGGAATGTAGTTACTTTTTCAAAAAACTGTGCAACAATTTAAAAAGGAAGGGGGAAACCTGTTGCCGGACAGCATTAAAAAGGAGTATATTCTCTACTGGTACTCTCGCTCTGCCACTTTTACGAATGCAGCTACGAGCTCTGGATCAAACTGTGTTCCGGAGCCTTTTTTAAGCTCGGCAAGAGCTTTGTCGATAGGCATGCCCTTTCTATATGGCCTGTCCGAAACCATGGCATCGAAGGAGTCGGTAATGGACACGATACGTGCAGCATAGGGAATTGAAGCGCCGGATATGCCATCAGGATAGCCTTTGCCATCATAACGTTCATGGTGGTGCCGTACAACCGGAAGAGCATGTTGAAGCGGAATTATCGGTTTCAGAATCTGTTCCCCTATTACAGGATGCTGCTTGATAATCTCAAACTCCTCATCTGTAAGCCTTGTAGGCTTGTAAAGAATGCTGTCGGGAATCTTGACTTTTCCAATATCGTGCAGGAAACTACAGTTCTTCAGATCGGCAGCGCCTATGTAGCGGGAGAGGCGCTCTCGCACCTGAGGCGGAGCATTTTCAAGATCGAGCTCCACTTCACCAATATCGTGGAACATGGCTCCGTCTTCGATCTCCTTGAGCTGTGTCTCATCAGTGATTCCCATCTCCTGGGCAAGAGCAACAGACAGATCGATGACTCTTGAAGAATGTTCATATGTGTAGTTGCTTGCCGACTTCATCAGAAGAGCAATGAGCTTTGCTGCCATCTCTTCACCAGTCCATACATCTGTATGGGATTTCTTGAGGATTGACTCGATTGAGGTGCTGGCGTGTTTCACAGCCTGACTGGTCTGAGACACTGTCTCCTGTTTTTTGGAATCAGTGGTCATTGCAGCGTTCCGCATTACCTGTTCTTTTGTTTCCTGTCGGAACACCTCCTGCTGCTGATGAAACTGCTGCATCTGCGGAGCTGTGGACTGCGGCTGCTGCCCATCAGGGCGCTGAAGCTTCATTTGAAGCGTTGTCTCTGTTCTTCCTCCGGAGCGCTCATTTGTTGACTGTTCATCCTGCCCGTTCTGTCCTTCACCGGGCTGTCGCTCATGACGACGTAATTCTTCGACGACACGCTGATTAGCCTGATTCTCGGTTTTACCGGCCTCAAACCTGCCGTGAGGCAAAGCAGCAGGCTTGGATAAGTCGGAGGCCATAGCCGAAGCTCCCATGGCCTCGCCCATGAGAGGTGAGTGCTCGCCGAACTCACGAATCGCCTGAATCGGTGAATCATACTGTCTTCTGAACTGGCTTCCCTGAGCTCCCTTTTTCTGATCGGGGCGCGCTGCAGATGAACGCTCCTCCAGCGGAGCCTTTTTCTCGCTTCTTCCTGTTTCACCTGGAGTACCAAAAGCCTTCTCCTGAAAATCCTGAGGCCTTGTCTCAGAAATATCTTCCTTCCTGTGAGCCTGCACCTGGCTTTGTATGCCCTCACTCCGCGAGGCGATATCGGCAAGTGGTTTTTCATTTGAAAGCGGGCTTTCCAGCTTTTGCTTTACTTCCTCCCTGAGCTTCACCAGCAGATTCTCCCTTTCAACGGGAGTCTTTTGCTGGATCGGTGCTTCATTCTGCGGCTCACGCGGCATATTCATTCTTGGCTTGTCAGGGCCGAGAAGCTTCGGTTTTGATGCATCTCCCTGCTGGCGATCGTCACCGTGTGGAAACTCCTGAGATTTCAACTGCTCGGGGTTATCCATTGCCTGCTGCCTCAGTGCCTTGAGAGCACTTTCCCATGGTTTGGAGAGGTTTTCCAGGGCCTTTGCTCCAGGCTGCTCTCTCAATCCGGTCTCTTTGAACTCGCGCAGTTCATCTTTCTTCTGAAGAACGGCCTCTTCACGTTCCTGTGCTTCAGAACGCACTTTCTCTTTTGGAGGCTCCGTTCTGGGATGGATCTGTGACTCGCGGTGACTGTCAAAGATACCGGTATTATTGAGGAGCCTCTCCTGCGGTGTTCCCTGCAGACCGGACCTTCCTGAAAGAGATGATTCCGGTTTACGCCCGGATAATCCGGCATCCTGGCGCGAGCTTTCTGACTGCATGCCTTTCTCCTGGGATGCGGTCAGCCTGGTGGACAGGTGCGGCATCTGCTCCTCATTGTAAGTGAAGGACTTTGCACTGCTCTGCCTGGATAAGGAATCACCGCTCTTTGTTTTGAAACGATCACCAAGAGTAAAGGAACTGGGAAGCTTCATGTTGAGGGGAGACTTTTCCTGCGTCTCTTTCTCTGCTCCTGATGGCTTCATTTTAAGATGATAGGCGCTCCCCTCATCGGAAGAGCGTGCGACTCCTATATTTGTTTCGGGGTGCATCGATCCTCCGCCTGGAGATCTCATACCTTCTTTTCCGTCAGGAGCAAAGCTCCCCTGTAATGAAGGAGGAGTCCAGGCCTCATGAGAGCGGGATACACCACTCCCTGTCCTGTTTTCCTGCGGAGAAGACGTCTGGGAACGGGAAAGACCACTCTGTGGCCCGCCATCCCAGGGCATCGCCCTTTCCTGCGGAGAAGACGTCTGGGAACGGGAAAGACCACTCTGTGGCCTGTTCTCCCAGGGAGGTGTCTTGTCCTGAAGAGGTGAGGGAAGACGGGAGCGGTAAGTGTCGCGTGAGGAAGCAAAAGTGGCACGATAATGCTCCAGCAGGCGGCTCTCCACATCTTCGCCTGAATAGTGGGCACCCTGCGGTGATCCGGAAGGTCGAGATCCGGCTGATTCATTTCCCTGCGCCGGCCCCCAACCCCTCGAGCCATCAAGAGAAGGCTGTTTCCGCTCTGTCTGATTCCGTTGAAAAGTGTTGTCATTGAGAGTGACTCTCTCCTTTGACCTATTCTTTCCAAACTGGGGAAGAAGATATTGAGGTGTAGAGGCGAGAAAATCATTCTGCACTCTGCTTCCGGAGCTGCCCTGGGACTGCATGCCTGAAGAACTCCGGGACGGTGTGTCCTGAGACTGCCGGAGATTCCTGTCAAATGTTCCTGAAGTGCCTTCCTGATCAGCAGGCAGCCCTTTCTGTTCGACACTGACGTAATTAAAAAACCCCTGGCCCAGCATGCTTCTTATTGCCATGAGGTAAACATTCTGTGATGATGCTCCAGCCTGTGAAGGCATAAAGCCCTGATGCACAGGTGCTGAGGACTTCTCCTGGAACTTTTTCAGATATGAGGAAGACTGCTCTCCCTTCATTATTCCAGTGGAAATAGAAGTATTAAAGCCTTCTCCTGCCATATGTCTATATACCCCTCAATCCCACATACATTATCACGACATTTTACGAAAAGTAAAGAGAGGTCTGACGTGGATTTTCATATTTACTTCTTCGCAGGCCCTGTTACAGAGATTTCAATGAAGTCATCAATTTTCGGAATTTATTCTCCAGTCATAGCGAATTTGGCGCGCTCCTGTACCTGGTAAAGTGTATCCTGGGCCTGAAGAGCCATTTCAATACCTTCAGCAAGGAAGTTTTCATCACCCGTATCAAAGAACTGCTTCATTACGGCAAGAGCCTCGCCAAGTCGGCCGGTTCCATCTTCGAGCATCTCTCTGGTAACAAGAACATTCTCCTGCTCCTCAGCATTCTGGAATGATTCGGGTGTCTCCATTGAGGCAAGAGACTGTGAGCCTTCTCTGATCTTCTCATCCATCCAGTTGATTACATTCAGAAGAGCATCCTTGCTGGAACGGCCGGCGCGATAGTCATTAACCGCTTCCATCAGAACCAGTATATTTGAACAATATACTCTGTCATCTTCATTTCTGCTGTCTTCTGCAACCTTGATATTGAGGTTCCCCAGATCTGTTCTCCCCTGGCCTTCAGGAAGAATGGCAGAACACTTCTTGCAGAATCTGGCGGTTATAAGATTCTCATCACCACATTTTACACAGAGCTTCGATGAAAAGCCCTTTATCTCAGTGTGGATGAGTTCATATGCCTCGATAAGCCCGTCACTTCCATCCCGGACCAGATCAATGCCTTTTTCGAGATGTATGTGATTTTCATCGACGAAGAACTCCTCAATTTCTCTGAGACCTTCACGATAATTAGAAAGAGAAAGCTCCATGGATGGGAGTTTTGACTGGATGGCCTCAGTCTCGCATCGGGAAGTCTTATATATCTGGAAGTCTTTATAGATACTCTCGCAGTAACCTGCCATCCAGTCCAGCCGTTCCTTCAGCGCTTCTCTGGGGAAACCCTTGTCCTTGACTCCTTTTGCAATTCTGATCAGTTCATGAACATAAGGTGATTTTGAATACCTGGGAAGCTTTGCGTCTTCCTCTCTGATGAGATCGATGGCAGAAAAAACTTCATCGTTGGCCTTTTTCACAATAGACAGGCCTTCTGTGATCTTTTCCTTTTCATTATAGTCCATGAACTCTTCCATTATTCTGAGTCCATCCATAATCTGAGAGAAGCCTTTCTCCATGCGCCCGCTCTGTTCTCTGATCAGAGGTGAATCTTCCTGAATCTTCATCAATTCGGCGTGAAAGCCTCTGGTCTTTTCGGTGAGCTCTTTCAGGCCTTCCATTTTCTCCCTGTAATCGTCAATAAAAAAGTCGGGATCAAAATCGTCTTCATATATCTTTTTCGCCTGGTCGATCAGATCGTTCAAACCTGCAGAACGCGTATAGGCAAAAAGATCATCAGCTGTTCCGGAATTATTGTTTTCATTTGACATTTCAATTCCCCCTTTCACTCATGAATCTTCTCATCCAGGGCTGCCTTTACCTCCTGCCCGGAAGTCGCATCTTCAGGCAGACCTGAATCGACAGCTCTTGACGCAAACATTAATGCTGATTGAAAATCTGATAACTCTTTATGCTCTCGATTACAATGCAAAAAGGAGCTATCGTGACATCTCAGGTAGGATGTCACAGAAGCTCCCTGTTTATTGATAAAGCCGGAATTTAATATCTGCCTGATCCGAGATTTCTTCCTGCTGAATAGCCGAGCCCTGCACCAAGCAATGTGCCTACAAGCCCCCATCCGGGATCACCATCGGAGAGACCAAGCCCAAGTAATCCACCAAAGCCGGCCCCAAGGGTGCCACCTGCCACTCCTCCCACCATCTCATTATAGCGGCTGTTAGGGTTGCAGTATCCATACTGGGGATAGCCGATCATGCCTGTCGACATGTTGCCATACATCCTCATGTTATGATAGCCGCCAAAGTTGGGCATTGGCATGGGCATGGGCATGGGATAACCGCGGTTTATGCCATAGTTACCATAGCCATGGTGATGATGGTGGTGATGGTGGTGGTAGTTGTTATAACCATAGCCACCTGTGCTGAAACTCATCGAAAAAGACATTGAAAAACCCCCCTTCACAGTTCTGACTTCTTTTCATATTTTATCACGCATGCCAATATATTGTAAAGAGGGAAGGCAACAATGAGATGCCGCCGTCGAAAAACTCTCCTCCTGAGAAAGCATTCATCGAGAACAAGCCAGTTGACAAAAAGGATTTTTTATCTCTCATCCAGAATAGCAGGAGCCACAGACCCTGAAAGTTCTGATGCCAGTCATCTCTTTCGGTCTCTCTATTCTGGAGGGGGGAACCATCCGTGTCAACAAAAGGCTGTCTTCTTGTCATTGGAGGCTTTTTCATAGGTACAGTTGGCATTGTTCTCTTTATTGCATTGATAGCTACCGGCTTTAAAGATATGCATAAAAACTCCATCGTTATAGAAGGAGAAGGAACCTGCACCGTCACTCTTGAAAAGGGGGACTATACTTTCTTTATTGAAGGAACAGGCAACAATACACCCTCTTTCTCGCCGTCAGACATCTCAGTTTCCGGCCCGTCAGGCACAGCAGTAACGACAATTGCCTCAACCAGTTCAAATTACAGTATTGGGGCTCATAAGGGAAAGAGCGTGGCAACCTTCAGTGCTGCCAGTCAGGGAGAATATCATATCACCACCAGCCGCAGTGAAGGCGGTACTCTGGTGCTTATGAAGGACTTCATACCCCACTTGATGAAGGCAATGGGCTCTTCCTGCGCAGTATTCTTCATTGGAGGCATGGCTGGGCTGATCCTGGTCATAGCAGGTATAGTAGCTCTTCTGAAAGAACGAAAAGCAGTACAGGCATAGTATATTCGCAGCCACCCACCTCCCACCCTGCATAGACGAAGGAGGAGCTGGAACAGATGAAAAAAGAAAATCAAATCTCAATAGCTGAAAACGAGATCAATATAGACGGCGTCACACTTCCAATGAGATAGACAGATGGCATTGCCTCATCTGCGGCGTTCTGATGTGGACAGAAGACCGCCATGAAGTCCTGTGCTTTAGTCTGAAAGGTGGTAAGCTGTTCTTGTCATCATGGCTAAGATACTTGTAAGCGGACTTATCAATATCGAGATAACACTTCAGGTGGATGGCTTTCCGATCCCTTATTTTCCAGTCCGATACCCTTTCTTCGGCATAGAAAGCACCGTGTCCGGTGTGGGGTATAATGTGGCAAAGGCGCTCACTACTCTTGGCAACGATGTAGCCTTTCTCTCAATTACAGGGAGAGATCTCGCAGGTATGACTGCTCTGGAGACCATCAGAGGCCAGCACATCCCGCTCGAGTATGTTTCAATCCAGCTGGAGAAGACCCCCCACTCTGTAATTCTTTATGACAGGGAAGGCAGGCGTCAGATTAATGTTGATCTGAAGGACATCCAGGAATCTCAGTATCCCTTCGATCGCTTTACTCAGGCTGTTGAGAAATGTGACCTCGCTGTCCTCTGCAACATCAATTTTTCCCGGCCTTTCCTTGCTGCTGCTCATTCGATGAACATCCCAATCGCCACTGATGTGCACGCCGTCTCATCCATTGATGATTCCTATAACAGAGATTTTATGTCAAACGCCACTATTCTCTTCATGAGCAACGAAGTGCTCCCTGCCGAGCCTTTCGACTGGGCACGGAAAGTGATGGCTGCATTCGGTGCAGAGATCCTGGTAATCGGCATGGGCTCACAAGGAGCCCTTATGGCTGTGAGGAGGGATAATTTCCTGGAGCTGATACCGGCTGTTCAAACAAGGCCTATTGTCAACACCATAGGAGCCGGTGACGCCCTTTTCTCATCGTTCATCCACTTTTATTCGAAGACCGGAAATCCTTACGATGCCATCACCAGGGCAGTTGTATTTGCCTCCTGGAAGATAGGAGAAAATGGAGCTGCCGAAGGCTTTCTGGACGAAGAGAGCCTGATGAGACTTGTCACAGAATAGGGGCAGGGTGCTTATTCCACAATCCTTATGGATGAAAGGTCAGCTTCTGGTGAGACTCTTGTATCGGATCCGGTGATGTTTCATCGCTTCCTCTCCCAGCAGCTCCTTCTTTTTGGCTTCATATTCTGTGAAGTTGCCGTCGAAAAATACGACGCGGCTCTCACCCTCAAAGGCCATGATATGTGTGCATATCCTGTCCAGGAACCAGCGGTCGTGGCTGATTACCACCACAGAGCCGCCGAAATTCTCGATTGCTTCTTCAAGAGCACGCATGGTATTAACATCGAGGTCGTTTGTAGGCTCGTCGAGAAGGATCACATTGGCGCCGGACTTCAACAGTCTTGCGAGGTGGACCCTGTTCCGCTCGCCGCCGGAGAGCATCCCGACTTTCTTCTGTTGATCGGCGCCGGAAAAATTGAAGCGTGCCACATAAGAGCGGGAGTTGACAGTCTGCTTTCCAAGCTCCAGCGTGTCCTTGCCATCGGCAATCGTTTCCCAGAGCGTCTTGTCTGGGTCGAGATCGTCACGGGACTGATCGACATATGCAAGCTGCACAGTCTCGCCGATTCGTACAGACCCTGCATCAGGCTTTTCCTGCCCCACAATCATCCTGAAAAGCGTCGTCTTCCCGGCTCCGTTAGGTCCTATCACACCTATTATGCCGCCTGGCGGAAGGGAGAAGGTCACATCCTCAACAAGAAGCTTTTCTCCGTATGCCTTTGATACACCGTTGAACTCGATCACCACATCTCCAAGCCGAGGCCCCGGCGGGATGAAGATCTCCAGCTCTCTTGCCCGTTTTTCCACTTCCTGACCGAGAAGAGACTCATAAGCCCTGATACGACCTTTGGCCTTGGCGTGGCGGGCTCTGGGAGCCATTCTGATCCACTCCAGTTCACGCAGCAGAGTCTTCTGGCGGTCACTTTCAGCCTTTTCCTCTACCCTGAGGCGGTTTTCCTTCTGTTCCAGCCACGAGGAATAGTTCCCTTTCCAAGGTATGCCGTGGCCCCTGTCGAGCTCCAGTATCCAGCCTGCCACATTATCCAGAAAATAACGGTCGTGAGTGACGGCTATAACAGTGCCTTCATACTGCTTGAGATGCTGCTCGAGCCATGACACTGACTCTGCATCCAGATGGTTTGTGGGCTCATCGAGAAGAAGGATATCAGGCTTCTGCAGCAGGAGTCTGCAGAGTGCCACACGGCGCCTCTCACCTCCTGAAAGGATCTTTACCGGCATATTACCGTCTGGACACCCCAAGGCGTCCATAGCCATGTCCAGGCGGGAATCGAGATTCCATCCATCCAGCTCCTCGATGCGCTCCTGAAGCTTCCCCTGCTTTTCAATAAGGTCGTTCATCTCATCATCAGATATATCTTCGCCAAGGCGCTCGCTGACACTGTCATATTCCTTCATAACATCTACAACTTCCTGAAGACCCTGCTCCACGACCTGCCTCACGGTAAGACTGTCATCCAGGGGAGGCTCCTGTTCCAGGAGGCCTACCGTATAACCGGGTGAAAAGACTACTTCACCGTTGTATTCTGTGTCCCTGCCGGCAATTATTCGGAGCAGCGTGCTCTTGCCGGCACCGTTCAATCCCAGAACGCCTATCTTGGCGCCATAGAAGAAGGAAAGCGAGATATCCCTGATGACAGGCCTTTTATCATAAAATTTGTTTACTCTTACCATGGAGAAGATTATTTTATAGGGCTCATTGCTCATTATAGAAGGCTCCTCTCTTGTGATGGCGCCGGAACCGGTGCCTCTCCTTCCTGCTCAAAACTGACACTGTTATGTGATGTCGTCATAAGTAATTGCCGGAGGCTCCCCAGATGGCTTTGGTTGCATATGTTTCTCTCTGGTGGTGGCCTTTCCTGCTCCTTATTTAACCGTCACTTCAATGAAATTGGTTTTAACCTTTCCGGACAGACTGACTACCCTGAATCCTATCATATATTTTCCGGGAGTTACCATATCAGATGAAACTTTTATAGTGCGGGAATTCTCGAACTTCAGAATATCTTCAGGGTTCTCTGACGATTCCCGACGTTCAGAGCCGTCCTTTCCTTGAATCAGATATAGAGGGCTTATTGCATCAAGAGTCTTGAGATCAATATCCTTGATGCCGAATTTCGTCTCCAGCGATGCGGATATGAGATCACATTCGATAGCATTGTTTTTCTCCGCATAGTCAAAGCGAAGAGTGACGTTAATCCACTTCTGTGTATTCTTTATGCGAACTCTGGCTGGGACGCAGAGGATCAGGCGATCGGTATTTTCCACATCTTCATAGTTGGAAATTGGACAGATGAAGCTCTGATCTGCATCCTCAAGGGTGAACCAGCACCCGTTCCAATCCTCTTCAATGTTTCCGTCATCAGAGACATCTGCCGGCTCCTGGCCGATGACCACCAGATTGTCATCGACCTTGCGGGCAAGCACGAAATATGCTTCATCCACATCTTCCGGAGAGACTTTTGTCTTTACAGTCACCGTCTTCCCCTGATCTATATCGCGCTCGCTCAGGGAGAGCGGCGCCATTGAAACGGGTGAAGCAGCAGAAGAAGAAAGGCCAAGGAAAGCATCGATAAAGGAGCCCCACACAGTGTTCTTTACAAAAGGGATCTTATGATATTCTTGCATATCCTGTGCCACTTTAATGTAAGGAGGGAAGTAAATGGAGAGACCGTGTGAGTTGGGACGGGAGCTGCCGTGGACAGATAGTGTCACCACTCCTTTTACAGCCGAGAAGAGATCTTCACAGGCCTTTTTTATTGCCGGATCATCCAGCTGTTTTTTAAGAGTCGATGCCAGATGGCCCAGATCTACAAGATAATACGAATCGGCCGGATCACTTGACATGCCGTATGTCTCGGCAGAAGAGCGGGCTTTCCCTATATCCTTCCAGAAGCTCTTGTCATCTCCCTTCAATGAGGCCATAAGTGACTTTCCAAGTTCACCAAGAGCTTCAGAGACCTTATCCAGCTTCTCCAGAGACAGCACTGCCAGGGTGATGGTCTTTCCCCGCTCCTTCAGATCCTTTTCATTGGAGGACAGAAAATAGTCGCGGTATCCTGCGGCAATCACTTGCCCGAGAGCATCTCCATCCATGGAAGGGTTCCTGACCAGAGCCTCCATGACCGGAACATAGTTCCATCCATCACCTGGCTCAGTCTCTTCTGACGCTACCATGATTTTGACATAAGGCTTCATTGCGTAAGCAACTTCCACTGTGCTCATGAGACAGGCATCAAATCCTATCAGTTCGAAGCTTCCATATCTGTCTTTCACCCCGGCAAGAGCCCCGGTGATTCGCTCGAGGGTAAGCATATCGTCTTCAGGATGCTCATCGGCGCTTACGCCAGACCAGCCAGACCCGTGATCTGAAAAGAGAAGCGCATACTTTTTCGCAGGGTATTTACTCATACCCCATTCCAGAAACTTCTGAAGAACTGCGCCGTCGCCAAGGTTCTTTACACCCCAGTCACCGAGCTCTCTGAGACGGCCTTTTTCCACATAAAGGAGCTTTGCCGTTGACCAGCTTTTAAGATTTGCCACATCTTCCCTGGAATATCCAGCCTCCTCATCTTTTTCCGGGGAGCGGTCTGCCAGCATGACCACATTGACTTTTGCGATGCTTCCCACCTCCAGAATCTGTTTGAGGTTGTCCAGCATTGAAGCCTCCAGATCACAGTCAGCGCCAAAGTAATAGAGAATAGTCCACTCCGCCTTTTGGCCTGACACGTCTGCACCGGATTCCACATCATTGACGGCCACCCTGACAGGTATATTCCTATATTCTTCTGCATAGCATGAGGACATCATGAGAATGAGAATCATTACTACAGACAGGGTGCAGGCTTTACTCGCTTTCATGGCAATTCTCCTTTGGTTTTTAAGTCACTCCTGTGATTATTCACGGAATTGTACAAAAAGCTGCATAATCCTGCCGGAGAAGAGCCTCACCGGGCAGCAAAGAGGAAGGGAATAGGGCTCTTCATAGGGATCATCAATCTCTGTGAACTGCATGAGCTCTCCCTGCTCTGCTTTCTTATAAAGCCCCTTCACATCCCTTTTCCCGCAGGTTTCCACCGCTTTTATCCAGTGGAAGACTGAATGAAAATTTACAGCCCTTTCCAGGAGTGCTTTCAACGCCGATTCTCCCTCCCAGATTCTCGATGATCTGCCTGGTGATGGCAAGTCCAAGCCCTGAGCCGCCGTGGTCGCGTGAACGCGCTTTGTCGACACGGTAGAAGCGGTCAAATACTCTTTTCTGATCCTCCTCTGAGAGCCCTATTCCCTCATCTTTTACCGATACGAAGGCCGATTCCTGATGAATTCCCACTTCTATCGACACTGCAGATCCCTGCGGAGCATAACGCAGTGCATTATCAACAAGGTTGATCAACACCTGTTCGACTCTGTCTGAGTTTCCCAGAACGACAGGGTGGGCCATATATATGGATTTGAGCCCGACATCATGACTCTTTGCCTGAGGGGAGAGCTTCACGAGCACTCCCTCCACCAGCGCCGATATGTCGAGGGGGTGAACTTCCATTCTTATAAACCCTGACTCCATTCTGGACAGATCGAGAAGGCTCTTTACCAGCCTGGTCAGTCTGTCTACCTCTTTGTCGATGGAAAGCAGGAAGCTTCTGGCTGTCTCATGATCGTCTATTGCACCGTCGATCATCAGTTCTGCAAAGCCCTTGATGGATGCAAGTGGGGTCTTAAGCTCATGAGAGACATTACTGACAAATTCAGTCTTCATTTCATCAAGACGCTGCAGCTCTGTGATGTCGTGCAGGATCATCACAAGTCCGGGCAGCTCCTGCTGCTCTGAGGAGAGGGGTGAGTAGCTGACTTCCACAACTCTGTTGTAAGGGAATCCCCTCAACACTTCTTCACCTTCCTGTCCGGATCTGAGCGCCTCATCAGCCAGTTTTTTGATCTCTCTGAACGGTGATTCCTCGCGCAGGAAGAGTTCGCGATCGTTCCTCTGTTCGTTAGTGCCAAACAGCTTCCTTGCTGCCGTATTAAGCATGATTATCTGTCCATCGCTGCTGAATACGAGCACTCCGTCTGCCATAGTGGACAGCACCAGCGATAGCTTGTTTTTTTCTTCCACGAGCTCATCGAGAGTGAGCTTCAGCTTCTCACGCATATAATCGAACTGCCTTGCCAGCACGCCGATTTCGTCACCGCGTTTTCGGGGGATCCGATGCGACAGATCTCCCTCGGCGATCCTTTCAGCTGAACGTGTCATCTCTCTTATGGGTCCGGAGATATAGGCTGAAAGCAGAAATGAGAGAAGAAGCAGCACAACCAGTGATATCAGAAATCCCACGCCATATTCCCTTTTCAGACTCTCCAGAATCTCCCGCACATATGCAAGGGAACGGGTAATATAAACGACACCGACGATATGCTCCCTGGCGGGAGTTCCCCTGAAAATCCTGATGGGATATGAGAGAGAGAGTATTGACGATGAGCTTTTATCATCAATGCCAAGAATGTGGATGCTTTCCTTACCCTTCAGTGCCTCTTCGACCTGCCACATATCTTCCATCGGATCTTCAGGCCTGCTGGCGGTGTCAAAGAGTACCAGGCTCGAGCGGTCAAGTATCCTGACTCTGCAGGCAGACTGCCAGGCCAGCCTCTCTGTCATCAGCTTGACAAACCGCTTCTCCCTCATTGATGTGGATTTTTCTATGAAATGGGGCTCCCAGAGTCTGGAGATTATCTGTGCATTCGAAGAGAGAGTCACCTCTGTGGTGTTGATGAAGTGCTTTTCCAGTGAACCCAGCAGAAAAAAGCCGGTTATTCCCATGGCAAAGAGAATGACGAGCAGATATGAAAAGATGAGCTGCCAGATAATTTTTCGAAACACAGGAAGCCCTTTTTATCGAGTTGTCTGATTCTCTCCAGGATTCTGGAACATATAGCCTACGCCACGGTGAGTGACGATATATCTCGGATTTGAAGGGTCTTTTTCTATCTTTTCTCTCAGACGTGCAATTGTGACATTCACAATTCTCGAGTCACCATAGTAGTCATATCCCCATACGTGATCGAGGAGCACCTCCCTGGTGATGACTCTGTCCTTATGCTCAATGAGGTAAGCCAGAAGATCGAACTCCCTGGGAGTGAGCTCTATCTTTCTCTCGGAAAGGAAGACTTCCCGTCTGTTCTGGTTTACAACCAGATCGAGAAACACTTTTTCTTCATGGCTCTCTTCGTGTGGCGACTTGTTAAATCTGCGAAGGTGAGCTCTCACACGGGCCACAAGCTCTCTGGGGCTGAAAGGCTTGGTCAGGTAGTCATCCGCACCCAGCTCAAGGCCTATGACCTTGTCGATCTCCTCGTCCTTTGCCGTTACCATTATTATAGGCATCTGCATCTCTGTGCTGAGCTGCTTGCATACCTCGTATCCGTCAATAATGGGAAGCATTACATCCAGAATGATGAGATCAGGTTTCCAGGAACGGGCCTTGTCAATAGCCTCTCTGCCGTCGCATGCCTCAGTGACAGTATAGCCGGCCTTCTCGAGGCTGTACTTGATGATCTCCACCATGCTCTTTTCATCATCAACAACAAGTATCTTGCTGCTCATAGTCGTTCACATTGCCCTTCTGTTCAATCCATGCCCCCTTCTGCAGGGCGGCGCTGCTGTGCAATGCTGGTCCCTAAAACCGGACTTCCACTTTCCGGACTCTGTCTTCGTAATTCTTCTCTTCATTCTCCACTGTTCCTGCGTTGGGTTTCGAGATAAGCGTAGCTCCGTTGATGGAGATGATGCGCTCCTTCGCTTTCCAGGAAAGTGTAAGACCAAGACCTTCCACCACTTCTCTGAGGGGCAGGATGGTCCGTCCCTGCCATATCATGACTCCGGATCCGGAAGAATCATCTCCTGCCGAAAGAGTAACAGTCTTGTCTTTCCTCGTGATGGTAACTGTCCTGGCGCTCTCGTCCCAGAGGAGAGCTGCTCCAAGAGGCTCGAGAAATTCGCTTATGACGAGAATCTTATTATCACGCTTGAGCACAGGCAGCGAAAGCTTCAACGGGAAAGATTCGTTTATCTGGAGAGACATGTCAATGCCCAGAATTGCCTCACAGACACCTTTCTTTGTCTTTATCATCTGTTCGGCCTGAGTTGAGTCGATGAGATGTGTAAGCTGAAACTTTTCAAGCTTTGCCTCAAGGAGCGTTTTCATACTGGGAACCTTGTTATATATGTCCGGATAGACAGCCATATAAATGATGCCTGTATCAGAAGCCTGTCCAATGACTATCGGCTCATAAACAATCTTCACCGCCATTCCAACTGAAACCTGATCATACAACGCCTGCGCATCTCTGGGGATCATTCTGATACATCCATGAGAGGCCGCCATACCGATGGAAAGTGGAGAATTGGTGGCGTGGATGCCGTAGCCCGGCAGCGCAAGGCCTATCCATCGATCTCCCAGCGGATTGTCGGCACCCGGAGGGACCGGCTTCTCCACACCGGCCCATTCAGGTGGAAGCCAGGTGGGGTTCTTTGCTTTATTGGCGATCTTCGTATCGACTGCAGGTGTCATCCACTTCCCAGTAGCTCCGATAGCAACCGGATAGTATGCAGTCAACTTTTTATTGTTGAACAGATATAACATTCTCTCAGGAAGGTTCAGCACAAGACCGGTATCAAGATAGGCAGGAGATATCCTGAAGGACGGCACCTGCAGCGATGTCCCCTCTTTCACCTGAACCGTTGATATTCCGTTGGCCATCATGAAATGATCTATTGAAAGATGATACAGAAGTCCGATGGAATAGAGATCCTCGCCTGCCTTTACTACATGTCTCCTGGGCTGGCCGGTGACAGGGAGAAATGGCGGGAAGCCGCTCTCTGATTCCTGGCTTAAGCAGTCGGCCGGCCATGAAAAGAAGAGGAGAAGAATAACAACGGTGAGTAAATAAGGCGTCCGTCTCATGATGATGTCTACTTCTTTCCTTCCCGTTTTAAACCCTTTTCATAGATCTCACGCCGGCCTATCCCTGTCGTGCGTGACAGCTCTCTGGCGGTGTCTTTCAGAGAGAAGCCCTTCTGCTGGTACTCTTCAATAAGTTTTTCACAGTCGGCAGCTCTTTCTTCTTCCTCAGCACCATCTTCAGCCGCTCCTTCTATCACTATGGTTATCTCTCCCCTGGTATCTCTGTCTTTGAAATTAGCAGCCAGCTCCCTGGGAGTTCCCCAGCTAAGCTCTTCAAAGGTCTTGGTGAGCTCTCTGGCAATACAGAGCCTTCGCTCACCGAGAAACCTTGAGCATTCTTCGAGTGTTGCTCTCACCCGGTGAGGAGCCTCAAAGAAAATGGCTGTCCTGCTTTCGCCGGCAAGTGTTTTTAAAATCTCTTCTCTTTTAATGCGTTTTCTGGGGAGAAAGCCCTCAAAAACAAAGCGGGAAGTGGAGAAGCCTGATAGCACAAGTGCGGTAAGAACTGCAGTGGGGCCAGGAAGTGCAGTTACAGGGATACCTTCTGCTCTGCAGCGCACGACAAGATCGTGGCCGGGATCGGAGAGGCCCGGTATTCCGGCGTCACTTACAAGAGCCACAGATTTCCCTTCTGCAAGCAGTTTTATCAGCACTGAACCCTGTTTTTCCCTTTCTTCTTCGCGATAGGTAAGGAGATGCTTGTGGATGTCATAGCGGGATAGAAGTTTTCTAGTCCTCGAGACATTTTCTGCAGCAATGAAATCAACGCTGCGCAGTGTGGAAAGTACTCGCAGTGTCACGTCTTCCAGATTGCCGATCGGTGTGGCGCAAAGATACAATGTGCCTGCGGGGCTTTTCAGCTCCATGGTGCTCCTTGGGTATCTGTCAGATTTTTATTGAAAGAGAGCTCTTTGCAACAGTGATGGAACAGGGTGTCCAGCCCACGACTTCTCCATCGGTCTCCACAAGAACCTTTGGCTTCGTGCGGATTTCGATCTTTCTGGCTTTATAATATTTGATCTCAGGGAGCCTGAGATGAACACCAACAAAGGCACTCATCACCTGGCGTATTACCCCCAGATAGCTCTTCTTGGGAAAGATGCAGACATCCAGCAGTCCGTCTGTCATCGATGCCTTGGGAGTCACCTTGACTTTCCAGCCGAATGAGGAGATGTTTCCTACCATGATGAGCCAGAAGGCCAGGTTTTCACTCTTGCCGTCGATGGTGATTCTGGCTCTCGGTGCAGCTTTTCTATACTTCCACGCCGTTCTGAGGCCTGTGATAAAAAAAGCGAGGCTTCCAAGAGTTTCCTTCAGCTTGGATGGGACTTCCGAGGCGGCGTGTGCATCCAGGCCTATTCCGGCAAAGGAGAGGAAATAGCGATCTTTCACTTTCCCCACATCGACTCTTCGCACCTTTGCCTGATCGATGAATTCGCAGGCCCTTTGTATGTTGAAAGGAATTCCCATCTCTTTTGCAAGCACGTTTTCTGTGCCGAGAGGTATCAGTGAAAAGATGACCTGTGTATTTACAAGTCCGTTGACCACTTCGTTGACAGTGCCGTCACCACCGGCGGCTATGACCATTTCGTAGCCGTCTTTCACTGCCTGGCCTGCGGCAACAGTGGCATCGCCCTGACCGGTAGTCTCTCTCACATCGAGTTGGTGATCTGTTGATGTGAAATATTCTGAGATTACCTGAACGGGGTCCACACCAATTCGCTTCCATTCCTGGCCGGCTGTCGGGTTGATGATAAGGAGAATGCGCATGCGCTCCTTCTTTCCACCTGTTATGTCCAGTCACTGATGAGGAGCTTGTAGTCTGCAATTTCATCAGATGTGAAGAAGATTGGAATCTCGCGGGCAGCGCTCTCCGGTGAATCGGAGCCGTGGACAATATTCATGTCAATTCTCTGGCCAAAATCTCCTCTGATGCTTCCCGGCGCCGCGTTCTGGGGGTTTGTGGCACCCATCAATGTGCGTATCTGATCTATGACGCCGGCGCCGCGAATCACCATGGCGACAATAGGGCTGCTTGTCATATACCTGACAGTCGGCTCATAAAAGCCTTTTCCTTTATGAGGCTCGTAAAGCTTTTCCGCCATCTCCTTTGTCAGCCGGAGAAGCCTGAGTGCTCCGAGCTGAAAGCCTTTCTGCTCTATTCTCGTGATGATCCGGCCAATCAGCCCCCGCTGAACGCCATCCGGTTTTATCAGTAAAAGTGTCTGTTCCATGAGTGCCTCCTGATGAATATTATGTGTAATGTGTGCTGCAATTCCCTCATGACAAGAGAACGCTATTCTGTTCTATGAGCAGTATTGGAATCCTTCTTTAACAGGCATGGTCCGAAAGAGGAGTGCTCATGACGGAGCAGAATATATCCTGTTTATCATCATGGAATGGGAGATCACGATGGATTTCAGTATTCTTTCAGACTGGCGGCTTACTTTCATAATCTTTCTCTCAGCCGTTGTGAGTCTTCTGACCTCTGCTACTGTGGCAACCCGTCTGGCAGCGCTTATAACAAGGCGGGTTGCCATGGCTTTTACAATATACAGCATTTTTTTCATGATCACCCGTTTTGCCAACCTTTTTTATCTTCCCATTCTGGGCACTTATGTGGACAGGGCTGAGAGCTCTGGCGACATGTCCAGGCTCCTCATACAGATCCGTTTCATAATATTCGGAGCTGCCATAGGGGCGGCAATAGCCTGGCTCCTCCTCCCCACTCTTGTGGAGGTATATAAGCGGGCCATTGCATCTCTGGAGCGGCACCAGTCGATGGTGAAAGTCCTTATTCTTCCATTTGTAAAAGGGACGCTGCTGGTTCTGTCTCCGCTGGAAGGGCTCTTCAGAAAGATATTTCACCGCGACCTGCGCCTTTCCGGCCTCACTGTTTCAGATGTCAAAGCAGACAAAGGCTTTTCGCCTGAAGGTCTGCTGTCGCTTTTCAAGGCTCCGTCCAGTTTCGGGGTGTCGCTTCTGAAGCTGGAAGGTGTCCCTTCAGGATTTCTTCTGTTCAATATATTTGCCACTGCTGTCTGGACTGTCGGAGTTCTGGCTGCAGTATACGTCAGTGCCCTTCACCCTGAATTCAAGCGCACAGCTGTACTTCTCTCGGGGCTTGTAAATGCTGTGGCAGCCATTCTCTTCTCCATGGTTGTAGATCCCAAGGCATCGCTCATCACTGATCAGGCCATAGCAGGAACCAGACCTGAAAAGCATGTTTATATCACAGCGATATTTCTGTCACTGGGAAATGTGCTGGGCTCTCTTCTAGGCCAGGCCGTACTGGTGCCTGGTGTGAAGATCATTGAATGGGCCACTCTGGCTCTTGCAAAGGGACCTATGGGCGGCAGTATGGTTTTTGTAGTCATCATTGCCACGCTGGTTACGATGAAAGCCTCTACAACAGTTGCGGCAAGAATCGCTGCGGTTATCACAACAAGAGTTGCCACCTCTATTGCGATCTACAATTTCTTTTTCCTTATAACAAGACTGGCGCAGCAGGTGTATGCGCCCATAATAGGCTCCCTTGTTGACGTTGCCATCAAAAGGAAAGAGTTTGGTCTTCTGGAGGGGCAGATCAGATGGGTCATTGTTGGATGCAGCATCGGAGCCTTCCTGGGATTTATCTTCATGCCTACCTTTGTGGAGATTTATCGGAAGGCTATCAACGGGATGGAGCGCTTCGGCTCTCTTCCGCGTCTTCTGACTGTGACCGCCTTTTCACCGGCGGCATGGCTTTCTGTCATCAGGTGTCTGAGAGCTCCATCATTCTTAGGTGTGCGTCTCAGCGATATTAATCTGATCCCAAAAAACTTCATCATAGGCAATGTTGTAGTGATATCAATCCACACAATAGGCGTTATGGCAGCCACTTATGCAAGCGCTCTTTATCCGGAGTTCGGAAGAACGGCGACGCTTCTCTCTTCCGTGGTGAATGGTGTCGCGACCATCGTTCTTTCGATAATTGTCGATCCCATATCGGCGCTCATCACCGATGAGGCCGTGGCGGGAAAGCGCCCTCTTCAGCATGTGAAGATAATGGCGATCTTTCTCACCGTGGGGACTTTCCTCGGGACAGCTCTCTCGCAGGTCATCTTCCTGCCTGCCGCTGAGTTCATAAGGTTCTGCTCGCAGATACTGGCAGAATTCATATAGGGGACAGACTCGAATATTAACAATTCTGTAACAATAAGGAACTGTTTCTTTTCATCAGCCGGTCTGTGAAAAAGCTGTCAAGTCTTCCACCAGTTCCTGTGAAGCGTTGAAGCGCAGGTGTATACGTGGATTAGATTTGAATGGGGACAGACTCCATTAAGAAATAAATCGAGTCTGTCCTCATATTATTAACGTTTCCAGTAGTTGCTGTTGGTGTATTTATTCCCGCGCCAGTAAGGGTTATAAGGATCGAGAATGCTGTTGTTCGGCATGGTAAAGACACATTTGCCGTACACATGATACTTGCCGCAGTATTGGCAGAAGATTAACCCGCGGCTCTGTCCAGGCCAGGAGTATCCGCTTCCAGGGCTGAGATATATGCCGCCATAAGGGTAGCCACCGTTATAGTAGATGCTGCTTCCGCTATAAGGGTTGTTATAGCTTCCAGGTGAATCGGTGTAGATGGTAGTGCTGTTCTGGTTAGTCTGCACAGCCTGTCCATCTACAGTCACCTGTCCTGAAGGTGAGGGTGACGCAGAAGGAGCTGGTGCAGACTGGGTTTCGGTCTGGGTTTGAGTCTGGGTGAATGATATGACAACACCCCCTGCATCCTCTGTGCCGTAAGAAGACCATCCGGTGACCAGATAGTTTCCCTTGGGTATATAGAAGGTAGCCCCTGCAGTTGGACATCCGTCGTAAATGATGTTGTTGTTTGATGAATTCATCACCTTGATTCTGTTCACTATTGGGGCAACGCTTACAATTTTTGCATAGTTGTAAGATCCTCGGTTGCTTACCTGTGTAACGTAACCGCCGGATGTAGAATTAACTCCGAAGGATACTGATTTGCCGTCGTCTGTTCCTGCGTAGAGGGCAGATGATGCTATACATATGAGAAGACACATGATTGCTAGGTCGGTCCATTTTTTCACGGTGGCACCCCCTTGTTGTTATACACATCTTAATTGTAATCTAAAAAAGCCTTATCGTCAAACACCGATGGTGTTCCATCGGATCACATTTTCCCATGCAATGTTTTGGCACCTGAAACGATATAAACTTTTCAGGAAAAAGAGGTAACACTTTCCCCTGAAAAAACAACAAGGAGGAAAGTGTAATGAAGAAGGAATTCACCCCTGAAAAAAAGCTCAGGATTTTACGTCTGGGTGATAAGTATGGTATCAAAAAGGTCAGTGAAAAAGTAGGCATCCATTATACAACCTGGTATGACTGGAAAAAGAAAGTAGAAACTGGCGGAGAAACTGCCCTGTCTCCTCAGCGTAACAATGGTAAAGAGGAGCAGAAAGAGATACCCGAGTGGAAGCGGAAAGAAGTGCTGATAGAAAAGGAAGAAAATCCCGGCTATTGCCCTTCGCAGATCCGGAACCAGTTGCGCCGTCGGGGTATTACCATCAGCACCCTGACCATCCGGCAGATTATCGAGGAAGCTGGGTATGACAAAAAAAAAGGACCGAGAAAAAAACCTGGGTGCGATTTGAGGCGTCCCGTCCACTCGAGCTGGTTCAGATCGACATCTGCGAATTTTACATCCACAAACTGCGTGTGTATCTTACCTTTCTGCTGGACGATTTTTCCCGTTTTCTTCTGGGGTTCTCTCTGCAGAGCCTCGTGCTTGGGGCTGCGAAATGGGAGTTCATAGAAAACGAGGATAAAAAAAAGCGTCTCCTCGACCGTATGGATCCCGATTTAAGGAAGAAAGCCTTACCATTATTCGAAGTGGACGATGCACCCGGCGACACTTCTGCCGGTTGATCGGCCTGTCGTATTCAACAGTAACTGGCTGGGAAGGGAATTTCGATGTGGATATGGCACCTCTTCCAAAGGAGAGGCAAAGACGACGAGGCGGCGTTGGGGAGGGTCTTGTACAGTTGATTCTAAAGGCGTTCGATGAGTTTAATCCGGAGAGGAAGAGATATAAACTGAAGACATTTCTGCGGTATCTGAAAAAGAATTGCCGTGAAGAACTGCGCGTATATCCAGTGGGCACGAGTCGCAAGACGATCATGGAATCGGCAACAAGGCTGCACACTCCACAACGCCGGCAGTGTGAAATTACACATTTCCCAGTCATCCGAAGACGAATGGTATTCTGGAGGGCGAATTCAGCAAGCTCGAAGAGGTGATAGGCAGGGTGAAAATTGTGGGGACTACCGTGAAAGAGAGGGCACAGAGTATACTTGAGGTGGTTCTGGGCATTTACACCAGGATACGCAACGCCACCCCCCGCTGTGTAAAGTGTCCCTTCAGCCCCGATGAGCTTATGAACTATCAACCGACACCGGAAGAAAAGCAGAAGGC